>Ga0268298_10000693_pt1 | contig 42730 bp, 34 predicted proteins | sample WWTPWeurt_MetaG_FD_194462 | JGI IMG/M metagenome (GOLD analysis project Ga0268298, IMG submission 194462) | Activated sludge microbial communities from WWTP in Nijmegen, Gelderland, Netherland - WWTP Weurt | ecosystem: Engineered > WWTP > Aerobic digester > Activated sludge | place...
GAGGTTCGCCGTGGAGCGCAGGGGCACGATCATCCCCGCGGGCGGCACCGAGACCTCGGTGAAACCCTGGCGGGAGAGCATCAGCTCGGCCTGGGCGTCGAGGCTCAGGCGTGTGAGCACCTTCTCGTGGCCCACGCCGCGGCGTGGATCGCGGTTGACCTCGTCCACCAGCTCCTTGACTGTGTGGACGCCGTCGCCCACCACGTGGCCCGGCGTGCGCCGGGTGGCGGCCACCAGCTCGCCGTTGACCACCAGCAGGCGGTGGTCGTCGCCCTCCACGAAGGTCTCCACGATGACCGTGCGGCTGTGCTCCTTGGCCGCCAGGTAGCCGGCACGCACTTCCTCGTCCGTGGTGAGGCGGATGGAGATGCCCCGCCCGTGGTTGCCGTTGTAGGGCTTGGTGACCACGGGAAAGCCCAGGCGCCGTGCGGCGCGGAGGGCCGCCTCCTCGCTCTGGGCTAGCTCCTGGCGGGGCACCGGCAGGCCCAGGCTGGCCAGGATCTTGTTGGTCTCCTCCTTGTCGCCGGCCAGCTCGACGGCAATGTGGGAGGTCCGGCCTGTCACGGTGGCCTGGATGCGCTGCTGGTACTTGCCATGGCCCAGCTGAACAAGGGACTGTTCGTTCATGCGCATCCAGGGGATGTCGCGGTCCTCGGCGGCCCGCACCAGGGACATGGTGGAGGGGCCCAGGGCCCGACGCTGGGCGTAGCGGATGTACTCGTCCCGGGCCGTCTCCCATACCCAGCCTTCAGGGACGCTGCGCTCGGGCCGGATGGCGTCCGGCAGCAGGGAGCAGAGCAGGCGCATGGCCAGCTCCCCGGCCTCGACCCCCTCCTCCTTCTGGGCGTATTCGTAGATCACCGTGTAGACGCCCGGGCGCTCCGCGCTGCGGGTCTTGCCGAAGGTCACTTGCTCGCCAGCCACGTTCTGGAGCTCAATGGCCACATGCTCGAGCACGTGCCCTAGCCAGGTGCCCTCGTCCTCGCGCAGGCGCCGCACGAAGCCGCCGGGCTCGCCGTAGCTGCAGCCGTGCTCGTGGAGGCCCGGCAGGGCCTGCAGTAGCCCGTCGATGAACCCGCTGCCAAGGCGGGCTGTGGGCCACTGCTCCAGGGCCTCCAGGTCGAGTTCCAGGCGGATCACCGGGAAGTGGGCGTAGAGCGAGGGGCCGACATAGACGGATCGCTGAAGGATGCGCATAGAGTCTTCCTTATCCGGCTGACGGAGTGGGTTTGGTCTGAATCCTACAATACGGCCCAACCCCTCGCGGGGAATCCTTGAATGCCACGATGGGCCTGGTTGTCCAGGATCGGGCTGCTTCCCGGGTCAGGTGCTGGCCTTGGTCCAGGAACGTGCGTCCGGGCCCGGGAACGCCTTGCGGGTGTGGAGGTTGAAGGAGGCGCCCGCCACGAGGATGTGCACGGTCAGTCCAAGCAAGCAGATGGGCTGGCCCGCGTCCGCCTCGTCGATGCCGGAGTACTCGACATTGGCGGCGTCCACCACGGTGATCCCGCCCTTGCCCTCCACTTCCAGCAGGTTGTCGGGACCGATGAAAGCGGCCGTGTCCTCGTCGAGACCCAGGCCCACCGAGAAGGGATTGAAGGCCAGTGCCGAGAGCAGGCGGCCCAGGCGGTCCCGCTGGCGGAAGTGCTGGTCGATGATGAAGCGGTTAGTGAGGCCCAGGCCCGGCGCCAGGCTCACGCAGCCCAGGGTGGGGATGGCGCCCTCCTGGCCGAAGGCGATCATGTGCTCGCTGAGAAAGCTGGCGCCGGCGGAGGTGCCGGCCGTGTGCACGCCGCGGGCGTTCTGGAGGCGCACTAGCTTCGCCATGGGGGTGCCGCCGAGGATGGTGGTCAGCCGCAGCTGGTTGCCCCCGGTGAAGAAGATGCCTGTGGCTTCCTCCATGCGGGCCAGGCGGTTCTCCTCGAAGCAGTCCCTGCGGGTGTCGAAATCCAGCGCCTTCACTCGGCCCGCGCCCAGCTCACCGAATATCCGCTCGTAGCGGCTGCCGGTGTCTGGGAGTCGGCTGGCTGTGGGGATCACCACGATGTCGGCCTTGGCCCCGCCACAGAGCTCAACGAACCGCTTGAGGATGCGGGGGTCGTGCTCCTTCTCCTCGGCGCCGCCGATGGGGATGATGTAGCCCCGCTCCACGCCTTCGGGCACCTGGCTGGGACACATGGGCGGGCTCCTCGATCGTTCCGTGCCGCAGGAGTCGTCCGGGAGGCGCCTCGGGAGTTGCGGTCAGCACAGCCCTCAGTATACAGGGCCCCTGGACAGCTCAGGGTGCAGGCCAGCGGCCCCGGCCCCCCTGGCGAATCCCCTCACCCTCCAGTCCCCTCGTCCCGTAGGATCTGTCCATGCCTCTCCTCTCCGACCTGATCCAGCGCGCCGCGGACTGGCTGTTCATGCCCTGGGTGCTGCTCGTCCTCATGGGGGGTGGCATCTACCTCACGCTGCGCCTGCGCTTCGTGCAGGTCCGCCGCTTCCGCGAAGCGCTGGGCGTCATGCTGTCGGCGCGCCCGCAGGGCAAGGATGGCCCGCTGACGCCCTTCCAGGCCTTCATGACGGCCCTGGGCGCCTCCATCGGAACCGGCAACATCGCGGGCGTGGCCACGGCCATCATCTCCGGTGGTCCGGGGGCCCTCTTCTGGATCTGGTGCTACGGCTTCTTCGCCACCGCGATCAAGTTCTGCGAGGCGGTGCTGGGCCTGCGCTTTCGCGTGGCCCAGTGCGACGCCGTGAAGAGCGGGCCGATGTACTACCTGCGGGATGGCCTGAAGTCCCCGGCCCTCGCCTGGCTCTACGCCGTGGTCGCCTGCCTGGGGGCCCTGACCACCACCCCCTTCTCCCAGCCCAACAGCATTGGCGTGGCGCTGAGCCACGTCCTGCCCACGGGCGAGGTGGTGCTGCCCTGGCTGGGCGCCGTGTCGCGGACCTCGCTCGGGGTGGGTCTGGCCGTGGGCGTCCTGACCTGGGCCGTCATCATCGGCGGCATCAAGGCCATCGGCCGCGCGGCGGAGAAGCTGGCGCCCCTCAAAGTGGGCCTCTACCTGGCCGGGGGCCTGATCGTACTCGTGGCCCACGCCTCGGCCCTCCCCGCGGTGCTGGCCCTGGTCTTCCGTGAAGCCTTCTCCCTGCAGGCCGCCGGCGGCACGGCCGCGGGTCTGGGCGTGATGATGGCCATGCGCTATGGCGTGGCCCGGGGCGTCTACGCCAACGAGGCGGGCTACGGCACCGCGGCGGTGGCCTACGGCACGGCCCAGAGTGACCGGCCGGAGCAGCAGGGGCTGCACGCAGTGATGGAGACCTTCATCGTCTCCTGCGTGACCTCGTCCATCAGCGCCCTGACCATCCTGGTGAGCGGCGTGGCTCAGCAGTCCATCGCGGCGATCCGCGCGGGAGGGGAGGGCCTCACCAGCACGGCAGCCGTGGCCGGCGCCTTTAACACGGTGATGCCCACGGTGGGTGGCTGGATTGTGGCCTTCTGCGCCTTCCTCTTCGGCTACACCACCCTCATTGGCTGGGCCTTCTACGGCGAGCAGGCCCTGGAGTACCTCGTCGGGCCCCGGGCCACCAAGGCCTACCGCTGGGTCTACTGCCTGCTCATCCCCTTCGGCGCCATCGCCAAGCCCACCGCCGTGTGGGCCTGGGGCGACATGATGAACGCGCTGCAAGTGTTCCCGAACATGATCGGCCTCATCGGTCTGGCGGGCGCCGCAGCGAAGGTCGCAAAAAGCCTGAGTGAGGATGCTGGTTAGGGCTCGATGGCCTTGCCGGCCTCGGCCTTCAGCAGGATCTCGCGGACCATCAGGGTCGCGTCCTCCGGACTGAGCTGGTCCTTCCAAGCAGGCATGGAATAGCCGAAGAGGATGCCCTTGCGGATCGTCCGGATCATGGTGCGGATCTCGCGCTCGGAGGCGGGGCCGCTCAGGGTCTGGAAGTCCTGGGCGGCCTTCGTGAAATCCAGACCGCCGAGCCGCCGACCATCAGGGCCCTTCGCAGACCCATCCAGGCCGTGGCACCGGGTGCAGTTCTGCTGGAAGAAGGCTTTCAGCTCCGGGATGGTCCTGGTCCTGGGCTCAGCTGCCTGGGCCCCAGGTACGGCGACTCCGGCGAGCAGGGCACCCCCGGCCAGGAGGCCGCGGATGCTCCGCTGGAGGCCGGTGAGGGCCGAAGGATCTGCAGGGATTTCTGTCCAGCGAATGGGATGCACCAGCCCTCCTTGTGGAACCCGGGGGCACCCGAAGTGCAGCCCGCTCCGTCTATGGTCAAGCAGACCGCCCCTGCCACCAGATCCGGTTCGGGATTGGCGTACAGTCCGGTCAAGCCCGCTTCGCGCGGGCCTCCTTTAGGGCCAGGGCCATTCTCGAACAGGCCTCGTTCTGCTCATCCAAGTCGTGGGCCGCGAAGCCGAGGCTGATAAAGGGCAGGCTCTGGCGGTGCAGATCGTAGAGCGCGCCGGGGTAGAAGACCACACCGTGGGCTAGGCAGCGCTCGGTCCAGGCCTCGAGTGGCACGTCCTCGGCCACGCGGATCCAGAGGGAGAGGCCCTCGCGGGGATTCCTTACGGAGATGGCTGGATGGAGGTGGAGGAGCAGGCGGTCTACCATGGTTTCCCGGCGCTCGTCCGTGAGTTTTCGGAGGCGGCGGAGGTGCCGCACGATCTCGCCGTCGCGCAGGGTCTCCTCGATGGTGGCCTCCTGCACCAGGTTCCCGGGCCAGTCCACCAGTTGCCGCTGCTGGGCCAGGGCCTTGATGAGCGAGGCCTCGCCAGCCAAGAAGCCCACCTGGAGGCCCGGAGCGAGGATCTGCTCGAAGCTGCTGAAGTAGAGCACCCGGCCATGGAGGTCCTCGCTGGCCAGGGGCAGGCTGGGATTCTTCTCGCGGTGGAAGCCTAGGCCGGGGTCGCCTTCCAGAATCCGGAAACCATGAACCCGGGACAGCTCCAGTAGCCGCTTGCGCCGCGCTGGATCTAGCGTCACCTGGGTGGGGTGCTGGGGGCTGGCCGAGAGGTAGAGCAGGCGGATGGGCTCCTGGATCAGCAGCGCCTCCAGGGCTTCCACGTTCAGACCGCGGGTATCCACGGGCACGGCGAACAGGCGGGCGCCGGCCGAGCGGAAGGCCTCGGCCACCCGGAACATGCCGGGGTTCTCGATGGCAACCGCGTCACCCGGGGCGAATAGCACCCGGGACACGAGGTTGAGGGTGCTCATGAGGCCGCGGGTCAGTAGGAGGTTGCCTGCCTCGACGGAGAGCCCGCGCATGTCGCGGAGCATCTTTCCGAGGGAGTTGCGCAGGTCCAGCAGGCCTCGCGGATCCCAACCCGGCTGGAGCAGGCGCTCGGGATGGAGCTTCAGGACCCGCCCGTAGGCCCGGTGGATGGCCTCGGTGGGTGCGAGCCGGAGGTCTGTGGTGTCCGGGATGAGCTGGAAGGATTCGAGGGCCGGGGCCCCCGGCTGGAAGAACGGTTCACTCCGGGGCGTGGCACGCTTCCAGGAGGCCGAGTCCTGGGCGGAGATGCCGGCCGGCACCTCCAGGACAAAGGGCAGCTTTCGAGCTACGAAGGTGCCGCGGTCCGGCGCCACCTCGATCCAGCCCTCGGCCTCGAGTTCCTTGTAAGCGGCCAAAGTGGTGTTGCGGTTGACGCCCAGCAGCTCCGCCAGGGCCCTGGTCCCCGGGAGGGCATCCCCGGGCTTGAATCGCCCGTGTCGGATGCCCTCCTCAAGGGCCTTCACCAGCTGGAGGTACAGGGGTTCCGGATTGGATCGGTCGAGCGCGATGGCAAGATCCCAGTTGCCCAAAATGGAACTCCTTGGTTTGGATCAGAATCCAGTCGGGTCCAGGCCCCGTCAAGCGCAGCGCTAGTCAATAGCCTATGCCCCCGCCGCCCGTGCCGCCACCGGTCCCGACGCCGGCGGTGCCGTAGTTGATGACCGCGAAGAGGCCGTGCGTTTCGCCCTGAGGTCCAGCCGTGACATAGAGATGGTTGGTGGCCCCGGCCGAGCCGCCATTGCCGAAAGTCAGGCCCCAGAGCCCGCTGATGGTCAGGGGCAGGTTGTTGGGTCCCATGAGCTGGCCCAGCTCCGCGCCCGTGGTGGCGTTGAAGGCCGTGATGCGCCCGTCGCCAAAGTTACCCACGAGCAGGGCGCCGCTGAAGGGTCCGAAGCTGGCCGGGGCCAAGGCGATGCCCCAGGGGGCATTGAGGGATCCACCCGAGGCGATACGGCTGACGAAGCTCCCGTCCAGGTTGAAGACGCTGACATAGCCGAGGCCCGCACCGGTCGTCTCCCGCAGGGCTGGCGGCGTGCGCTTGGCGTAGGTCACGTACAGCTTGGTACCCAGGACCTGCACGTTGTACGGGGAGAAGCCGGCGGGTAGGGTCGGATCCACCAGGGCCGAGGCACCCAGGCTCACCGGAGCGTAAGCCCCGTCGAAGACGTCGACGGTGCCTGCCGCGAAGTTGGCGACGTACAGGTAGGTGGAGGCCCCCACCGTGGCGGTGGCGAGGCCCGTGTAAAGGGCGCCGGAGGCGGAGCTGTCAACCCTGCGCGTGGCGGTGGTGCCGGCGCTCCAGCCGCAGAGGCAGCCATCCAGCGAGGCGAGAATGAACTCGTCGCCACTGAAGCCGGCTGAGCCGTTGAACACCACCCCCGTGGGGCCGCCCATCACATGCCCGGCGATGGAGGGCGTGGAGACGACGATCGGTACGGTCGGCTTATTCCCGAGGCCGTCATACACGGTGGTTGTGGCGGTGCCCTGGTTTGCAAGCCAGAAGTAGGTGGTGGGGCCGTAGGCGATGCCCCAGGGATTCACGAGGTTGGTGTCGATGGTGGCGGCGGTCGCGGCCTGGTCCGACACGAGGCGGGTGAACTGGTAGGCGGAAGGGGGTGGAGGAGGGGGCGCGGAGGCAGCGCCCCCCCCACCTCCGCCACAGGCGATGAGCGACAGGAGGATGGCGCCGGCACCGGCCAGCGAGGCGGGGAGGAGGGGCCACCTCTCGGACGAGAAGGAGCGGTTGGTTGTGATGGCTGTTCGTGGCATGGAAACCTCCGGCCCGCGGATGCGGGCAAAGTCCCGGTCAGGGAGCGCGGGATCGAATACCCGGTCTGCCCAGCTTCGCGTCGTGCGGCGCATCCACCAGATCCGGTTTCGAGAAGGTGGACCCTCCGGTCGGGCCGGGGCAGCACTTCGCCAACGGACGGCACTGGGCTACCATCCACGGAAACCCGCCCCCTGGATGATGATGCCCCTCTACCGATGGTTCTTCGCCCTGGCCGCCGCCGTCGCCTTCGGCCAGGAAGCCGCGCCCTTTACGCAAGCCGAACCTCCCCAGTGGACGCCCGCCTGGGAGCTGACACTGCGCGCCGATGATCTGGCCGAACCCAACCGGCCCGAGGAGGGTTTTCGGCGCACCGGCCTCCAGCTGCGCCTGCGGTGGACCTTGGAGTGGGAGCCCCTGAAGCTCGTCGTGGGCACCCGTTCAGCCGTGGGTTCCGATGGGAACCAGTTCAATCCCCCCCGCTGGGATCAGCAGCCTTCCAACGGCTCGCAGATGGATGTGGCCCATGGGGACGTCTCCTGGACGACGGCGCGGACATTCGGAACCCTGCGGCTGGGTTTGCAGGAGAACGGCCTGCTGAGCTCCCAGGCCCTCTGGGATCGGAACCTGCGCTTCCTGGGCGCGGGCGGACTGGCAGGGATCCGCGGCACGGAAGGACTGCTACAGGAACTGAGCTTCCGGGTGGCCGCGGGCCGGGTCCGCAACATCCTGGGAGGCCGGGGCGACCTGCTGGCCGGGCAGGTCGTCCTCAAGCTGGACACGGGACCCTTCTCCTGGACGGCCCATGCCGGGCGCTGGTGGCACGCCTGGGACCCGGGTGATGAACGCCTGCGACGACTGCCAGGACACGACCCCCTCGCGCGGCAGCGCATGGTCGTGGATGCCTGGGGCGCCGCCGTGAGGTGGCACACCGTGTTCCCCTGGGAGGTGCGGTGGTTCCAGTCGAAGAACCGTGAGAGTGGGGAGGACAGCGAGGAGCTCCAGGTCTCGGCCGGAAGCCGGGAGCGGCTCTATTGGCCGCAGCTCTCCTTCACCTGGCAGCGGCTATCCTCCACGGGGACGTTGTACCCCCTGAATGGCGACGAGTGGTGGTTCTACCGGCGGGCCAAGGGACCGCGCTTCGAGGCGGCGCTGCCGCTCCCCGGCCAGTGGACCCTCTCCCTCATCTACCTGCGTCAGCAGTTGGACGGGGATGAATATGAGGCCACGCGGAAGCTGGTGGTCCTGGTGAAGAGATTCTGAACGCTAGTAGTTCCGGTCATCCGCCAGGGGTGGATAGTCCCGGCCAAATTTGTTCTTATGAGGCTCCACGGATGGCAGGGTGATCTGCAGGTCCCAGGCGCCCTGGGTGATGCCACCGTCGACTTTGAGGGTCCAGGCCTTTTCGCCAGCTTCGGGATGCCAGAGCCGCAACCGGTAGTTGCCAGGGGGGACACCCTCGAAGTGGATTCCCGTCCGGCCGTCGAGGAGCTGGGCGAAGGGCGTGGTCACTACCCAGAGGAAGGCGTTCATCTGGTGGTGGACGTTGCAGTAGAGCTTGACCAGACCGGGGCTGGTCACCTTCACCCGGGGGGAGTCTCCGGGCCGGTATTGGCCCGTGTCGAAGCGGTTGCCCTGGGTGACACTGAAGACGTTGTGAAGGATGTGGTCCAGGTTGGGGAAGGCCACCTCCGTGCCCGGAGTGGCGATGGCGACGCGGGGAATGAACTGCTTCCCCACGGTCCGGATCACCACGGCCTTCGAGGCGCTCGTTACGAGCCGGGTCGCATCCAGGGGCTCCAGCAGGGCCACGCAGTCCTTGAGGGAAGGCCGGGGCCGACCGTCCTTCTCGCGCAACTGGACTGGACCCTGCACGCCGCCCGCGCGCAGCGGCAGGATCAGGGCCAGGGTGGACAGGCCGCATGCAAGGGCTCGTATCATGCGTGTATTCCAGAGTAGATTCGACGCAAGTATACCGAGCCCCGAAGGAAGCCCATGCAGCCGACCATGAGGTGGTACCAGACTCTGGCCTGGAGCTATTTCATCCGGCAGGCAGCGGCCATCCTGGGCCTGCTAGCAATCATCCTGTGGGTGGCCTATCGCGAGGCCGAGCGCGGTGCGAGCAGCACGGCCCAGGCCAGTCTTTCAGCCGGGGGTTACGTGCTGGAGCGGGCCTTTGAGCAGCAGGGCCGGTCTCTGGACGCCGGCCTCGAGGTCTTCACGCAGTATTCCGGCAACCTCGCCCTCATCGAGCATGCCCTCGAGACGGGGGCTCCGACCAGCCTCACGGACACCTTGGTGGAGAACCTCCCCCGCCTGGGCGCGGAGCTGGCCCTGGTGGTCGCTCCGAATGGCCAGGTTCTCGCCAGCACCACCAAGGGGCCCCGTCCGGTCCTGCCCGAGGTGGGGGTTCTGCAGATGGCCTTGGCCCCTGACGAGGCCGCCGCCGCGGGCCACACCGGACCCTTTTACCGGGGCTTCCTGCGAGTGGATTGGGGCGACCGCCCCGGCGTCTACCACGCCGTCGCAAGGCCCTTGCGCTCCCCCGCGGGCCGGTCCCTGGGGGCCATGCTGGTGGGGATTCCGGTGGACGACCGGGCGGCCGCGGACTTGCGGCGCCTAGCCATCGCCGGGCCCCTCCGCGGGGACCCCACAGCCCACCTAGTGCTCCTGAGCCAGTTCCGGGCCCAGGGCAGCACCCTGCCGGACGCGGAGGCTGTGAACCGATTGCTGGCCCGTGAACCGGCCTTCCTTGCGATTCGGGGGCAGGTGCTCGATGGCCAGCGGTCCAACGTGCTGCCCTTCCGGGTGGAGGGACGGAACTACCTGGGGATGATCTCTCCACTCCATGGTGTGAACGCCCTCGACCTGGAGATGGCTGACGTGCTCATGATGCCCGTGGATCCCCTGCTGGCCCCCTTCCGTAACCTACAGAGGGCCATCCTGGCCGTGGGCGTGGCGGGGCTTGTGGTGGCCCTGGCCCTCAGCCTGCGCTCCGCCCGGAAGGTCACGGCCCCTCTCAAGGCCCTCGCGTCTGCGGCCCAATCCCTGGCGGAGGGCGATCCACCCGAATCCCTGGGCATCGATCCCACTCCAGACGAGGTGGGCGTGCTCACCCGCACCTTCAAGTCCATGCTGGCCGAGCTGAAGGCCAAGGATCAGCTCTTGGCCCTCCTGGACACGGCGCGGCGGGGCGCCATCGAGCGCGGGCCAATCGGTTCCGCAGCCACGCCAGCTCCGATGAGGGGGGAGCCCCAAGCGGGGCCCACCTCGGAGGAGTGGACCCGACGCCTCGGTACTGCCCCAGCCGATGCGGCAGAGCTTCCCGAGGCCTTGAGCCCTGGGACAGTTTTCGCGGACCGCTACCGGGTAGACAGCCTGTTGGGACGTGGCGGAATGGGTGTGGTGCTGAAGGTTCGGGACCTCCATCTGGATGAGGACGTGGCCCTGAAGGTCGTCCGCGCGGGGCTTGCCGTCCACTCAGCCTTCCTGGACCAGCTCAAACAGGAGATCCGGCTGGCGCGGAAGATCACCCACCGCTATGTGCTCCGCACCCACGATTTTGGAGAGTGCGATGGCATCCCCTACGTGACCATGGAGTACCTGAAGGGTACGACCCTCCGCAGCCTGCTGGATGGCCGCGGGCGGCTTCCCCTGGCGCTGGTCCTACGCATCGCGCGACAAGTGGCGGAAGGGCTGGAGGCCGCCCACGCGGTCGGGGTCGTCCACCGGGACATCAAGCCCGCCAACGTGCTGTTCGATGTGCGGGGTGATGCCAAGATCATGGACTTCGGCCTCGCCGCTCCGGTGGCCGCCGAGATCCCCGGGGAGTCGGGCACCCTGGTCGGTTCGCCACGTTACATGTCGCCAGAACAGATCCGTGGCGAGCGGGTGGATGCCCGGACAGACCTCTATGCCCTGGGGATCATGCTCTACGAGTTGTGCTCCGGCTTAGCCCCCTTCGACAGCCCCCGCATCAACGACCTGCTGGCTCTGCACCTGGAGGCACCCGTCCCGAATCTCTCCGAGGCATCGCCGGACATGACGCCCGATCTGTCTACCCTCGTGCACCGGCTCCTGCAAAAGAAGCCCGAGGACCGTTGCCAGTCGGCCACGGAGGTCGCGGAGATTCTCAAGCTGCTGGCCTCAGGGGGAGGCACCTCGCGGATGGGATGAATCAGGCGGGTCCGGAGGGGGTGGAATTCGCAAACCGGATCTGGTGGGCCCCATGGATCGAATGGATGGTGGGCCTGGTCCAGTGCTTTCGCACTGGCTCCACCCCCGGAGGAACCCCATGAATGAGCCCGCTGCCACGGATTCCCGTCCCGAGGCCGTCAGTCCGGATCGCCGCTGCTTCTGTACCAGCGCCTTGATCGCGGGCTTGGCCCTGGCCTGCGGCGGCGGAGGCTATCCCGCGCCCCCGCCGAACCCGGCCCCGCCTCCGAACGGTCCGCTGACGACCTCGGATACCAAGGCCGGCCTGCTGGCCACGTCCAACGGCACGGTCCGGGACTACCGCAACCTGGGGAACTTCTTCCTGATCCGGGACGCCACCGGCATCTACGCCATGACTGCGGTCTGCACCCACATGGGCTGCACGGTGGGAGCGCCTGTCGGCACCCAGATCAGCTGCCCCTGCCACGGCAGCCAATACGACTTGAACGGCGGGAACACCCTCGGACCTGCCACCCAGCCCTTGGCCCACTTCCAGGTGACGGAGGCTTCAGCGGGTGGACTGCTGGTGGTCGACACGGCCCTGACGGTGGCTGCTACGGCGAGGCTGAACTGAGGGGTCAAGCCCCTCAGTGGCCGGAATCGCCGGATAGACCTGCGACAGGGCCGGCATGGCGGTTCACCTGGACTTTGCCCGAGCGCTGAGCGGCGTCTGGATGGGCTCGCCCTTCCGGGCCTTGCGGAGGATGTTCCGCACCAGGAGCAGAGCCTCCTCATCGCTGAGCTCAGCCTTGTAGGCAGGCATGGCCACGCCGAAGAAGAGCCCCTTGCGGATGGTCTTGGCGAGGCCCTGGTCCGTGGTGCCCTGCATGTCCTTCTCTGAGGTGAAATCGCGACCCTTGAGCTTTCGTCCGTCGGTGGTGGTGGCGGATCCGTCTTCCCCGTGGCAGCCGGCGCAGGACCGCTGGTAGAAGGCGCGGAGCTCCGCCTCGGAGCGTGGGGAAGCTGTCCCCTGGGCCGCGAGGGCCGGGAGGGCGGGGACGAGCAACGCGGCGGCGATCCAGAGTGTGGACATGGCAATCGGAGGTCGCATGGGGCTCCTGCGGTGGGATCGATCCCATCCAAAAGCATTGGCAGATTCAGGAGCGCGCACAGATCCGGTCGGGAGATGCATGCCCCTCCGGTAGTGGGGGAAAACCCCCATACGTTGGACTCCAACTGGTACCTGCGACATCTTGCCGCATTCCCGCCGAGCCGCTTGCCATTTAGGTTGAGAAACATTCAGTCAGAGGGGGACGAGATGGGATTCCAGGAAGCCGCAGGGCAAGGTGGAGGGTTTCACGGAGCCTTTGTGGGTAGGTGGGCCCCCTCGGCCACCGTACTCGGCCTCGCCCAGGAGGCCGCCTCCTGGACCGCCCGCCCTTGCGACGCCCAGCGGAATCGACAGTTCTTGGCCAACTTCGCCTTTGACCTGGTTCAGCTCTTCCGGTGCGAGGAGGTGCGCCTCAGGCAGGTCCGCTCCCCGCTCTTGGCAAAGCGGCGCCGGGAGAACCACCAGCTCGCCCAGTCGCTCCGGGAACTCATGAGGCAGGCCGACCTAGGCCTGGATGTGAGCGATGGCATCCAGGATTTTCTTGCGGACTGGGAGTGGCGGCAGGCACATGGTTCCTTTGATGAGCTGGCCTTCGGGATCTCAGGGCACTGAGGTTCCCGCGCTCGGGCCTTACTTCCTGGCGGCTGTGTGCGGACGGAGCACCCTCGGTCCACATGCGCTGCGGATTCTCGTCCCTGCGACATCTTGACGCAGAGGCAAGACCCATAGAGGCCGTTAAGGTCCTCTGGTAACCCGCTGTGTCCGGGCGTGCCTTGAGGCACTCCCTCCCCTTTTAGCCACTGGAGGAATTTCCATGCGCCTGTCCCCCCTCTGCATCCGCCTCTCCCTCGTCTGCGCGCTGCCCCTCGCGGCCGCCGACACGGACGACAAGGCGAAGAAGAACGCCCCCAAACCCAAGCCCGAGCCCTCCGCCGTGGTGGAGGTGACGGCGCCCCTGCCTACGGAACCCTTGGTGACGGTGATGGATCCCAAGGCGCCCCGGCAGCCCGTGCCAGCTCAAGACGGCGCCGAATATTTGAAGGGCATTCCCGGGTTCTCGGTGATCCGCAAGGGCGGCACAGACGGCGATCCTATGCTGCGGGGCATGGCGGGTTCCCGGCTGAACATCCTGCTGGATGGCGAGCAGCTCCTCGGAGGCTGTGGCATGCGCATGGATCCACCCACGGCCTATGTCTTTCCCGAGTCCTACGACCGCATCACGGTGGTGAAGGGACCGCAGACCGTGCTCTATGGCCCGGGCAACTCAGCCGGCCTGGTGCGCTTCGAGCGCACCAACGAGCGCTTTCAAAAGCCCGGCTTCCGAGGTGTCGCCAGCCTCATGGGCGGCAGCTTCGGCCGCAACGATGAAGTGCTGGACGCCACAGGCGGAACCTCCACGTTCTACGTGAGGGGCATCGGCACCCGCTCTCACTCCGACGACTACGAGGACGGGAAGGGCACCCCCATCCACGCCCGCTACACCCGCTGGAGCGCCAACGCAGCCTTTGGCTGGACCCCCAGCGATGACACGCGGCTGGAGCTTTCCGGCACCCGCAGCAACGGGGAGGCCGCCTACGCGGACCGCACCATGGACGGCGCGAAATTCCTCCGCGAGAACCTGGGCTTCCGGGGGGAATGGCGACGGTTGACGGATCGCATCGAGAAGGTGGAGTTCCAGGTCTACCGCAACTACGTGGACCACGTCATGGACAACTACACGCTGCGCACTTTCACTCCCACGATGATGATGCCTGGCCCCATGGTGAACAGTCCGGACCGGCTGACCCGTGGTGGACGGCTGGCCATGGGCTTGCGGCTGGCGGAGGCCACGAAACTGACCCTGGGCCTGGATACCCAGGCCAATGACCACACCATCCGCAAGACTGCCAACGAGTACACCATGCCCGTGGAGAACATGGTCCGGAACGACGATGGCCGCTTCAAGAACTCAGCCCTCTTCGCGGAAGTGGAGCACCCCTTCACGGGGAAGGACCGTCTGGTGGCCGGGCTTCGCGCGGACCGCTGGCATGCCGAGGATCCCCGCGCCGTGGTCGCCATCAGCATGATGGCCAACGTGGCCAACCCGACCTACAACCACGAGCGCAACGAGACCCTCAGCAGCGGCTTTCTCCGCTATGAGCGGGAAGTGTTCACGGGTTCCACCTTCTATGCGGGGGTGGGCCATGCCGAGCGCTTCCCGGACTACTGGGAGGCCATCAGCAAGGAGAGCCTCAGCACCGCCAGTGCCTTCGACACCAGGGCCGAGAAGACCACCCAGCTGGACCTGGGCTGGATGAAGCAGACTGGGTCGGTTCAGACCTCGGTGTCCTTCTTCTACGGCAAGGTTAAGGACTTCATCCTCATCCAGTCGAACGTGCTCAAGCCTGCTGGCATGGGGACGCGCGCGGCCACCGTCTCCCGCAACGTGGACGCCACCACCTGGGGCGGAGAGGTGGCCATGGGCACCAAACTCGCCGGCTTCCTGAAAGTGGACGCCAGTCTGGCCTACACGCGCGGCGAAAACGACACCGACGGTCGGGCCCTCGCCCAGATCCCACCCCTCGAAGCCCGGCTGGGCCTGGGCTACGAAGGCGGAGCCTGGTCCACGGGGCTGCTGGTGCGCGGCGTGGAGCGGCAGGATCGCTATGCCGTGAACCAGGGCAACATCGTGGGCCAGGACATCGGTGCCACGGCAGGCTTCGCCATCGTCTCCCTCAACGCCGGGTGGAAGCCCGCCAAGGGCTGGCTGGTCACGGGCGGCGTGGACAACCTGTTCAACCGCGCCTACGCCGAGCACATCAGCAGGAGCACCAGCATGATCCCCGGCTACCTCGTGCAGTCGATCCGGGTGAATGAGCCTGGCCGCACCGTCTGGCTGAAGGCCTCCCTGACCTTCGGCCGCTAACTGCCGCCAGGGAGATCCCGTGGATAATGGCTCCACCATGACCCATCCCGGATTCGGCATCTCCCTCACCTGGCTGCTCCGCCTGCGCTGGGTCACCGCCCTCGGACAGACGGCGGCGATCCTCGTGGCGGAGCGTCTACTGCCCGGGGAACTCCGCGCGGCGCCCCTGCTGGCCCTCGTGGCCTTCGGGGCCCTGAGCAACGTGGCGCTAATGCTGCGACTGTGGAAACCGGAGCCGGTGCGCCCCGCCCTACCGGGCCTGGTGCTGGGCCTGGACGTGCTCCTGCTAACCGGGCTGCTGTACGGCAGCGGCGGCGCAGCAAATCCCTTCACCGCCATCTACCTAGTGCACATCACCCTGGCGGCCGTGGTCATGCGGGGCCTCTGGGCCTGGGCGCTGGGCGCCCTCTCCCTCTCGGGTTTCGGCGTCCTCTTCGTCTGGAACGTGCATGTGCACTCCCTGGCTCACATGGACCACGGCGGCGGCGGGGGTGTCTCGCTGCACCTGGTCGGCATGTGGGTGGCCTTCGCCATCACGGCGGCCCTCATCGCCGCCTTCGTAGGTCTGGTCACCAAGGCCCTGAGGCAGCGGGACGAGGAACTCACTGCCCTGCGCGACCTCACGGCCCGCCAGTCCAGGCTCGCCGCGCTGACCACCCTGGCCGCGGGCGTGGCCCACGAGCTGGGCACGCCCCTCGGCACCATCGCCGTGGCGGCCAGGGAGCTGCAGCGCACGGCCGAGGCCCTGGGCGGGCAGGGCTCCGACATCGCGCAGGATGCCGCCCTCATCCGGGGGGAGGTTGGCCGCTGCCGCCGCATCCTCGACCAGATGGCGGATCCCAGCGGTACCACCCTCGGCGAGGCCTTCCAGGCCCTGGCCTGGTCGGACCTAGAGGCGGAACTCACCGAGGTCCTCGCACCCGAGGATCGATCCCGGCTGGTCTTCCAATGGCCGTCCGCAGGGTGCGGTCCCATGCCGCGCCGCGGCCTGGTGCGGGCCCTGCGCGCCGTGCTGTCCAACGCCCTGGAGGCCACCTCCAGGCCCGGGACCGTGAAGGTGGTCGCCCGGGAGGACGCGGGCACCTGGCGCCTGGAGGTAGAAGACCACGGCACCGGCATGGCGCCCGAGGTGCTGGCCCGGGTGGGTGAGCCCTTCTTCAGCACCAAGCCCACGGGCTCGGGCATGGGGCTGGGGCTCTTCCTGGCCCGCACCTTCGCCGAGCAGCTGGGCGGCGAGCTGCGGGTGGAGTCAGCGCTGGGGCAAGGCACCCGAGTGCAGCTGAGCTGGCCCCAGGTGGCCCATGGCTGAGTCCCGGCCTTCACTGTTGCTGGTGGACGACGACGCCACCTACCGGGAGCGGCTGGCCAAGGCCATCACCGCCCGCGGCTACGAGGTGCGCACTGCGGCAGACACCGAGGCCGCCATTCTCCTCGCCGAGGCCGAGAGCCCCGAGTTCGCGGTGCTGGACCTGCGGATGCCCGGCGAGTCGGGGCTGGACCTGCTGCGCCGCCTCATGGTCATCGACCCCACGACGAAGGTGCTCATGCTCACGGGCTACGGCAGCATCGCCACGGCCATGGAGGCGGTGCGCCTGGGCGCCGTGAACTACCTGACCAAGCCCGCCGACGTGGACGACATCCTGGCCGCCTTCAGTCCAGAGGATGCAAGCCCCGAGGCGACTGCGGACTTGGCGACACCCTCCCTGGCCCGGGTGGAGTGGGAGCACATCCAGCGCGTGCTGAACGACTGCGAGGGCAACCTCTCCGAAGCCGCGCGGCGCCTGGGCATGCACCGCCGCAGCCTGCAGCGCAAGGCCGGGCGGAAGCGGCCGGCCAAGTAGGAAGGCTCCGTCCTGCGACAAAGTGACGCAGCGAAAGGTGTCGCCACATCTTCACAATGGGCGATACCGGAAAAGGATCCATATTATGCGTCAATGCGCCAGCCTCGTCGTTCTCACGCTGCTCCTCGCCGCCGCGCCGTCTGCGAGGGCTTGCGGGGCCTGCGGCTGCACGCTGCACTCCGACTGGGCCCTCCAGGGCTTCGCGGTGAAGCCGGGCTGGCGCCTAGACCTGCGCTACGACTACTTCAACCAGGACCAGCTGCGCATGGGCACGAAATCTGTGGACCGGAGCAGCTTCGAGCTCCCCAATGAGCTGGAGATCCAGGAGAAGACCCTCAACCGCAACCTCACGGCCACCCTGGACTACAGCCCCAATGCGGACTGGGGCATCGCGCTGGTAATCCCGGTCTTCAACCGCTACCACGCGACCGTTGCCGAGGGCGACACGGAGCCCACGTTCTCCCAGGGGAACGGGCTGGGCGATGTGCGCCTGCTGGGCCGCTACCAGGGCTTCTCGGATAGTCACAACGTCGGCATCCAGTTCGGCGTGAAGCTGGCCACGGGCGGCACCAGACAGACCTTCAACGTCGGGGGCCAGGCTGGCGAAGCGCTGGATCGCGGGCTGCAGCTGGGCTCGGGCACCACGGACCTGCTGCTGGGGTTCTACGGCTTCGGCGAGCTCGCGCCGGAGTGGGGTGTCTTCGGGCAGGTGCTCTTCCAGAAGCCTCTGGCCGAGAAGGATGGCTTCAAGCCCGGCGACGGCGTGAACGCCAATGTCGGCGTCCGCTACACAGGTCATGCGGGCTTCACCCCACATCTGCAGCTGAACCTGCGGGCCGAGGGCCGGGAAGCCGGCGCCAACGCCGACGTGGATAACAGCGGCGCCACCCTGGTCTACCTGAGCCCCGGCATGACCTTTAACATCAGCCCCCGGTTCCAGGTCTACGCCTTCGCCCAGCTGCCCGTGACCCAGCGCGTGACGGGCCTGCAGATCGAACCCCGGTGGAGCGCCTCGGTGGGAATGCACTGGACCTTCTGAGGTCGAGCAGTCAACGGGCCCACTGGGTCACAAGGAACGGCGCGCTCTATCACGCGTGCCGTTCTTGATCTGCTCTTGACGGTGTTCATCCGTGCTTCTAGTCCTAGTGCCCAAAATGCCCTATCTGTTGCCCTCCTGGGTTCAGGCCATCGGGCTTTCCTTGTAGAATCAAGGGTTCCGATGGAGTTCCGCCATGCCATTCCAGCCCCTGACCCAGGAACCCGAGATCCAGCGCCGCTGGCTCGAGTCCGGCGCCTTCCGCGCCAAGCGGGCCAGTGAGCTGCTGCCCGACTCCAAGACCTTCTACATGCTCGTCATGCTGCCCTACCCCAGTGGCCGCATCCACATGGGCCACGTGCGCAACTACACCCTGGGTGATGTGACGGCCCGGTTCCGGCGCATGCGGGGCTATGAGGTCATGCACCCCCTGGGCTGGGACAGCTTCGGCCTGCCGGCGGAGAACGCCGCCATCAAGCACGGCATCCACCCCGCGATCTGGACCCGCGCCAACATCGAGGAGATGAAGGGCCAAATCCAGAAGATGGGCATCAGCTACGACTGGGACCGCGAGATTGCCAGCTTCCAGGACGACTACTACCGCTGGAACCAGTGGCTCTTCCTCAAGATGTGGGAGGCGGGCGATGTCTTCCGCGCCATGCGCACCGTGAACTGGTGCGAGGCGCTGGGCACTGTGCTGGCCAACGAGCAGGTGGTGGACGGCAAGGACGAGCGCACGGGACACCCCGTCACCCAGAAGCCCTTAGAGCAGTACTTCTTCAAGACCACTAAGTACGCCGACGAGCTACTGGCGTGCCTCGACGGCCTGGACTGGCCCGAGAACGTGAAGACCATGCAGCGCCACTGGATCGGCCGCTCCGAAGGCGCGCGCCTTGCGTTCGACCTGGAGAACGGTGGCCAGGTGGAGGTCTTCACCACGCGCCTGGACACGCTCTTCGGCGTGACCTTCATGGCCCTCAGCACCGAGCATCCGGTCATCGAGCAGGCTGCAGCCTCCGATCTGGCGCTCAAGGCCTTCTGTGATCAGGTGGCGTCCTTGAGCCGCGAGGAGCGCCTCACCAGCGACGAGAAGCTGGGTCACCGCACGGCCCTCTCCGTGATCCACCCCTTCACCGGTGAGAAAGTGCCGGTCTTCGCCGCCAACTACGTGCTCATGGACTACGGCACCGGCGCCGTCATGGGCGTGCCCGCCCACGATGAGCGCGACCACGAGTTCGCCACGAAGTACGGCCTGTCCATTCCGAAGGTCATCGAGTCCGAGAGCGAGTGGGACCTGGGCACCCTGGTGAACAGTGGCGAGTTCACGGGGATGAAGAGCGAGGATGCGGTCACTTCAATGATTGCGAAGCTGGGAGACCGCGCCGCCAAGACCACCACCTACAAGCTCAAGGACTGGGGCCTCAGCCGCCAGCGCTACTGGGGCACGCCGATCCCGACCGTGCACTGCAATTCGTGTGGTGTCGTCCCCGAGAGGGCCGAGAACCTGCCCGTGCGCCTGCCGGAGGATGTGGCTTTCACGGGCGTCGGGCCCTCGCCCCTCCTCACGTCCCGCTCCTTCCTGGACTGTGCGTGTCCGAGCTGCGGCCAGCCCGCGAGGCGCGAGACGGACACCATGGACACCTTCGTGGACAGCAGCTGGTACTGGCTGCGCTACCTGGATCCCAAGAACACCGAGCTGCCCTTCGCCAAGGCCGAGAGCGACGCATGGATGCCGGTGGATCTGTATGTGGGCGGCATCGAGCACGCCACCATGCACCTCATTTACGCCCGCTTCTTCTACAAGGTGCTGCGCGACCTAGGCCTGGCCAGCGGACCCGAGCCGTTCCAGAAGCTCATCTGCCAGGGCATGGTGCTGAAGGACGGCTCGAAGATGAGCAAGTCCAAGGGCAACATTGTGGATCCTGACGAGGTGATCTCGAAGTATGGGGCGGACGCCCTGCGCCTCTTCATGATCTTCGCGGCGCCCATCGAGAAGGAGATCGACTGGACCGGCTTCGAGGGCATCGAGGGCGCCAGCCGCTTCCTCAAGCGCATCACCCGCATGGTCGAGGACCACGCCGTCACCGCCGAGCCGCTGCCCGCCAAGGATCAGCTCAGCGCCGAAGAGAAGGCCCTCCTCATCAAGCTCAACCAGACCCTGGCCCGCCTCACGGACGACCTGGAGCGGCGCTACCAGTTCAACACCGTGGTGTCGGGTCTCATGGAGCTGTCCAACGCCCTCTCCGATCTGCCCACGGACGCACCCCACCGCGGGGCGGTGCTTCAGCACGCCCTGGACGCCTTTGTGCGACTGATGTCGCCCGTGGCGCCCCACCTAGCCGAGCAGCTTTGGAGCCAGCTCGGCAAGGCCGGTCTCTGCATGCAGGCCACCTGGCCCGAAGCGGACCCCCAGTATCTGGAAGCGGACGAAGTGCTAGTGGTGGTGCAGGTGAACGGCAAGGTACGCGGCCGCATCAACGTGCCCGTCTCGGCCACCGAGGACCAGCGCCGTGCCGCCGCCCTGGCTTGCCCCGAGGCCCAATCCCACCTGGCGGGCAAGGAGGTGGTGAAGGTCGTGCTGCCTCCTGGCGGCAAGCTGGTGAGCATCGTGGTGAAAGGCTGACCTCGTGACCAAATCCCTGCCTCCCGTTGTCGACTCCGTCCTGGATCTGGTGGGCCACACGCCCTTGCTGCGCCTCACGCGCTTCGCGCCGGACTTCCAGATTTTCTCGAAGCTCGAGTATCTGAACCCCGGTGGCAGCGTGAAGGACCGCATCGGCGTGGGCATGATCCGGGCTGCGGAGGCCCTGGGCCAGATCCAGCCGGGCGTGAGCACCATCATCGAGCCCACCGCGGGCAACACCGGCGTGGGCCTGGCCATCGCTGCGAAGGCCCTGGGCTACCGCTGCATCCTCTGCGTGCCCACGAAGTACAGCCGCGAAAAGATGATGCTCATGAAGGCCCTGGGGGCTGAGCTGGTGCTCATCCCCAAGGAGCTGGGCATGAAGGGCGCCATCGAGAAGTGCGCCGAGCTGGCGGCCAGCATCCCCCACGCCTTCGTGCCCCAGCAGTTCGCCAACCCCAGCAACCCCGACAGCCACTACGCCACCACCGGCCCGGAGATCTGGGAACAGATGGAGGGCCGCGTGGACGCGGTGGTGTTGGGCGCCGGCAGTGGTGGCACCTTCACGGGCATCGCCCGCTACCTGAAGGAGAAGAACCCCAAGATCCAGGCGGTGGTGGTGCAGCCCGAGGGCTCCATCTACTGCGGCGCGCCCCTCAAGGAGTGGGTGGTGGAGGGCGTGGGGAACAGCTTCATCCCCGCCAGCCTCGATCTCTCCATCGCCGACCGCATCATCGACGTGGCCGATGGCGACAGCCTGACCACGGCCCGGGCACTCATCGCCACCGAGGGCTGCCTTGTGGGCGCCTCCAGCGGCGCCAACGCATGGGCCGCCCGGGAGGTGGCGAAGGCCATGCCCGCGGGTTCCCGCGTGGTCACCCTCTTCCCCGATGGCGCCGAGCGCTACATGTCCAAACAGCCCGTGGCAGACCTGGAGCTTTGATGAGCCTCTCTCCGCGTGATTTCGCCGGCTGTCTCCTGGAGGTGGGTGCGGTGCGCCTGCAGCCCCTGGAGCCTTTCACCTGGGCCAGCGGGCTGAAGTCGCCCATCTACTGCGACAACCGGCAGTTGATGGGCTACCCAGAGGTCCGCGACCAGATCGTGACCTCGCTGGTGGTGGCCTCCAGGGCGCAGAACCCCACGCTCATCGCCGGGGCGGCCACGGCAGGGGTGCCCTGGGCTGCCATGGTGGCAGACCGCCTGCACCTGCCCCTGGCCTACGTGCGACCGACCCCCAAGAACCACGGCATGGGCCGCCAGGTAGAGGGGCCCATGGCCAAGGGCCACCGGGTGGTGCTCATCGAGGATCTGATCTCCACGGGCATGTCCAGCCTCAAGTGCGCCGACGCCCTCCGCGCCGAGGGCGCCGAGGTGCCTGCGGTGCTGGCCCTGTTCAGCTACGGCCTGCCCCAGGCCCTCGAAGCCTTCCAGGCCGCGGGGATCGCCCACGAGGAACTCAGCTCCTTCGAGGTGCTCGCGGCCGAGGCCGAGGCCCGGGGAATCCTCGACATCGCCGGATCCGCCGCGCTGAAGGCCTGGCGCTCCGATACCGTGGCCTGGAGCCGCGCCCATGGCGGCGCCTAGTCGCCGAGAAGGATGAGGTCCGACCATGAAGCTCTACACGCGCACCGGTGACGACGGCTCCTCGGGACTCTTCGGGGGGGACCGGGTGAGCAAGTCCCACCTGCGCCTAGTGGCTTACGGCACCCTTGACGAGCTGAACGCCATCATGGGCCTGGTGCGGCTGCACGCCACGCCCGCCTGCGCGGACGAGGCCACCCTGCTGCGGGTCCAGCACGACCTCTTCGTGCTGGGCGCCATCCTGGCGACCCCTGCGGCCCGCCAGGAGCTGCTTGGCTCCCGCATGAGCCGCCCCACCTGGGAGCTGGCGGATATGGAGGCCGACATCGACCGCCTCACGGCCCTGGCACCGCCCATGACGGCCTTTGTGCTGCCCGGGGGCACGGCGGCCTCGGCCCACACCCACCTAGCCCGCACCGTTTGCCGCCGGGCCGAGCGCGAGGTGGTGGCCCTCACTTACGAGGAGCCCATGAACCCCGTGGTGCAGACCTACCTGAACCGTCTCAGCGACTGGCTCTTCGCCTTGGCCCGGGCCGAGAACGCCGTGGCGGGAGTGGCCGACATCCAGTGGGTGCCGAAGGGCTGAGTGGTTTCCTGACAACATGAAAACGGGCCCCGAGGGGCCCGTTTGTCTGGCGGTCGTGGGTTCCGATCAGAACTGGAACTTCACGCCGAACCGGTAGCGACGGCCGATCTGCCAGCCGTTGGACTGACCGAAGAGCGCGTTGGGGCTAGCGCTCTGGTCGGTGGCCTGCTGGAAGCTGCCCGTTTCGTAGCGGGTGTTGAACAGGTTGAAGATGTCGACACTGGGGACCAGCTTGAACTTCTTGCCGAGCTTGTAAGCCCAGTCGAGGTGCAGGTCGACGTTGCTGTTGGCAGCGTGGCGGCCGTACTGGCCCATCTGGCCGTTGGCGGGGGTGGCATTGCCGTAGCCGCCCACATCGCGGTAGGGGCTGGTGGGTCCGATGTAGCTGCCCGAGCCAACGCCGCTGCCGGTCCAGTTGGCCGGGTTGTTAGGATCGTTCATGACCACGGGGTCGCCGCTGAGGTTGTCAGGGTTGGTGTAGTAGAGGTTCGCCGTGTCATACCCGGGGGCATGGCCGTTGCTGGTGGAGCCGTCGTCGAAGAGGCTCTTGGGGGTGCCGCTCTGGTAGGTGTAGGCAAGGCCCAGGCTCAGGTCGCCGCCGAAGAAGTCGAAGCGGTGGCTGGCGAAGAGCTTGACCACATGGGTGCGGTCCAGGGGCAGCAGGCCGTAGCCCACATAGGTGTTGTAGTCAAAGCTGGCGGTGATGTTGCCGTCCGCCTGGCCGTTGGAACTGGAGACGATGCCCTCGTAGTTGCCTTCGAGGCGGCTCCAGGTGTAGCTGAAGCTGAAGACCTGGCGGTCGGTCTTCTTGTCCAGGGTGAAGTCCACGCTGGAGAAGTTGTTGCCGGCCTTCTCATAGCCCGTGTTGCCGACCGTGAAGAGGCCCGTGGCCGGGTTGTAGGTGTCCAGGATGTTCAGGCCCCAGTTGTTGTAAGGGTAGGGGTAGCCCAGGTAGCTGACGCCGCTGGGGCCCTGGCCGAGCAGCAGCAGGGTCATGCTCTTGGGGTTCGGCCGCCACTGGATGTAGCCACCGGGGTTGCCGATGACGGCGGCGCCGGCGCCGTAGCGGGGGGTGCCCGCGCCGGAGAAGGCGATGGCCGGGCCCTCGTCATAGGGGTTGCCGTAGCCATCGGTGAAGACCATGTCTTCCATGGGGTTCTTCAGCACGCGGTACTTGGCGTGGACACCGGCGGTCCAGCCGCTTGCGAAGGTGTGGTCGATGCCCAGGGTGTATTCGTTGCGCTCGGGCAACTTGGTGCCTTCGGCCACGGGATCGAAGCTGAAGGGCGTGGCGAAGTCCGTGATGCTGCTGGGCGTGCCGGGGGTCAGGATGGTGTAGCCACCGGTGGCCGCATTGTAGGTGGAGCGGCTGCCGGCGTTGTAGCGGTAGCGCAGGTAGGTCTCGTTCGCGTAGACGCGGATGGCCATGCGCTGGGGGATCTGCTCGAAGTACTTGGCGTAGCTGCCGGAAACCTTGGTCTTGCCGTCCTGGTTCACGTCCCAGGTGAAGCCCAAGCGGGGCTGCACGTAGTCCTTGAAGTTGCTGAACTTCAGGAAGGACTTGCCGTTCAGATCCTTCTGGTCCTGCACCTCGTAACGGAAGCCGAACATGAGCTTCAAGCCCTTGCCGATGTCCCAGGTGTCCTGGGCGTAGAAGGCCTGGAAGACGGCCTGCACCGTGGCATTGGTGCTCAAGAACTGCTGGTCCACGCCGTTGAATACAGTCTGCTCCAACCCGGTGTCGGGGTCGACGACAACTGCGCTACGGAGGGTAATGCGCTGACCGCCCGAGGTGGCCGCCGTCTCGTGGTAGTCCGAGGTGGTCTGGCTAACGCCGAACTTCATATTGTGGTCGCCGAGGAACCAGCTGAGGTCCGCGCGGGCCTGGGTGGTGGTGACCTTGTCCAGGCCGGCGTAGTAGCCCGCACCGCCGGAGCGGTAAGCGAAGCCCGCCAGCTCAGGGTTGTAGCGGGGGTCGGACGGGTTCGAGCCGGGTCCGACCGTGTAGAAGACGTTGTCCGTCACCGCGATGCTGGTGGGGTCCGAGGGGGCGAACTCGTCTTTGAACTCGGCGCGGCCCAGCTTGGCGCTGAGGAACAGGCTGGGGCTGATGGTCCAGTCGTAGTTCAGGCCGAAGTTCGTGTTGGTGTATTTGTCGTTATAGCCGATGCTCGCGTTGCCCGTGGTGGGGAAGCGGGTGGGGAAGTCGTCCTTGGTGTTGTTGATGTTGGCGGAGAAGGTCAGCTGGTGGTCCTGGGTGATCATCCAGTTGATCTTGGTCAGAGCCTGCAGGGCGTTGAGCTTGCGATTGCCGTCCACGTTCCCGGTGTTGTTGGGCAGGGCGGAAGGCGACTCGGTGAGGCTGGAGTCCACGCCCACGAAGAAGAACAGCTTGTCCTTGATGATGGGGCCGCCCAGCTCGGCGCCGATGTCATAGCGGCTGCTGGGGTTGCCCTGCTTGACGTAGAGGCTCTTCTTGGGCACGGCCTGGATGCCGACGGCGTCCCAGGTCAGCCAGGTGGAGCCCTTCAGCTCGTTGGAGCCGGACTTGGTGACGGCGTTGAACACGCCGCCCAGGGCGCTGAACTCAGGCTTGAAGCCGCCCGTCTGCACTTCCACCTGGTCGATGAATTCCGTGACGAGCTGGGTGCCCTGGAAGCCGCGGCTGGTGTTGGTGGTGGACAGGCCGTCCACGATGTAGGAGTTCTCAGCGCCGGAGCCGCCGCCGATGGAGGGATCGTTGCCGAAGCCCGAGGCCACGACGCCGGGGGCCAGGAAGGCCACGGAGCTCATGTCGCGGCCCTTGGGGATCGCGGAGAGGTTGTCCATGGTGGTGGTGAGGCCGGTCTGGGTGGTGGTGGTGTCCACCGTGGTGGTGGTGCCCAGCACTTCGACGACCGTGGCGGCCTCGGAGGCCATCTTGAAGGTCACGGGCTGGGTCTGGTTGACCAGCACGCTGAGGGTCTGGGTGATCTTCTGGAAGCCGGCCTTGGTGACTTCCACGGTCCAGGCGCCCGGGTTCAGCAGGCCGAGGCGGAAGGAGCCGTCCGAGCCCGTGAGGAAAGTACGCGAGGTCTGGGCTGAGCTCAGCCGCACCGTCGCACCAGCCAGGGGCGCGCCGTTCTTGTCGGACACGGTGCCCGACACGGCGCCACTGGTGGCCGTCTGCGCGTGAGCGACGATGCCGCTCCCGGCGACGAGGGCTGCGGCCGTAAAGCCGAGCCGCGTGAAGATTCGATTCATAGGGACTCCTTTGGAGTGAGCGGCGGGGGGCCGCGAAAAAAGCGTGGTGAAGTTCGGTCAGTCCAAACGCACCATCCCCCGGAAGCGCCGATGCCCGGGGGAAAGTCACGAAGACGACCAAAGATCAGGGGGAGTGTCGAAAGAATAGGTCAGGTTCCCCTGAATTCACAAATTATTTTCGGCGGATGGGGCCGGTAACCTCAGCAGTTGAGGCGTTAAAACCACCCTTCTATCGTTTTCAAATAACCCCAGCTCGCCATTCGCAATAAAAAAACGAGGCCCTCGCGGGCCTCGTTTCGGGTGGTACCGGGGTCGCTTAGAAGCGGAAGCCGGCAGAGATGGCAAGGGTGCGGCCCGCGCCATAGTTGGCGTTGCCGGTCTGCTTGCCGTAGGCCGAGCCCTGGACCCAGGGGGAAGCGAGGGCGGTCGGGTAGGTGCCAGTCGCGCTGCCCCAGGAGGTGCTGAAGGTGATCGCCTGCTGGTGGTTGAGCACGTTGCCGATGTTGAACTTGGCGAAGGCGGTGATGTCCTTGCCCATGGCCTTGAAGAGCGGGAAGTCGTGCGTGACGGCCAGATCGAGGTAGGCGGCGGCGTTGAAGACGCCAGCGCCGCGGGTCTGGTCCTTGTACTGGGTTCCGGTGGTGCCCCACTGGCTGCTGAGGGCCGGGTTCAGGCGGGCCCGGGTGATGGAGCGGGTGTTGCTGAAGTGGCTACCGGAATCAAAGCGGTAGACGAGACCCACGGAGGTCTTGCCATAGGCGTTGTTGAAGGTCCGGTTGCCGGTGACGCGCATGCGGATGGGCACATGACCCGACAGGTAGCCGTAGGCAACGGTGTCGTTGTAGTCATACATCTGGACGCCGTTCTGCACGTCGAAGCTGTGGATGCCTTCGCCGCGGGCGGGGCTGCTGGTGCCCTCACCCTCGTAGTTGCCCTTCAGGCTGCTCCAGGTGATGCTGCCCAGGTAGCTCCACTGGTTGTGGTTGTACTGGGACTCGACCTCGAGGCCCTTGTACTCGCGCTTGGCATCGGGGTTGTTGTCCCAGAGCTTGATGTAGAGGACCTGGCCAACGGCGTTGGTGACGGTGCCGTTGTTACCGACACTCACGTCCATCAGGTTCTTCCACTTCTTGGTGACGCCGGTGACCTTGATGTAGCCATCGCCGTAGGCGCCGAAGTTGAACGAGTAGGCGTAGCTGCCCTGGAGCTCTTCGACCGTGGGAGCCTTCATCTTGTCATTCAGCTTCACGTTGACGGTGGGGTTGTTGTAGTAGCCGATGTCGGTGGGATCGTACAGGGCAGGGTTCTGCAGGGCGGCGAAGGTGATGCGGGCCGCAGGATCCCAGTCGTAGCCAGCATTGGCATAAGAGAAGGCGGTGAGATCAACTTCGATGGGGTTGCCTTGGCCGGTGACGGAGTTGGTGATGCCTTCCAGAACCTTGCCGTTGTACTTGGCGTAGCTCAGGCCGAAGATGTGCTTGCTGTCGCCGAAGAGGTCGAACTTCATGCCGAGGCGGGGTGAGAAGCCGCTGGCGCCGGCGGTCTTGGCCTTGGCTTCGTTCTGGGCCTTGTAGGTGTCGAAGCGAGCGCCGATCTGGATGTTCCAGTGCTGGTCGATGCTCCACTTGTCGTTGACATAGAGGCCGGTGGAGAAGTTCTTGGCCTCACCGTCGGTGGCGGTCCACACCCACATGTCGGTGGGGATGGCGGATCGGCTAGCGAGGTTCATGCCAGCGACACCGAACGTCAGGCCCGTGGGGCTCTGCTCGTTGCGGGCGCGGCGGATGCCCTCGTAGTAGTCGAAGCCGAAATCGGTCTGGTGGCTGCCGGCCATGTTCCAGAAGAGGCTGGCCTTCAGGTTCAGGGTCTTGTTGCCACGGTTGTCGCCGCCATCGGTGCTGCTGAAGATGCCGTTGTTGTAGTAGCCGCCGCCGGTGTAGTTGTAGATCACGCTCTCACCGTTCGCCGCACCACCAGCGCTCAGCATCTGGTTCTTGCGGCCGAAGCGCAGCTCGGTGGTGAAGTTGGAGGTCCAGGCGGACCGCAGGGCGATGTTGTAGAAGTCCGAGGTGGAGATCTGGGGCACCAGGGAGCGGAGTTCACCCGCGGAGTAGTTGCGGTTGGTCTGGTTCGTGGCATTCCGCATGTAGGACCCGACCAGGGTGTGATCCTGGTTGATGGACCAGGTCAGCTTCAGCTGGCGACGGACTTCGTTGGTGCCAGCGGTGTAACCAGCGCCAAAGCCGCCGGGGCCATTGCCGCCGCCCAGGGCGAAGTTGGAAGCGTTCGCGGCGAGGTCGAAGCCGATGACGCCCGTGGTGTTGCTCTTGGTGGTGTAGTAGGAGCCGGCGAACCAGAGCTTGTCCTTGAGGATGGGGCCGCTCAGGGAGAAGGTCTTCCGCTCGCCCAGGATGTTGGCGATGGCAGGGCGATCCTGGAAGGGGGTGGTGGCGTTCCAGCTGGGGTTGTCGAGCTCCCAACGGAGCTGGCCGGCGAACTGGTTGCTGCCAGAGCGGGTGATGGAGTTGATGACGCCGCCATCCACGTCGCCGTATTCGGCGGACATGGCGCCCGTGATGATCTGGGTTTCTTCGATCGAGTCATCGATCACGGCCAGGCCGCGGTTGTTGTAGGCGTTGTCGGCGATGTTCTGGCCATCCAGCAAGTAGAGGTTGCCAGAGGTCATGGCGCCGCGGATCTGCACGCGACCACCCACGCCGGCAGTGACGCCGGGGGTGAGGAGGGCAACGCCTTCCATGCTGCGGGCGTTGGGCAGGAGGTCGACGGCATCAGCCCGGTAGTTGCTGGCGGTCTTGACATCAGTCTTGTCCACGGCGGGAGCGGCCGCGATCACTTCGACCACCGCGCCACCGACCTTGGTCAGGGTGACCTTGGGGCTGAAGGTCTGGTCGATACCGAGGGCTTCGGTCACCTTGCGGGTCTCGAGGCCATCCTTGGTGTACTGGATGGTGTACGTGCCGGGAGGCAGCAGGCGGGCGATGAACTTGCCGGCGGCATCCGTGGTGTAGGTGCGCACGCCCTGCAGGGCGGGGGAGGTGAGGCGGACGACGACGCCGGCAATGGGGGCGCCAGCGGAGTCCACGACGGAACCGGTGATGTTCGCGGTCTGCGTGCCCTGCGAATACAGAGCTGCCCCGCCCAGGGCGATGAGGGCCGTGATGCGGCCCAGGCGGTTGTTCAAGAGATGCATAGCATCCTCCAGAAAGTCGGGACTTGTGTTGGGGGGGGTCCCGAGGGAAAAAAACAGATCCTCAATCCGGGGGTGGCACAGGACCACCGCCGTGAAAGGGTGTGGCTGCTGATGTCAGGATTGAAGACGGTGAAAAAGAACTAGGAGACAGGAGAGTAACTTTACCAGATCTCACAAGGGAATCTGGTCAGACCAGAAGAATTCCGGGAACCATGTGACCGGCAGCGGCACCGGTCCCCTCCGGCCCAGTCACCTCAGCAGCCAATCGAGTCCAGCAGCCAAGGCCTCGTCTGCGGTGGGGTGGCCGAAATATCCAGGGTCGCCAGGTATAAATCCGGCATAACCTTGTGGTTGGCCTTGGCCAGCACCTGGAACAGCAGGTCGCCCGTGGCCACCTTCTGGCCCACCTGGGTCAGCACCCGGAGACCCACACCTAGGTCCAAGACGTCGGTTCGGTCCCGGCGGCCCGCGCCGAGTTCCATGGCCAGGATGCCTAGGGCCCGGCCGTCGATGGCGGCGATGTAACCATCCTGTGGCGCCCGCACCTCCACCACCTGGCCCGGCTGGGGCAGACGGCTGAAGTCGTCGAGGGCCCCGGCGTCGCCGCCGTTGAGGGCCACGAATCGTCGGAGGGTCGCCAGGGCGGATCCATCGCGGATGACGGTCTGTACCTTGACCTGGGCCTCGGGCAGGGTGGTCGCGGCGCCACCCATGATCAGCATCTCCGCGGCCAGGCGGAAGCTCATCTGGGCAAGTTCGGAGTCGCCGTGCTCGCCGCGGAGGATCTCGACGGACTCCATGATCTCGAGGGCATTGCCGATGGCCCAGCCCAGGGGGGCGTCCATGCGGGTGATCAGGGCCCGGATCTGCATGCCGTGGGCGGTGCCCACGTTGACCATGCTCTGGGCCAGGGTGGTGGCGTCCTCCAGGGTCTTCATGAAGGCCGTGGGTCCGCACTTCACGTCCAGCACCAGGGCATCCGCGCCGCCGGCCAGCTTCTTGGACATGATGCTGGCGGTGATGAGGGGGATGCTCTCCACGGTGGCCGTGATGTCGCGCAGGGCGTAGAGCTTCTTGTCGGCGGGGGCGATGTCGGCGGTCTGGGCGGAGTTGGCGAACCCCGTCTCGGCCAGGCTCCGCAGGAACTCGGCCTCGCTGAGCTCGACCTTCAGGCCGGGGATGGCCGCGAACTTGTCCACGGTGCCGCCCGTGTGGCCCAGGCCCCGGCCGCTGAACATGGGGCAGGGCACGCCGCAAGCCGCCACGATGGGGCCCAGGATCAGGGTGGTCTTGTCGCCCACGCCGCCCGTGCTGTGCTTGTCGACCTTGAGGCCGGGCACCGAGGACAGGTCGAGGCGCTTGCCGGAGTCCCGCATGGCCAGGGTGAGGGCCAGGGTCTCAGCGGTGTCCATGCCGCGCCAGCAGGTGGCCATGAGCAGCGAGGCGCTCTGCTCGTCGGGGATGCTGCCGTCGGCGGCGCCAGCCACCCAGAAGGCGATCTGTTCGGCGGACAGGACCCCGCCCAGCTTCTTGGTGTAGATCAGGTCGTACATCCGCACGGGATGACTCCTCGCTTAGATGCTCTGGACCAGGTTCTCCAGGGCAGAGGCATCGCCCCGGCCCTTGAACCGGGCCTTGTAGTCGGCCAGATCCTTTAGCGCCTGGGCACGGTCGCCCGCGAGGCGGTCGGCATCGAGCTGGGCGGCCCAGAAGGCCTCGGCCCAGGGTTCGCCCGGGGTGGCCTGGGCGCGCAGGGGATCCAGCTGGGTGCGGGCCTCCTGGAGCCTGCCCAGGGCAATGGCGCGCTGGGCGAGGCGGAGCTGGCCCCAGGCATCCGCGGGCTTCGCGGAGACCTGACCCTTTCCGTCGAGGGCGAGGCGCCAGGTGCCCAGCAGACCCGCCGTGGCGGCCTTCCGGGACGAGGGGGCGGTGTTCACAAGGCCCTCGAGGCGGCCGAGGCGCTCGCGCATCCGCTTTTCCACTTCGGCAGCGGGCAGGGGCACCAGGCCATCGCCTTCCACTTCCATCTGGAGGGCGGAGAGGGCGGCCTCGTGCTTCTCGGCGGCCGAACTGCGCCAGGCGTTCCAGCCCCCGTAGAGGACACCCAGGGCCACCAGCGAGACGACACCGATGAGGATGGGCTTCAGCAGCCCCCCGTCCTCTTCCTGCCCCTGGGCGACCTTGGTCTGGAAATGGGCCAGGCTCTGCGCGGGCTTCTGGACCTGGATCTCTCGGCTGTTGCTGGGGCGGGCCATGACGAACCTCTTCGATGAACCATTACTCGGACCCTTGAGGATGCACCAATCCCCGCCTTTCCGGCACTTGAAAATGCGCCCCCGCCTGCTAGGATGTTCGTTCGTGCCTGGGTAGCTCAGTTGGTAGAGCAATGGATTGAAAATCCATGTGTCGGCGGTTCGATTCCGTCTCCAGGCACCATGTTTAAGGCCCCCGGTTGGGGGCCTTAAACATGGAGAGGCGGGATCGAAGTCACACCCTGCCGGGGCGTGGGTGGTCGCCCTCGCGGCTGGTTTAAGCTGGTGCTTCGTTGCATTGGAGTTGCCATGCCCCTGCTCTTGCTCACTCTACCCTCCATGGTGGTCCAGGCCCCCACACCGACCGTCAAGCCCGTGGACCGGGTCCAGGGCCTGTTCGAGGCCATCCCGGAGGCCTTCATCGAGGGGAAGCGCGGCGCGATGCCCGGCCTGGTGGCGACGGCGAAGACGGGCTGGGAGCAGGCGCGACCGGAGCTCCTGAAAGCCCTTGGCGAGTCCGAGGCCGTCGCCATCGACCGGCAGGTCAAGGCCATGGCCAAGATGTCGCCTCGCGGCCAAGCGGTGGGCGCCCTGGGGGTCTCCAAGGCCCTGAGCCGGCTCCAGGGCAAGACGCGCCAGCAGGAGTTGCGGCATGCGCATCGGACAACGATGCTGGCCTGGTGTCTGGTGGATTCGGGCCAGCTCAATCCCCTGCCTAGCGTGGCCGGGGCCTTCCAGTCGGTCATTGACGGGGACAAGGGGAGCCACACGCTGGCCGTCATGTCGGTCCAGGAGGCCCTGAAGCGCCTCCAGGAGAACCAACAGAAGCAACAGGGGGGCGGGGCGAAGAAGGCCCTCAAGGACCTTCTGAAGCTGGTGGATGTGCTCGAAAAACCCTGATCCGTGCGGGTGGACAGCAAAGCGGCCCCCTCACGGGGGCCGCTTGCTTGCCGGTGCCTGGACGGCTACTCGCCCGCAGGCCGATAGTCGTCGGCCAGGGTAACGGGGACCTTGGTCTTGATCTCCTTCTGGATCTCCGTGCTGATGTCGGCCATGCGCTTCTGCTTGTAGCCCTGGGCCACCTGGGCCTTGACCACTTCGAAGGCAGGGATGCCCTGGGCTTGGCCGGCGGCCTTCATGCGATCGACCTGTTCATTGTAGAAAGCGCGCAGCTGCTCGTCCGTGGGTTCGGCGGTGACCGAGCGCCGCTTCGCCAGTGCCTGGAAGAAGACGTTGGCCTGCTGCTGCTCGAGCTGCCGCTTGACGCTCGGATCCTGGTCCAGTCCCGTCTGCTTCGCGTAGGCGGTGATGGCCCTGGACATGGCGAGGCGGCTGGCGAGGTTGGCCCGTTCCTCCCGGGCGGCCGGATCGGTAAGGAAGGCCTGGGCCTCCTTGGGGTCCGGGGAGAGGGTCTTCACCACGTCCTGGAACTCGGCCTCGGTGATCTTCTCGCCGCCTACGTTCGCGATCACGCGGCTCGTGTCGGGCTTGCTGGTCTTGCAGGCCAGGGACAGGACCAGGGCCGAACCTGCGATCAGGACGGTGCGAAAGGGCGTCTTGAACATGAAAGCTCCGGGAAAGGCATCAAAGGATCCAGAATGACAGGTCCGGGAGGGTTCCATGAGCCGAATTAGCGACCTTGAAGGCCTGGAACTGGCCGTCTACAGCGCCACCTGGTGCCCGGATTGCCGCCGCCTGGAGGCCTGGCTGGCCGAGCACCGTGTGGCCCACACCAAGGTGGACATCGAGACCGTGCCCGGGGCCGCCGAGAAGCTTGAGGCGGAGACCGGAAAGCGGGCGATCCCGTTCATTCTGGTGAACGGGGGGCGCTGGGTCCGGGGTTACCACAAGGAGCTGCCGCAGCGGCTGGACGGGGAGCTGCTGGTCGAGGAGTTGCTGACGGCCGGGAAGTAACCCCACCTTGAACCCGGCTAGGCCCCATGGGCCAATGGTGGTCCGACTGGTCTGTGCGTGGCACACTAGGAGGTTCTCCGGGAGTCCTCTGTGGCCAGCATTTTCTCCAGCCAGTTCTGGTCCAATTTGTTCAATTCCGACCTAGCCATCGATCTCGGTACGGCCTCGACCCTGATCCACACCAAGCAGGCGGGGCGCATCGTCATCTACGAACCCTCCATCGTGGCGGTGAACACCCTCACCCACGAGGTGGAGGCGGTGGGTGACGAGGCCAAGCAACTGCTGGGGCGCGCCCCCCAGGGCGTGCGCACAATCCGCCCCATGAAGGACGGCATGATTTTCGAGGTGGATGCTGCCGAGAAGATGCTGGCCGCGTTCATCCTGAAGGCCCGTCCCAACCGCGGCATCGCCCGCACCCGCATCGTGGTGAGCGTGCCGCCCCGGGCCCACCAGGTGGCCCGCCGCGCCGTGAAACAGGTCTGCTACGACGCCAAGGCTGGCGAGGTGTTCCTGGTGGACCAGACCATGGTGGCCGCCATCGGCGCGGGCCTTGCCATCAACGAGAAGCGCGGCTGCATGATCGTGGACATCGGCGGCGGCACCACGGATGTGGCCGTCATCAGCTACAACGGCAAGGTGTTCTCCGATTCGATCCTCATCGCCGGCGACGAGATGGACGAGGCGGTGGTCAAGTACATCCGGGAGAAGTACAACGTGCTGATCTCCGAGGCCTCCGCCGAGGAGGTGAAGTGGACGCTGGGCTCGGCCTTCCCCTCCGAGCTCACGCGCACCATGGAAGTGAGCGGCCGGGACCAGTTCGAGGGCCTGCCCAAGACCCTCACCCTCAACGACGCCGAGATCCGCGAGGCCCTGACCGAGCCCATCGGCGCCATCATCGACCTGGTTCGCAAGGCCCTCAACGAGACCCCTCCCCAGCTGGCGGCGGACCTCATCGACCGGGGCATCTGCCTGACGGGCGGCGGCTCGCTCATCCAGGGCCTGGACGAGCGCCTGCGGAAGGAGACCCACCTGCCGGTCTTTCGGGCGGAGGATCCCCAGACCGCCGTGGTGCGGGGCACCGCGCTGCTGCTGGAGAACATCCCGCTCCTGCGCCGCATCCAGATCCTCGACTAGCCGGGAGGACGCATGGTCGTCCGCGCAGCCAAGTGGAGTTGGAGCCGCGCGGGTTTGCAGCGCCTGGCTTTGGTCCTCCTCTGGCTGGGCCATGGTACCTGGGTGCTGCTGGGACCGGATCCCGCCCGCCACTGGACCGCCTTCCTGGACGTGCTCTCGCGCCCCAGCCAGGCCATCGCCGCCCGGTGGGAGGGCTGGCGGGCCGCCCGCCGGGATTCCGGCCGCAGCCTGGCGGAGCTCCGCGCCGAGAACGCTCGGCTGGGGGCCGAGCTGGCCCAGGTTCACAGCCAGCAGGCCCAGCAGGCCCCGCGCCTGGCCGAAGCGGATGAAGCCGTGCGGATGCTCGGCCTGAAGCAGCAGATCCCTTTGGAGCTGAAGTCGGCCCGGGTGCTTTTCGCGACGCGCCCGGCCACCTTCGGCGGCCTGATCCTGGACCGGGGCCAGGACCTGGGGCTGGAGCCTGACCAGGGCGTCCTGGTGCCGGAGGGCATCGTGGGCCGGCTCTGGTCCGTCGGCGCCACTCAGTCAAAGGTGCTGCCCGCGGACGCCCCCAATGCCTCGGTGGCCGTCATGCTCATGCGCAGCCGGGCCACGGGCGTGCTCCAGGGCCTGGGCTCCGGGCGGGCGCTGATCCGCTACGTGAGCAACCAGGAGGTCGTGCAACCGGGCGAGGCAGTGCTCACCAGCGGTCTGGACCGGGTGTTCCCCCGGGGCCTGCTCGTGGGCTACGTGGCCGAGGTGGCCAAGGGCGATCTTGAGCTGCGGCTGATCGTCAACCTCTCGGCGCCCCTCGACCGGGTGAATGCGGTCCTGGTGCTGCCGCCCCAGCCGCCCCTGGAGGTGCAGCCGCCCTTCGTGGCTCCGGAGACGAAACCCCAGCCGCGCAAGCGGGGGGCGCCATGAGGCTCGCCGCGCCCACCCTCACCCGCCAGAACCTGCTTTGCGCCGCCGCACTGGGCCTCGTGGCGCTCAGCGCACCGTTCCCGGGCCTCCAGTCCGTCTTTCATGCCTCCCTGGTGCTGGCGCTGGCCCCGCGGGCCGGAGCTCCACTGTTCGGTGCCCTGTGGGCCATGGCGGCGGGCTGGATCCTGGAGGGCTCCCTGCGCCTCTATCCCCACTTCGGGGGGACGGCCTGGGCGGACCTGACGCTGGCCCTTCTGGCCGGCTGGATGGCCGGACGCTGGCCGCTGGAGGGCCTGAAGGGCTGGCTGGCCCGCCTCGCCGCCCTGAGCCTGCTCCACGCACTCCTGGTGCACGGGGCCGTGCGCCTCGCCACCACCGCGCATCCGTGGGGCTGGGGCTGGTTCTGGGCCCTCCTGAGCGTGCCGCTCTGGGGCTGGCTGGCCTGGCGCCTGCTCCATGCGGGCGCAGGGCCTGGGCGGCGCTGAGCCATGGATCCCCGGCAGCGCCCCCTTCTGCGCCGAAGGCTTGGGGCCTTCAAGGTGATGACTTGGGGCCTGGTGGCCTTCCTGGTCCTCATCTACGCGTGGCTGCAACTGGTCCGCTACTGGGAGTTCAAGCAGCTGGCCCTGCAGCAGGCGGTGAAGATCCGCCCCATCCCGGCGCCGCGGGGCCTGGTGCTGGATCGCAACGGCCACCGCCTCGTGGACAACCGCCGGGCCCTGCACCTGGTCATCCAGCGGGAGGACCTGCCCACCCGGCCCGAGGTAGTGGCTTCGCTCGCCGCGGCGCTGCAGGTGGACCCGGCCGCCCTGACCCGAAAGATCCAGAGCTACCGCTTGGCGGGCAAGGGGCGGCCCCTGGTGCTCAAGGAGAACCTCGACGAGGCGGGCATCGCCATCGCCGAGCGCATCCGCGCCCGCTTCCCCTTCCTGGGCGTGGAGGTGGCGCCCCGGCGGGTCTACCTTGGGGATGAGCTGGCGGGCCACGTGCTCGGCTACGTGGGGGAGGTGGATGAGCCACTCATGAAGGCCAAGCCCGACTTATACCGGCTCGGCGAGACCATTGGCAAGGAGGGCTTCGAGGCCAGCGGCAACGACAAACTGAAGGGCCTGGATGGCCAGAAGCGCATCCTGGTGGACCAGCTGGGCACAGAGGTCGCCAACTTCGGGCAAGAGGACGCCACGGCCGGCCGCAGCCTCTACTTGACCCTCGACGCGGGCATGCAGAAGATCGCCCAGGACGCCATGGGCCAGGAGGCCGGGGCTGTGGTGGTGCTGGATCTGCGGGATGGCGGCGTGTTGGCCATGTATTCCAGCCCCTCCTATGACCCGAACCTCTTCCTGAACCGGCTGAGCCAGGACATGGTGGACCGCTACCTGGCCAACGACCTCACCCGGCCCATGGTGAACCGGCCCATCCAGGGCATTTACGCGCCGGGCTCCACCTTCAAGCTGCTGGTGGCCCTTGCGGCCCTGGAGAAGGGCATTGCCACGCCCCAGACGGCCATCTACTGCGCGGGCAAGAAGAACTACTACGGCCGCGACTTCCGCTGCGACAAGCCCACGGGGCACGGCACCCTCGCCATGGTGCAGGCCATCGCCCAGAGCTGCGACGTCTACTTCTACGACCTGGCCGCGCGCATGGACGTGGACGACATCCACGCCACGGCAGAGAAATACGGCCTGACCGAGCGGACCGGTATCGACCTGCCCCAGGAGAAGCGCACCCGCATTCCCAGCCGGGCCTGGAAGAAGAAGGCGGTGCCCAAGGATCCCAAGTGGTACGCCGGCGAGACCATCAGCGTGGGCATCGGCCAGGGCGCTGTGGGCGTGACGCCCCTGGGCCTCGCCCGCTTCTACGCCCTGCTGGCCACCAAGGGGAAGCTGATTACGCCGCACCTCTTCTACGGATACCGGGATGACCAGAGCAACGAGCTGCAGCCTGCGCCAACCCCTGCCTTCAAGGACACGCCGCTCGATCCGAAGCACTGGGCGACCCTGGACGAAGGCCTCGCCGAAGTGGTGCGGAGCGGCACGGCGGGGGCCAATCCCTTCATCCGCGAGATCGCCAGCCTCGTCCCCTTCTCGGGCAAGACCGGCACCGCGCAGGTGGCCACCTTCGTGGACAAGGCCCACTACGCGCGCCAGGCCAAGAAGCTCAAAGACCATGCCCTCTTCGCGGGCTACGCGCCCCGTGAGCATCCCCAGATCGCCTTCGCCGTGGTGGTGGAGAACGCGGGGTTCGGCTCCACCGCCGCTGCACCCATCGCGGCCAAGCTGGTGAAGTATTGGTGCCTGGACCGGCTCGCCAATCCGCTGCCCCCGCCCCGGGGCCGGATGGTGGATCCCTTCGCCCCCCAGGGCCCGGAGGCAGCGGAATGAGGGAACGGTTCCGCGCCCTGGACTCGCGCCTGCTGTGGGTGATCCTGGCCCTCATCGCGCTGGGCACTTTGACGCTCTATTCGGCCGGCCGGAACACGCCTGCGGCGTCCATCTGGCTCAAGCAGAGCCTCTGGAACCTGATCGGCCTGACCCTGATGCTGCTGCTGGCCACGGTCGATCCCCGGCGCCTCTTCCGCTACAGCTTCCCCTCGTACCTGCTGGGCCTAGTGGCACTGGCCGCGGTGCTGGTGATCGGCAAGAAGATCGGCGGGGCAACCCGCTGGTTCCTGATCGCCGGGCAGACCTTCCAGCCTTCAGAGCTGATGAAGTGGGTGACCCTGCTCTACGTCTCCCATCGCCTGGGCTCCAAGAGCGCCGACAGCGTCGGCCGGCTCGAGCTCTTCGGGGCCGTGGGGCTGGTGGTTTTCCCCATGCTGCTCATCCAGCGCCAGCCCGACCTCGGGATGGCCCTCAGTTTCCTGCCGATCCTGCTGCTCATCCCGCTGATGAAGGGTCTGCGCGCCCGCTGGGTGGTGGCACTCCTGCTCCTGGCGGGCCTCGGTGGCTTTGGCGCCTGGAAGGTCGTGCTGAAGCCCTATCAGAAGCAGCGGGTCCTGATCTTCCTGGATCCTTCCGCCGACTTGCAGGGGAAGGGCTATCAGGTGAACCAGAGCCGCATCGCCATCGGCTCCGGTGGGCTCATCGGCAAGGGTTTCACCAGCGGCTCCCAGACTCAGCTCAACTTCCTCCCCGTGAAGACCACGGACTTCGCCTTCAGCGTGTGGGCAGAGGAGCGCGGCTTTGTGGGCGTCCTGCTGGTCCTCGGCCTGTTCGGCCTGTTGCTTAGCCGCATCCTGGACGCGGCCCGGGAGGCCCATACATACGCCGAGGCCTACTTCTGCGCCGGGGCCGCCGGCATCTTCTCCCTGCACCTGCTGGTGAACGTGGGCATGGTGGCGGGGGCCCTGCCCAACAAGGGCATGGTGCTGCCCTTCTTCAGCGCAGGCGGCAGCAGTACCCTGAGCTTTTTCCTGGCCTTGGGCCTCATCATGGGTGTGCTGCACCGGGCGAGGGTGAAATGAGGACGAGGGTGGCATGACCGACCTGCGGCAGCGGATGAAGGACCTGGCGGACCAGGTGCGCGTACACCGCCATCGCTACTACGTGCTGGATCAGCCTACAGTTTCCGACGCCGAGTACGACGCGCTAGAGCGGGAGCTGCGGGAGCTTGAAGCGGCGCACCCGGAGCTGGCCGATGCCAACAGCCCCACGCGGCGCGTGGGCGCCCCGCCGGTGGATGCCTTCGAGAAACGCCGCCATGCCACGCCCATGCTCAGCCTCGACAACGCCTACTCGGAAGCCGAGCTGCGCGAGTGGGAGGTGAAGTGGCGCAAGCTCGCGCCGGAGGCCGAGCCACGCTATGCGGCCGAGCTCAAGGTGGACGGCCTGTCCCTCGCCCTGCGCTACGAAGGACGCGAGCTGGTGGAGGCTCTCACCCGTGGCGACGGCGAGACCGGCGAGCAGGTCACCGAGAACGCGCGGACCATCGCGGACATTCCGCTGCAGCTGCCCCCGGAGGCGCCGGAACGGCTGGAGGTGCGGGGCGAGGTCTTCCTGTCCCGCAAGCGCTGGGAGGAATTGAACCGCCAGCGGGACGCCCGCGGCGAGGCGCGCTTCGCCAATCCCCGGAACGCCGCCAGCGGCACCATGAAGCTGCTGGACAGCCGCGAAGTCGCTGCCCGCGGCCTGTCCTTCCTGCCCTGGCAGGCCCTCTGGCCTGAGGGCGCGGGAGCGGACCATGCCCGGTCCATGGCCCTGCTCGGCGCCTGGGGATTCGGCGTGATGCCCGCCCATGCGGAGGGCGACCTGAGTGGCGTGCTGGCGTTCATTGCGGAGCAGGCCGAGGCCCGGCTGCGGCTGCCCTTCGACACGGATGGCGTGGTGCTGAAGGTGCTTGATCCCGCCCTGCAGCAGCGTCTGGGGGCCACGGACCGGGTGCCCCGCTGGGCAATCGCCTTCAAGTTCCCGGCCACCCAGGTGACCACCACGGTGCTCGGCATCACCTGGCAGGTGGGACGCAGCGGCAAGCTCACGCCGGTGGCGGAACTGGAGGCCGTCGAGGTGGCCGGCTCCACCGTGCGCCGGGCCACCCTGCACAACGCCGACGAGCTGGCGCGCCTGGGGCTGAAGGTCGGTCACCGCGTCTTCATCGAGAAGGGCGGGGAGGTGATCCCCAAGGTCGTGGCCCTGGTGCCGGGAGAGGAGGCCCGCGACCTGCCGGCGGCGGGTATCCCCACCGCATGCCCCGAGTGCGCTGGCGAGGTGGGCAAAACAGACGACGCGGAAGTGGCCATCCGCTGCCTCAATCCCGAATGCCCCGCCAAGCTGGCGGCGCGCCTGCTGCACTTCGGCGGCCGCTCAGCCCTGGACATCGAGGGCCTGGGCGAGGCCCTGGTGGAGCAGGTGGTGGCATCCAAACGCTTCGAACAGCCCTGGGAGCTGTTCAACCTGCTTCAGGAGCCCCTGCTGGGGCTGGCCTACCTCTCTGGCTTGGACCGCATGGCCGAGAAGTCCGCCCAGAACCTGCTGCAGGGCCTGGATGAAGCCAGGATGAAACCCCTGGCACGGTGGATCCATGCCTTGGGCATTCCCATGGTGGGTGCCCGCACTGCGGAACTGCTCGCCGAGGCCTACCCCTCGCTGGACGCACTCTGGTCCGCCGATGAGCACCGTCTGCAGGCCGTGGAGGAGGTGGGGCCCAAAGTGGCAGCCGCCCTGCGCGCCTTCGTGGCGCTGCACCCGGAGCTGCCCGCGCGGCTCGCGGACCTGGGCGTGCAGCCTGCGCCGCCCGCACTCCAGGACCTGTCGGGGCTTCCGCTGTCCGGCGAAGTCGCGGTGGTCACGGGCACGCTACCCAGCCTGTCCCGGGAGGAGGCCGAAGTCTGGCTGAAGCGGCTGGGCGCCAAGGTCACGGGCAGCGTGTCGCCGAAGACCACGCTGTTGCTGGCTGGAGAGAAGGCCGGTTCCAAGCTGGCCAAGGCTGAGGCGCTAGGCATTCCCGTGCGGGACGAGGCCTGGTTGCGGACCCTGGAGTCTTGAGGATCTGCGGAATCTGGACCGGGGAAAAAGCCCTGGACGGGGGGTCGGCCCCGTCCGATGATCGGGAAACCATCGTCCGGAAACCTCCGTGCTGACGCGCCTTGGCAAGTTCGAAATCGTACGGCTGCTGGCCCAGGGAAGCATGGGCGAGGTTTATGTGGGCCGGGATCCGATCATTGGCCGGGAGGTGGCCATCAAGGTCATCCATACGGCGGCCGGCATGGGCCCCCAGGCCCGGGAGCGCTTCGCCACGGAGGCCCGCGCCGCCGGCGTGCTGAACCACCCGAACATCGTGACCGTCCACGAGCTGGGCGAGGAGCAGGGTGTCCTCTATCTGGCCATGGAGCTGGTTAAGGGCGAGGACCTGGGCACGCTGATCCGGGCCGGGACGCTCTCCCCCAAGGACACCCTCGAGGTGTTGGCCCAGGTCTGTGATGGCCTCGCCATGGCTCACCGCCACCAGATCCTGCACCGGGACATCAAGCCCTCGAACATCCGGGTGGTGTGGGATGGCAAGAGCCTCCAGGCCAAGGTGCTGGACTTCGGCGTGGCCAAGATCATCAACACGGACACCACGGACGAGGGCACGGTCTTCGGCACCGTGAACTACATGGCGCCGGAGTACCTGCAGAGCGGCCGGCCCGATTCCCGCAGCGACCTCTTCGCCGTGGGCGTGATCCTCTACGAGTCCCTGGCGGGCATCCCGCCCTTCGACGGCCCCAGCCCCGGCTCGGTGATCTACCGCCTGCTCCACGAGAACCCCACGCCGCTGCCGCCCACGTCCTTCCAGGGCATCAGCCGCGATGTACAAGGCATCCTCCACCACGCCCTGGCCAAGGATCCTGCCAACCGCTTCCAGACCGCGGAGGACCTGGCCTCCGTCCTGCGCGCAGCCAAGGACACATCCTGGCGCTGGGAGCAGGAGCGCCCCACGGTCACCCTCAAGCTCAAGGGTCTCGTGTCCGGCCGCGGGCCCACGCCACCCACACCGCCCCGGGGCATGTCCGTGGTGCGGTCCGCCCCTCCGTCAGGCCCGGCCAGGCCGACCGGCACCACCGGCTCGGGTTCCATCATCCGCCCGGTGACGGCGCCCCGCAGCACCGTGCGCGAGGCCCAGGCTCCTTCCGGCACCGGCCCCTACGGCCGGGCGGAGGTCCGCCAAGACGTGCTGGAGACCACCAAGCACCAGCTCCTCCAGGCCCTGGAGATCGATCCGAGGAATGCCAAGGCCCACGCCATGCTGCTGGTCACCCACTACCGCCTGGGCCGCCTGGATGCCGTGATGCAGACCCTGCGCCAGGCCCGGGACCGCGGCATCCCATCGGCGGAACTCCGGGCCCTCCCCCGCTGCAACCAGGTGGTGATGGAGGAACTGCAGACCTGCCGGCTGCCCCTGGACCTGCACGGAGAGTTCATGGAGTATCTCGGACTCTGAAGCTTCCCCGTGGCTCAACCGAGAAGGAGGGCATGGGTCCCATGGTTAGGTGAAGACATGCTCCAGAAGCTGGGCCGGTTCGAGATCCTGAAACGCCTGGGGCAGGGCGCGATGGGTGAGGTCTACCTGGGGCTGGACCCCGCCATCGGCCGCCAGGTGGCCCTCAAGACCATCCACCGCGAAGCGTCCCAGGGCGCGGAAGCGCGGGAGCGCTTCGCCCGCGAGGCCCGGGCCGCGGGCACGTTGAATCACCCGAATCTGGTGACCATCCATGAGTTCGG
>Ga0268298_10000694_pt1 | contig 42696 bp, 26 predicted proteins | sample WWTPWeurt_MetaG_FD_194462 | JGI IMG/M metagenome (GOLD analysis project Ga0268298, IMG submission 194462) | Activated sludge microbial communities from WWTP in Nijmegen, Gelderland, Netherland - WWTP Weurt | ecosystem: Engineered > WWTP > Aerobic digester > Activated sludge | place...
CGGCTGTCACGCTCAGGGTGACGATGTCACCGTAGTGGTAGGTCGCCTGCTCAGGAGTCCTGGTCACAGTGCCGTGCGCCGAGACCACATCCAGGGTGTACTCGTTCTGGGTGAAATTGGCGGTCACAGTTGTGTCGCCGGTAATGGTGACCTTGTTTGCGGTAAGGACAGGAGCCCAGCCGCTGAAGGTCCAGCCGTTATCAGCTGCCACGCTCAGGGTGACGATGTCACCGTAATGGTAGGTCGCCTGGGCAGGCGTCTTTGTGACGGTGCCGTGGGCTGAGACCACATTCAGGGTATATTCGTTCTGGGTGAAGCTGGCGTTCACGGTCGTGTCGCCAGTGATGGTCACCTGGTTGCTCACCAGAGCTGGAGCCCAGCTGGTAAACGTCCAGCCGTTGTCGGCAACCATGCTCAAGGTGACGATATCACCGTAGTGGTAGGTCGCCTGTTCGGGAGTCTTCGTGACGGTGCCATGGGCCGAGACCACCGACAGGGTGTACTCATTCTGAGTGAAGTTGGCGGTCACGGTCGTGTCGCCGGTGATCGTGACTTTGTTGTCGGTAAGGACAGGAGCCCAGCCAGTGAATGTCCAGCCATTGTCGGCTGCCACGCTCAGGGTGACGATGTCACCGTAGTGGTAAGTCGCCTGGGCAGGAGTCTTTGTGACGGTGCCGTGGGCAGAAACCACATTCAGGGTGTACTCGTTCTGAGTGAAGTTGGCGGTGATGGTCGTGTCGCCGGTGATGGTCACCTGGCTGCTCACCAGAGCAGGAGCCCAGCTGGCGAATGTCCAGCCGTTATCGGCTGCCACGCTCAGGGTGACGATGTCACCGTAGTGGTAGGTCGCCTGGGCAGGCGTCTTGGTGACGGTGCCGTGGGCCGAGACCACATCCAGGGTGTACTCGTTCTGGGTGAAGTTGGCGGTGATGGTCGTGTCGCCGGTGATGGTCACCTGGCTGCTCACCAGAGCAGGAGCCCAGCCGGTGAACGTCCAGCCGCTGTCAGCTGTCACGCTCAGGGTGACGATATCACCGTAGTGGTAGGTCGCCTGAGCAGGCGTCTTTGTGACTGTACCGTGGGCCGAGACCACATTCAGGATGTACTCGTTCTGGGTTAAGTTAGCGGTCACGGTCGTGTCGCCGGTGATGGTCACCTGGTTGCTCACCAGAGCGGGGGTCCAGCCCGTGAACGTCCAACCGGTGTCAGCAACCATGCTCAGGGTGACGATGTCGCCGTAGTGGTAAGTCGCCTGGGCGGGAGTCTTAGTGACGGTGCCGTAGGCCGAGACCACATCCAGGGTGTACTCATTCTGGGTGAAGTTGGCGGTAATGGTTGTGTCGCCGGTGATCGTCACCTGATTACTCACCAGGGCGGGAGTCCATCCGCTGAAGGTCCAGCCGTTATCGGCTGCCACGCTCAGGGTGACGATGTCGCCATAGTGGTAGGTCGCCTGGGCGGGAGTACTGGTGACCGTGCCGTGGGCTGAGACCACATCCAGAGTGTACTCATTCTGGGTGAAGTTAGCGGTCACGATTGTGTCGTCGGTGATGGTAACCTGATTGCTCACCAGGGCGGGTGTCCAGCCGCTGAAGGTCCAGCCGTTATCGGCTGCCACGCTCAGGGTGACGATGTCACCGTAGTGGTAAGTCGCCTGGGCGGGAGTCTTTGTGACAGTACCGTGCGCCGAGACCACATCCAGGGTGTATTCGTTCTGAGTGAAGTTAGCGGTAATGGTTGTGTCTCCGGTGACGGTCACCTGGTTGCTCACCAGAGTGGGAGCCCAGCCGGTGAACGTCCAGCCGTTGTCAGCAATCATGCTCAGGGTGACGATGTCGCCATAGTGGTAGGTCGCCTGGGCGGGAGTCCTGGTGACGGTGCCATGGGCTGAGATCACATCCAGGGTGTATTCGTTCTGGCTGAAGTTGGCGGTCACGGTCGTGTCGCCGGTGATGGTGACTTTGTTTTCGGTAAGGACAGGAGTCCAGCCGCCGAAAGTCCAGCCGTTGTCAGCCGCCACGCTCAGGGTGACGATGTCGCCGAAGTGGTAGGTCGCCTGGGCGGGTGTCCTGGTGACCGTGCCGTGGGCTGAGACCACATCCAGGGTGTACTCATTCTGGGTGAAGTTGGCGGTAATGGTTGTGTCGCCGGTGATGGTGACCAGATTGCTCACCAGGGCGGGAGTCCAGCCCGTGAAGGTCCAGCCATTGTCGGCTGCCACACTCAGGGTAACGATATCGCCGTAGTGGTAAGTGGCCTGGGCAGGCGTCTTAGTGACGGTGCCGTGGGCCGAGACCACATCCAGGGTGTATTCGTTCTGAGTGAAGTTAGCGGTCACAGTCTTGTCGCCGGTGATAGTGACTTTGTTTTCGGTAAGGACAGGGGTCCAGCCGGTGAACGTCCAGCCGTTATCGGCAGCGACGCTCAGGGTGACGATGTCACCGTAGTGGTAGGTCGTCTGCAGCGGGGTCTTAGTCACTGTACCATGGGCCGAGGCCACATTCAGGATGTACTCGTTCTGGGTGAAGTTGGCGGTTACGGCCGTGTCGCCGGTGATGGTGACTTTGTTTTCGGTAAGGACAGGGGTCCAACCGGTGAACGTCCAGCCGTTATCGGCTGCGACGCTCAGGGTGACGATGTCGCCGTAGTGATAGGTCGCCTGGGCAGGAGCCTTAGTCACTATGCCGTGCGCCGAGGCCACATTCAGGATGTACTCGTTCTGGGTGAAGTTGGCGGTTACGGCCGTGTCGCCGGTGATGGTCACCTGATTGCTCGCTAGGGCGGGGGTCCAGCCGGTGAACGTCCAGCCATTATCGGCTGCGACGCTCAGGATGACAATGTCACCGTAGTGGTAGGTCGCCTGTTCAGGAGTCTTCGTGACCGTGCCGTGCGCCGAGATCACGTCCAGGGTATATTCGTTCTGGGTGAAGTTAGCGGTCACGGTCGTGTCGCCGGTGATCGTCACCTCGCTGCTCACCAGAGCGGGAGTCCAGCCCGTGAGTGTCCAGCCGCTGTCGGCTGTCACGCTCAGTGTGACGATATCACCGTAGTGGTAAGTCGCCTGGGCGGGTGTCCTGGTGACCGTGCCGTGGGCCGAGACCACATTCAGAGTGTATTCGTTCTGGGTAAAGTTGGCGGTCACAATTGTGTCGCCGGTGATGGTGACCTGATTGCTCACCAGGGCGGGTGTCCAGTCCGTGAACGTCCAGCCGCTGTCAGCTGTCACGCTCAGGGTGACGATATCGCCGTAGTGGTAAGTCGCCTGGGCAGGCGTCTTGGTGACTGTACCGTGAGCCGAGACCACATCCAGGGTATATTCGTTCTGGGTGAAGTTGGCTGTAACGGTCGTGTCGCCGGTGACGGTGACTTTGTTGTCGGTAAGGACAGGAGCCCAGCCTGTGAACGTCCAGCCGTTATCAGCAACCATGCTCAGTGTGACGATGTCGCCGTAGTGGTAGGTCGCCTGGGCAGGAGTCTTTGTGACCGTGCCTTGGGCCGAGATCACATTCAGGGTGTATTCGTTCTGGGTGAAGTTGGCAGTCACCGTGGTATTTCCGGTGATGGTCACCTGGTTGCTCACCAGAGCTGGAGCCCAGCTGGTGAATGTCCAGCCGTTGTCGGCTGCCATGTTCAGGGTGACGATGTCACCATAGTGGTAGGTCGCCTGGGCAGGAGTCTTCGTCACGGTGCCGTGGGCTGAGACCACATTCAGGGTGTATTCGTTCTGGGTGAAGTTGGCGGTCACCGTGGTATTTCCGGTGATGGTCACCTGGTTGCTCACCAGAGCTGGAGCCCAGTCGCTGAATGTCCAGCCGTTGTCGGCGGTCACGCTCAGGGTGACGATGTCACCATAGTGGTAGGTCGCCTGGGCAGGAGTCTTGGTGACGGTGCCGTGGGCCGAGATCACATTCAGGGTGTACTCGTTCTGGGTGAAGTTGGCCGTCACTGTGGTGTTTCCGGTGATAGTCACCTGGTTGCTCACCAGAGCTGGAGCCCAGCTGGTGAATGTCCAGCCATTATCGGCTGTCACACCCAGGGTGACGATATCACCATAGTGGTAGGTCGCCTGGGCAGGAGTCTTCGTCACGGTGCCGTGGGCTGAGACCACATTCAGGGTGTATTCGTTCTGGGTGAAGTTGGCCGTCACTGTGGTGTTTCCGGTGATGGTCACCTGGTTGCTCACCAAAACAGGAGCCCAGCTGGTGAATGTCCAGCCGTTGTCGGCTGCCATACTCAGGGTGACGATGTCACCGTAGTGGTAGGTTGCCTGGGCAGGCGTCTTGGTGACGGTGCCGTGGGCCGAGATCACATTCAGGGTGTACTCGTTCTGGGTGAAGTTGGCCGTCACCGTGGTATTTCCGGTGATAGTCACCTGGTTGCTCACCAGAGCAGGAGCCCAGTCGGTGAAGGTCCAGCCATTATCAGCTGCCACGCTCAAAGTGACGATGTCGCCGTAGTGGTAGGTCGCCTGGGCAGGCGTCTTGGTGACGGTGCCGTGGGCCGAGATCACATTCAGGGTGTACTCGTTCTGGGTGAAGTTGGCCGTCACCGTGGTATTTCCGGTGATAGTCACCTGGTTGCTCACCAGAGCAGGAGCCCAGCTGGTGAATGTCCAGCCGCTGTCGGCTGCCATGCTCAGGGTGACGATGTCGCCGTAGTGGTAGGTCGCCTGGGCAGGCGTCTTGGTGACGGTGCCGTGCGCTGAGATCACATCCAGGGTATATTCTTCCAGGGCAAATGATGCTGTGACTGTCTTGACATCATCCATGGTCACACTGCATGGAGTATTTCCCGTGCATGCACCACTCCAACCAATGAAAGAAGATCCAGCAACGGGGACCGCAGTCAAGGTGACCAACGAATTGTAATCAAACAGATTTTCACAGGTTGAGCCACAATCAATACCGGAAACGGAGCTGTTGACCGTTCCAGAACCCAGACCAGTCTTAGCCACACTGAGTGTCCGTTTTCCAGCCAGAGTTTGAATTTCTGCAAGGCTGAGCGCCCGGTTATAAATCCGGGTTTCATCCATCCAGCCCATAAAGCTGCGCGTTCCGTCACTTTGAGCGCCAATCCCAACAGGTAAGCTGTTCGCTGCGATCAGTGTGCCGGCTGGCGGTACAAGGCTGCTTTCGAGCACACCATTGATGTAGAGGCGCATCGTTACGCCATCAAAGGTCGCTGCGACATGCATCCAGGCGCCGTTAATCGGATATTCCGTTAAAGAATTTATCCGGAATGTATCGCCGCTGGATGCCTGATTGATGCGGAAGAACACCTTTTGAGATGTAGCATCCGTCTTCGTGGTCGCCAGGCTCAGTTCGTAGCCATTGGTTGTGCCATTAACCGCTTTCTTTACCAGGTCCTGGGTGGCATATTGTTCTGGCTTGATCCAACCAGCCAAGGTAAGCTGACTGGAGAGATTCAAAGACGGGTCGGACTGGACAAGTCCGTATTGACCCGAGCCATTCAGATCGATTGCATAAGTCCCAACCTTACCGGCTGCCCATACAGGAGCGCCAGTCAGGCCGGCATCATTCAAGTAACTGGAACCATCGATCAACACCGGTCCGCCATTTTCTTCCATCGACCAGCAGCCAACCAATGTCGGGTCGCTTTCGCAAGCCACGCCGCCCGTAACAATGATATCAGTATCAGTGGCACTGTTATTCATTAGAAGCGGGTCAGTCATTCCGGCAGGAACCGAGATCGAAGCCGTATTGACAACTGTTCCACGTGCACCCAGGTCCACCTTAGCCTGAACTGCGAAAGTAACTGAAGCGCCAGGAGGCAGGTTAACCAGGGTGTCAATACTGCCAGTCCCGCTGGCAGCTGCACAGCTTGCCCCGCCTGCAGCGCTGCACGTCCAGGTAACATTTACAAGCTCAGCCGGCATGGCATCCACAATTGATGCGCCAACGACCGCCTGCGGCCCGTTGTTGGCGGCTGTGATGGTATAAGCAAACGCTTCATTCGGGCGAACACTTGAGCGACCATTTGTCTTGGTTATTGAAAGATCAGATCCACTGGCGGGCGTGGGGGCGCACAGCTGCCCTGCCACTTCCGTACTGCTGGAATACAACACCACAAAATCTGTGCTGTAATTGGTCTTCATACTGGAGACATCATTAAACGCCCCAGTGCGCAGGGTTGTCCGGTTATTAAAGCCAATTTGAAGGGTCGAAGACTGGCGGTAGACAATCGGGTTATATCCCTCAGCAGAGGTATAGATCATCGTCAAGAAACCATGCAGCTCATCCAACATCATAATAGGACGAGTACCAGCCTCATCGATTCCATACAGGTTGTCCCAGGTGCCATTCGGGCGGCGGACCAGCACAGCCATTTTGGGGTATCCGGCAGTGTCGTACCCTGTTTTCACAGTGGCATAGAGTGTGCTGTCAGAGGCAACAGCCACATTCATATGGTCATCGGCCATACCCGTGCCAACGTTGTTGACGGCTGACTGCGAAGCAGGTACTTCATCAGCACTCCAGATGGTTGGATCAGTGCCGTCTGTGTGTACTCTAAATCCAAAGCGTTTGGTGTTCTGGTTTGACCACAAAACGCCCACCGTATGGTTGGGCAGCGCTGTAATCACTTCAAGATCATCACTGCCAACGACGCCGGAAGCCAAAATGACCGGGCCATTCCAGGTGCTATAGGGCGAATCGCTGTGATAGACAACAACTTGCCCGGCGGCCGTGCGTGAGGCCAGCCACATCTTACCGGTTGAATCCTGGTCGATTGTAGCAATTTCACTTCCAGGCAAAGCGATATTGACCAAAGTGCTGCGCAGCGACCACATCTGGTACGCGCCGCTAACGTATTCTACTGTCGCAAATTGGGTGTTGGCATCCGCATAGAGCAAAAGGTGGGCCAGATTTCCGGCGACTTTCACATCTGCTTTGGTATCTGTCCGATCCGACAGCTTAAGAACCTCAGTCCAACTTGTACCCTGCAATTTCCACAACCAGGTCCCCGCCGAGCTGGCGCCTGAAGCATTGGTTGGGAATACGGCGTAATAACTGCCGGCATAGTTCCAGACCTTAGACTGCGGCTTTTCACCCGTAGATGCGGTGGCTGGTTTGGGCTGCAAATTGGTACAAATCAGCCCGGTGGGGGTTGGGATCAGGGTGAAATCGGCGGTTATCGATTTAATTGCATCGGTGGTAACCGTGCATGTGCCTGTGCCCGTGCAGCCAGCCCCGCTCCAGCCGCTAAAGACTGAACCGGCTGAGGGAGCAGCGGTTAAGGTAACCGAAGTGTTTTGAGCAAAACTGTACGCACAGTCAACGCCACAATTGATGCCAGCAGGCAGACTTGTAACTGAACCGGCACCTGTGCCCGACTTAGATACAGTCAGGGTATATTGAATCAAGGCGTAATTGGCAGTGACTGCTTTATTATCATCGATTGTGATTGAGACCGGGTTGGCAGTGCCAGTGGCGTTCCCAGACCAGCCAGTGAAGCTGTAACCAGCATTTGGAGTTGCCGTTAGCTGAACCACTTCGCCGTACACATAAGTCGCCTTACTGGGAGACTTAACCACACTGCCGTTCGGAGATGTGATGGTCAGGTTGTATTGGTTTTGAGTGTAGCTGGCTGTAACGGTTTTATTGCCGTCCATAGTAATCGAAGTTGGGTTCGCTGATCCGCTCGCAGCGCCAGACCAACTCGAGAAAGTCCAGCCCAGGTTGGACGTGGCGGTCAGTTGGACCACCTCGCCATAAATATAGGTGGCCTTGCTCGGCGATTTGACCACACTGCCATTCGCAGAATTGATCGTCAAGACATATTGAATCGGATCAAAATTGGCTGTGACAGCTTTGGTGGCATCCATTGTAACGGTGCAGACGCCCGCACCGGTGCAGGCCCCACTCCAGCCAGTGAAAGTCGAACCAGGGGCAGGAGATGCTGTTAATGTGACAACTGTATTGCTGTCAAAATTAACCGAACAACCTGCGCCGCAGTCGATCCCCGCTGGGTCGCTGGTGATCAAACCGCTACCTGTACCAGTTTTACTGACGGTCAGCACATTGGAACCCAACGTATAATTGGCGGTAACCGTCTCGTTCTTCTCCATCGTGATCAAAACCGGGTTAGCTGTACCCGATACACTGCCAGACCAATTGATAAAGGTCCAGCCAGAAGCCGGTGCGGCAGTCAGTTCAACGATATCGCCATGAACATAAGTAGCCTGGGCAGGATTTCTGGTCACCACACCATGTGCTGAGATAATGGTCAGCGTATACTGATTCTGAGTGTAGTTGGCAGTGACCGTCTTATCGCCGTCCATCGTAATGGAAACCGGGTTCACTGCGCCGGAAGCGCCGCCAGCCCAGCTCGCAAAGGTCCAGCCAGCAGCCGAAACCGCTGTCAATTCAACCACCTCACCAAAAACATAGGTGGCCTTGGCAGGGACTGGCGTTACTGCGCCATGATCGGAAAGGATCGTTAGCGTGTACTGATTCTGGGTGTATTCCGCAGTTACAGCCGTATCGCCGTAAATCGTAATTGAGACGGTCGGGGTTGCTGCAGTCGAAGCCCCAGACCATTTCGAGAAACTGTATCCTGCCTGAGGTACTGCGGTTAGTTCAACCACAGTGCCATAGACATAAGAAGCCTGAACGGGTAAGCGTGTCACAGAACCGTGGGCAGAGGTGATCGTCAATATATACTGATTCTGGGTATAGTTGGCGGTAACGGCCGTATCGCCATAAATCGTGACGGAAAGGGTTGGCGCAGCGCCAGTTCCAGCGCCAGTCCAATTCGCAAAACTGTACCCCGCTTCAGGAACAGCCGTCAACTCGACAACCTCACCATAAGTATAGGTTACCTTGTCGGGATTCAAAGTGACAGTACCGTGCAAAGAAGTCACGGTCAAATCATACTGATTCTGGGTATAGTTGGCGGTGACGACCTTATTTCCGTCCATTGTGACAGAAACTGTCGCAGCCGCACCAGAGGCATCCCCGGTCCAGTTCACAAAACTCCAGCCTGCGGCGGGGGAAACGCTCAGTTCAACAACCTCGCCATAGGTGTAGGTGGTTTGTTCTGGGGCCTTTGTGACCACACCGTGCTGGCTGGTGATCGTCAGCGTATACTCATCGAGAGCGAAATTCGCCGTAACAGACTTAAGTGTGTCCATTGTGACGGTGCATGCGCCAGCGCCTGTGCAGCCGGCTCCGCTCCAACCCATGAAGGTAGATCCAGCCGCTGAAACAGCATTCAAAGTTACTGAAGAATCTTTCGGAAATTCAAAGGAGCAAACTGCGCCACAGTTGATGCCAGCTGGTGTGCTGGTGATCGAACCGGAACCATTACCGGTCTTGTTGACTGTCAGCGTCCGACTGCCTGTAAATGCCTGGATCTCAGCCAGCGAAAGAGCCCGATTATAGACACGTACGTCGTCCAACAATCCCTGGAATGGAGAGACGCCATTCGCTTGAGCACCGATGCCCAGGTCTGTGGAGTTCGCCGCGATCGTAAAGACTGCTGGGGCACTTGCCTCAAGCACACCATTGATATACAGCTTGATGGTAGCCCCATCGTATGTGGCAGCGATATGCATCCAGGCAGTCCCATTGAGTGGATAGGATGTAGTTGAATTGATCCGCAGTGTGTCTGCGCTGGCCACCTGGTTGAAGCGGACAAAAACTTTCCCGGTTGAAGCCAATGAAAGCTCATACCCATTGATCGTCCCCATGATGGCTTTCTTGATAATATACTGGGTCGCGGCAGCTGTTTTTCCAGGTTTCACCCAGGCTGCCAGGGTAATGTTGTTTTCAATATCCAGACTTGCACTGTCTGGGACAACTGCATACTGCCCCGTACCGCTCAACACCAGAGCCTGTCCATCCGATCCAGCCGCCCAGACTGGGGCGCCGGTGATGGCACCATCGTTACCGAAACTGGTAGCATCAATCGTCACCAGGCCGCTGCCTTCTTCCATTGGCCAGCAGGCAGCCAGGTTTGCATCGCTGCCGCACAAACCAGAATTTGCCTGACTGACATTCCAGGTGAAATTTTGGGAGGCAGGCGTCACACCATCCGTAACTGTGACAGCAACATTGAACGGGCTGTGCGCTGCGGCGTGATACGAAATTGTTCCGTTAATCTGCCCGCTGAGCGAATTGATAGACAATCCATCGGGCAGGTTGGCGGCGCTGTAAGTTAACGTCTGGGCGGGAAGATCCACATCGTTTGCCAGAATTTGCAAGGCAACCAAAGCCCCTTCAGCGTTGGTCTGGGCGCCGGGGTTGGTGACCACAGGTGCTTCATTCACAGGGTTTACGGTTACACTGACTGCAGCCGCGCTGCTGGCAGCAAAGCCATCATAGGCCGTATAGGTAAAACTATCTGAGCCAAAATAATCGGGGGCTGGCGTGTAGCTCAACATATCAGAAACTACCGAAGCCGTACCATTTGCAGGCACAGAGGCAATATTGTAAACCAGTGTAGCGCTGTCGATATCTGTACAGGATGGCGCTGTCTGACCGGATGTATCTTCATTAACTGTCAGGGTGACAGCCAAACAAGTTGGGGCATCATTGACTGCCTGAACCGTGACATTCACAGTAATTGTATCGGTCCCGCCGTTGCCATCCGAAACCTGGACAACGAAAGAATCGCTGCCAGAATAGTTGGCATTGGGAGTGTAGGTAACCGCCCGGGATGCGCCTGTACCGGCGGCCGTGGCCGAACCGTTGGCTGCGGCTGTGGAAATACTCCAGGTCAGGGTGTCGCCGGCATCGGCATCTGAGGCATGCAGGGTCAGGCCAAAGGGATTAGGAGAGCCATCTTCAGACATCGTAACCGCAGTAGCTGCGCCTTCAGTGATATCAGGAGCATGATTGGCAGCTTGAGCCGTTGTGAAGCTGCGTGGGCTGCCAGTGGTTACTTTGGTTGTATCTTCAATTGTGGCATACCATTCATATTCTTTAGAGGGGTCGAGACCTGCCCAATCCACACTGGCTGTCCCACTCCCTGAGGTAACAAATTGATCAGTGCCAATTTGCTGGAATGGAGAGCCAGACATCGGATAAGAAAGGGTAAACTGATTTGCGCTGTCGGTCAGAGAATCGAGCCGGTAAGGGGAGTAGGTTTCAACCACGATCTGGTTGCTTTGAGGTTTGAAAGTCATAATACGCAAATAACCGCTTTGACTGCTGTTCGAGTTCTGATAATCCGAACGCAGCATATAGACGGTATTGCCGCTCGTACCTATCCCGGTTGTCTGCCCGGCAGTATCCAGATGCCCGCCCAACATCAAGAACAAATTAGGACGGGCTTTCAGAGCCTGAAAAATTGCGTTGCCCTGGGTCGTAAGCGTATTGCCATTGAGCAAATTATGGGTAACAACGATCGCCCGGCGGGTGCTGTACGTTGCCAGCAGACCATCAGCCCAGGCAAGGACTGCCGGATCCATACTATCGTTATATTCCAGATGGATAACAATGAAATCCATGCCGCCAGCGCTGAAGAGTTGGTAGCTATTATCATTCTTGGTACCATAATGACCGCCATAATACGGCCGGCCATTAAAACGGGCCTCGCCAAAATTATTGTTAAAGTTGACGGTAGCGCCAGCTGTGCCATAGGCAAACTGATCGTGGTTTCCAACGGTCATCCCATAAGGAATGCCCGAGACATCCAGGATGTTCATGGCAGTTACGGCATTCGCCCACTGAGCCAGAGAATCCCCATTATTCACAGTATCACCCAGATGGCTGACAAAGGCGATATTGCGTACACTTTGATTGTTGACAATCCAGGTCGTCTGAGTGTTAAAAATTGTCGGATAATTCATCGAGTAGTTTTGAGTATCGGGCAGGGCAACGATGCTGAAATCGGCTGCTTTAAGCCGCCCGTAAAATTTCACCGTAAGATTATCCAGATCAGTATCCGATACAGTCACATTCAGTGCAGCTGGAACGGTCACAGCAGAAGCACCAGGGATGGGTGTGGCGGAAACAAGAACCGGAGCGTGATTGACAACTGAGGGTGAACCGCTAACCCAAGTGTACCCGCTGCCTGTAATGCTTCCGTCCAGAGCTGTTCCAGCGCTGGCGGCAATAGAGGCGCCGGTGGTCTCATTCAATCCCCAACGAGCCACCAGACCTGCCTGAGGGCTGGTGATGGGTGAATTGAGCGTGCCCTGGATCTCTGTCTGTGTACGCGCTTTGTTCCAGATCCGTGTTTCGTCCATAACGCCGTTAAAGAAGCCTTGGGCGGTCAAATTAGTGCCATCGTTTTTGATAGAGCTGCCCAACGCCACCGGGGAAGTGTTATCGGAGCGTGGCGGCTGCCCAACCGCGAGGGTGGCTTCAGGAGCGCCGTTCAAGTACATCTTCCAGGTGGTTCCATCATATGTGACGGCGACATGATACCAGGTATTCATCGCAATAGGTGTGGAGCCACTGACGGGGTGGTTAAGGCTGGGCGATGCGCCAGCCGCACCTTCTTCAAAATCGGCGATAAGAACATTATTGGTGGCGTCGATTCCCATGAAATAGTTGAAGTCCCGATTGGAATTGCCATCCACATCCGATGTACCCTTTGTTATCAGAGGAATGGCAAGGGTAATACCACCGCTGCCTGTGGTCACGCCAACCCCCGTACCGGTCCGTTTGAACCATGTCTCCAGGGTAAACTGGGTCAAATTCAAAGACGCAGGGTTGCCAAAGGAGGCGTAAGCGCTGTTGGCTCCAAAGCTCAAGCCATTGTTTGGCTCGCCAGGTGTGGTTGCACAGGATGTATTACTGTAAGCCGAATCTCCGACACTGTTTGAGGCTCGAACGCGATAGCAATACTGCGTACCTGCATCCAAATTGCTGTCGCCGTACGTCAAAGCATTGGCAGCCGCTGTACCAATCTGCGTCCAGCCGGTTGTACCATCGAGTGAACGCTCGATTTTAAAATTGGTTTCATTATTGGAATTATCTGTCCAGTTCAAATCAATGGTCAAACCGGCAGAGGAAGATGCCAGCAGCAGGGTGGGCGCAGCAGGCGCACTGGGAGGGGCAATATTAAACGGGGCGCCTGTCGTCCAGGTGGGCGTATTGGTGAGTGCGCCCGGGAAGGTGCCAATCGAACTGGCAATACTCGTACCGCCGCCCTCATTCATGCCCCAGCGGCCAACCAGGCCGGTGCCAGTGGTCAGTTCAGAGTTCATGCCAGCCTGAATTTCCGCCTGAGTACGCACGGATCTCCAAATGCGGACTTCATCCATAACCCCTGCGAAGAAGCCAGCGGCTGTGCCGGCTGAAGTCAGACCAGTGCCAATGCCGGCATGTTGTACGCTGTCCCAACGCGGATACCGGACAGCAGCAAGCGTAGTTGTACCGTCGAGTTCGCCGTTGAGATAGAATTTCCAGTTTTGTCCATCATAAGTGACTGCGGCATGATACCAGACATCGTTTTGAATAGCTGTTGAACCAAAGCCAGGATAATTTTGGCCGCCGTTGCCGGCGGCAGTGCAGGGTGCGCCCATCGTAGAAGCACATTCTTCAAAATCTGCGACAAGTTTATTGGTTGAACTGTCGATACCAAAGAAATAATTCATATCGAAATTGGAATTTTCGGCCTCACCGCGGCCTTTCGTCACCAAAGGAATAGCGGATGCAATTCCGCCTGTCCCCGTATTCGTGGCAATACCAGTTCCAGTCCTTTTAAACCAGGTTTCAATTGTAAACACCTGAGCACCCAACCCCGTAGTAATTCCCGGTACCTGACCAAAGGTTACATACTGGCTGGTGCCATTAAACTGCAGGCCTGCGCCCAAGTTGGCTAAGGGTGTGGCGTTTACTTCGTTGGAAGCCACAGACTGATTGGTAGAAGTGTCCACCGCTGTGACGACATAATAATATTTTGTCCCATTGGTCAGACCCGAGTTTGCATAACTGGTGCTCGTTACCAGCGAAGCGCCGTTAATCGGGTTTGTCAAAGACACGGAGGCAGAGGTAGAGCGATAAATATTGTAGCCAGCCAGATCCGTATCCGCAGGAGCAGTCCAGCTCAGGTTGACGACGCCGCTGAAGGGTGTGGCGGTCAGGCTGGTGGGAGCAGCAGGCGCTGTTGAATCGGGGATTGGAAACCCGGTTGTCCAGATGGGCGAAGCCACCGAAGTACCACTGGGCCGACCAGCAACTGAATTGGCAACCGAAGTACCTGTGTTTTCATTCAAACCCCAGCGGCCGATCAAGCCAGTGCCGCTGGTCAGTTCGGAATTCATATCGGCAGAAATTTGAGCCTGAGTGCGGACAACATTCCAAACACGCACCTCATCCATAACACCAGCAAAAAAACCAGCCGCCAGGCCAGTTGAAGTCATCGCAGTGCCAATGCCAGCATGCTGGATGCTGTCCCACCGGGGATAGTGAGGGGCTGCCAGTGTTGTTGTCGAACCATCCTGCACGCCGTTCAGATAAAATTTCCAATTTTGCCCATCGTATGTTACCGCAGCGTGATACCAGATGTTATTCTGAATTACGGTTGCACCTTTGGCAGGGAAATTAGCGCCGCCGGTACCAGCAGTACCTGTGCATGGAGCTCCCATTGCCGTAGCACATTCTTCGAAATCTGCAGCGAGTACGCCGGTCGAATCGATACCAAAGAAATAATTCATATCAAGGTTAGAGCTATCACCTTCTCCACGGCCCTTTGTGACCAACGGAACTGCAGTTAAACCGCCTGTCCCAGTTGTGGTGGTGGTTCCAGCGCCCGTCCTTTTAAACCAGGTCTCAATCGTAAAAACCTGCACGCCCAGCCCTGCCGCGGTTCCCGCTGCTGTTCCAAAGGTTGCATACTGGCTTGTGCCATTAAACTGCAAAGCAGAACCGGCATTGGCCGCCTGAGCAACTTGCACACTGCCAATCAGCGATTGTGGGAACACAATTGTGATGACCAGCAAAATGCGCAGAATCATGATTAACCGGGCGTTGAAATAGGATGGGTAATGGGATTTAACTTTCACAAAGTCCTCCTGGGAAAATGTTGGCTCTTTTAGTTCAGATGTCAAAATGATCTTTAATGTCAGTAAAAGTTTTCTATGAATGAATACCGCCGTAATTACCCAATGCCGTAGCCTGGCTTTCTGGTTGTCTTCAGAAAACTATTTTTAATAAATTCTTCTTTTCAACACCAATAAGGATTGCGTCACAAAACAGCAATTTAAACCATAAAGCCCTACGAAAAAAAGCAAAAAAGCTCATTCGTCAGGCTTTCGGTAACCAGGCAGTCTCAACTTGTTGAGATCCTTGGTTTTGCGCCCTTATCTTGCGATAAGTTTACCTTTATCGAGGCCACCCAATTCTAATAAATCTTATCTTACAGTTTTGTAAGGTTTTAAGATAGTGCTAAATATCATGTCCATTTTATGACAATGTCATAAAACCAAACAAAATGTGGGTGTTGTCTGCGAAAAAAGGCCACATACAACACCCACATCTCAATCTATCTTACTATCTGGTCATGGCAAGGGGATCGCAGTTACAAAAAGGCGCCCCCAGCCTGGTATTTCATCCTGTGCAATACAAGTTTGAAAGGTGATCCGCTCAGTACCATAATAATAGCGCATAAAAATTTCGGAGGCGCTGAGTACTTCGCCCGTATTGGTATTCTTAAAGCTGCTGGTGGTATCGGAAGGCGAAAGCGCCTGATACTGATCGATCTGCACAATTTGAAACTTGCGGGTGGAGCCATCGCCATAAACTACATAAACCAAATTGTCCTTCGCCAGACTGAAGAAATTCTTTCCAGCCAGATTGTTATGGGCCAACAAACCAATCACACCCAGCTGGCGAGCCAAATCGTATTGTGTGGCGGTGTTCGGCAGAAGCGACACAAATTCGCCGTCCGATTGGGGCTGCTGAACCACATTCAAAGCCAGGACATTTTCAACATAAACTCCCTGGATGGTGTATTTATCATTATTTTTCAGTCCAGCGGAGAAATTTTCGAGGGTTGGCAGGTCGGAAGGATGAGGGTTTGTCCCCTGAATGATTGGGACAAAGATCGTAAATTGAGTTTTTGTTTCAGCTAAAGCAGCAGAACCGGGCAGGAAAACAAAACTTAGTGTCAGGAGAAGGATTGTGGTTACTAAACAAAAATGGAAGTGCTTCATATTGGGCTCCCGCCAACAAAGGCACTTCCTTAAGCATTACCAGCAATAAGCAGGTTTCTATATGCAGGTATATTCGCTTCGGTAGCCAGGCGATCATGACGAAATAATCCGTTTTAGACCCTATTGCTTTGCGCCACAGGCTTTCACCTGATTTGCCTTTGTCGGTAACTAAATTTTTACTGCTCTTGTCAAAAAAAAGAACCTGGTCTCAACCAGGTTCGCATCATCGTGAATGGGACTTCACCTTTGGCGGCCTGGCAGTCATGATGGAACAACCCATTTTAGACCCATAACTTTGCGTCCCCGATTTTCACCGGGTTTGCCTTTTCAATTGAAGCAATTTTTTGCTCTGTATATAGTATAGAATAAATTTACAAAAAAAGAACTTACAATCACCTTTCAGTTTTAGGGGCATTGGTATCGATCTGACGGATCAACCCGCCCAGTTTCTCCACCGCCCGCTCGGTGCGATAAGTGAATTCGGTCGCATTCAGGCGCACAAAGTTCGAAAACTGGTGGGTGGCCGAAAAGACATAGCCCGGCGCCAGGGTGATGCCCTCCAGCAGGGCAGCCCGGTACAGTTCCAGCGAGTCCACCTTTTCGGAAAGCTGCACCCAGAGCACAAACCCGCCCGCCGGACGGGTGAGGCGGGTGCTGCTGGGGAAATAACGCATCACCGCCCCCGTCAGCAGTTCCATGTTGCGCGCATACTCGCGCCGGATGCGCCGCAGATGATGATCATAGCCGCCGCTCTGCAAAAATTCGGCCACCGCAATCTGCGGCAGGGTGGGGGCAGATGAGCTGACCGTGAACTTCATCCACTCCACCTGGGCCTGAAAACGCCCCGGCGCCACCCACCCCACCCGCAGCCCCGGGCTGATGTCTTTAGAGAAGGACGAAACCAGCATCACCAGGCCGTGTTTGTCAAAGGCCTTGCAGACCAGCGGACGACGCTCGCCAAAGTAGATCTCACCCGAGACATCATTCTCAATCAACGGGATCTCTTCACGCGCCAGCAGTTCCACCAGGGCCTGCTTCTTATCATCTGGGATCTGACTGCCAAGCGGGTTGGCAAAATTGGAGATGACCATCACCGCCCGCACCGGGTTGTGCTGAATGGCAAAAGCCAGCGCCTCCAGGCTGATCCCATCTTTCGGGTGGGTGGGGATCTCCAGAGCCCGCAGACCGTGGACCTCCAACGACTGCATCATGCCAAAATACATCGGCGATTCAATGGCGACAATATCGCCCGGGCGGCAGACAGCATGCAGGCACAGCCCAATTGCCTCGATGCCGCCCGAGGTGATCAGGATATCGGCAGGGGTCAGGCTGCAGCCCATATTGACCGAGCGTCGGGCAATCTGGGTGCGCAGATCCTCCAGCCCGGGCGGGAAGAGGTAGCGGTGTCCGTCGACCTCGTTCTGGCGGATGGCGTTAATCAGCGCCCGGTTGATCTTTTCGGTCGGCAGGAGCTGCGGATTGGGCAGTGAGGCCCCCAGCTGTACCAGGTTGGGGTTATTCGAGTCGCGCATCAGCATCATGATCAGCTCCTGCAGGCTCACCAGACGCGGATCCTGCAGGTCGGAAGACATTTCCGGCTCAGGCAGGGCCTCGCCGCTTGGCTGGCGGACATAATACCCCGACTGCGGGCGGGCTTCGATAAGCTGCATATTCTCCAGCAGCAAATAAGCCTGCAAGACTGTGCTGATCGAGACCCCCTGCTGCTGACTCATCTGGCGCACAGACGGGATGCGCGCCCCGGCCGAATAGGTGCCCTGGCGAATCAGAACCGCCAGTCGCTCTGCCAGGTCTTGATAGCGCAGGGTTTTGTAAGGAGGTTGGATTTGTTCATTCATATTTTTTCTTCTTGTTTTTCAAAAAAGTAGGGTGTTGAGCGTCGCACACAAGCACACCCAACATCCCACTTTTTGTGAAAGACCTTGAAAGGATTACAGTTAGCGTCCTGCATGACCAGTACAGTTGATTATAGCACAAACTGTTATGGTTACAATTCACACAATCTGCATCTGTACTTATCAATTGTCGGGCGCTACAATAGGAGCAATCAAACAACAATTTTTTCGGGACTGTCACCAGCCCGCCGTCTTATTTTGGAGGTTACAATGTTATCTATTTTACAGCAGCACAAACATCTCGATCTGCTCTTGCACAAGGGTGAAATTGTCACCCTGCGCAACATTAACGATGCTATGGAAATTGAATGCAAACAGGGTAAACTGTGGATCACCCGCTCTGGCGATCTGCGTGATTACACCCTGGTAGTTGGTGAACACTACACCCCCAAGCAGGGCGGCAAAGTGATCATTGAGGCGATGGATGAAGCCTGCGTGAGCCTCGAAAACGAAGGTGAAAAAGCCCTGGAACTGGCCTGATCGGCTCTAAGCATAAGCTTGAAACAGAGTGATTTTTCTGTAATACTTACAGGAAAATCACTCTGTTTTTATTCTAAATTTACTGTGAGGCTGGGTAGGGGGCTATATAATGAAATGACTCTGTCCGGCGTCTATATTGGGCCGTATTGGTCAGGCACAGCATCATTATTATTTCACCAGAGGGCCTACTATCATGAAATACCTGAATAATCTTCGCATCGGGACCAAACTGGGTGGCAGTTTTGCTGCAATTGTCATTATCCTCGCGGCTGTTATCAGCCTGAGTTACCTGGTAATGAACCAGTTGAACGATGGCATGCTCAACCTGTATAGCAACCGTACCCTGCCAATTCAGGAATTAGGGGATGCCAAAGCAAGCTTGATCCAGATTGAAAGCCTGCTGACCCTCTATACCGAAATCCCGGCCTCGCAGCAGGCAGTCAGCGCCACAAACCAGGTGGAAGCCGCAATCGACTGTACCAACTGTCACAGTGACAAAGCCAATGCCAACCATCACCTCAATGAGGGCATGGTGGCAACCGACCCTTCGCGCTGTCGAACCTGCCATATCAGTCAGGCGAGCTCAAAAAGCCATGGGCGCGACACGGAGGCTTCCAGCGGAGCCGCCAGCACAACTGCTGGAATCAACCAGGAGTGCCAGTCATGTCACCCGGTTGCAGTCATTGACACCCAACGCAGCCAGGTGGAAGCCGATATCTTAAAGAATATTACAGCGATCAATTCTCTGATGGCCAGCTATCGAAAAGGCATCCTGAGCGACGAAGAAGAAACTGAACTTAAGCACTTTGATAAAGCCTGGGATGGCTACCAGGTAATCATCAACGATGTTATCAACCAATCGCGTCTGGGCGACAACCGGGATGCGCTGCACCGTCTGGTAGGCGGTGACGCACTCCAAAGCCAGGGGGATGCCAAAGAATCGCTGGAACATATCATAGAACTTTTAAAGCAGTACGGGCACGATGCTCAGGCTACCGGCGCTCAAACTTTCTCGGACTCGGTACTGCGGATGGGTGCAACCGGGGTTTTTGCTATTTTCCTGGCGATTGGCCTGGGCATAGCCCTCACCCAGAGCATACGCGGCCCGCTCCAAATTATGGCCCGCCAGCTCCAGAATATCCAGCAGGGCGACCTGCGCTGGAGCATCGATGAACATACCCGCCAACAGATGGTGGAGCGCCATGATGAAATTGGCGAAGCCGTGCAAGGTTTATCTGGCGCAGCCAGCTATTTGCGTGAAATGGCTGACCTGGCCAATGAAATCGCCGAAGGCGATTTGACAATGAATGTGACCCCACGCAGTCCAAATGATGAACTTGGCAACGCTTTTGCCGAAATGGTGACCGGTTTGCAAACTCTGATCCAGGCAGTCAGCAGCAATGTCGGTGAGCTGAACGCCGCCTCCTCGGTGCTGGCCACCAACTCAGCCCAGGCCCGGATTGCCATCAGCCAGATCACCACCACCATTCAGCAGGTGGCAATGGGCATCAGCCAGCAGACCGCCTCGGTCAGCCACACAGCAGCCTCGGTAGAGAAGCTGGAGCGGGGCATTGAGGGCGTTTCGTCTGGCGCCCAGGACCAGTCAAAAGCCGTGAAGGCTGTCTCACAGATCACCGTTCAGATCAATCAGGCCGTGGATCTCCTGGCGGAGAACACCAAAGGGGTGACCAAACGCTCGGCAGAAGCAGCCCAAACCGCCCGCAGCGGCAGTCAGACGATCGAAGAGACCCTGACCAACATGCAGAGCATCAAACTGAAAGTGGATGCCTCAGCCAGAAAAGTGCAGGAAATGGGCGTGCTCTCCAATCAGATTGGCGCAATCGTCGAAACCATTGATAACATTTCATCACAGACCAACCTGTTGGCCCTGAATGCAGCCATTGAAGCTGCCCGCGCTGGCGAACATGGCGCCGGCTTTGCTGTGGTGGCCGATGAGGTCCGCAAGCTGGCCGAACGCTCACTGCAGGCCACCAAAGAAATCACCAACCTGATCGAAGGCATCCAAAAGACGGTCGGCGAGGCAGTTTTGGCCATGCAGGCTGGCGCCAAAGAAGTGGAGATCGGTGTAAACCACTCCAACGCGGCCGGGCGGGCGTTGACCAATATTCTGGATGCATCAGAATCAGTTCTGGAACAGGCCCAACGCGCCAACAAAGCCACCGAAGAAGTGGGCGGGGCGTCCACCCAACTGGTGCAAGCCATTGATACGGTCTCGAATGTGGTTGAGCAGAACACCCGCGCCACGCGCGACATGGCCCAAAATTCCGAGCTGGTGACCCAGTCCATCGAAAATATCGCCAGTGTCAGCGAAGAAAACAGCGCTGCCGTGGAAGAAGTGACAGCCTCCACCGAAGAAGTCCGGGCGCAGATCGAAGAAGTGTCTGACTCGGCCAAATCGCTGGAGCAGATGGCGCAGGAACTGCAAGCATTGATGGAGCGCTTCCGCCTGAACCTGGAAGAGGAAGATCCACTCCCGGACCATCGTTCGCAGCCCACCCAGGAAAAAACGTACGCATGGATGCGCTAAAACACCCAAAATAAACAAAAACCTCTGCGGCCAGGCCGCAGAGGTTTTTGTTTATTTTACCCCCGGCTTACCGCTGCAACTCTCTGGCTATGCTCACTCTTAAATTGATATAATCCATCCATGAATACAAAAACGATCGAAATACCCATTTCTGGTATGGACTGCACCGAATGCACCCAGCATGTGCAGCACGCCATCGCAAAAGTGCCCGGTGTCCAGTCCGTCACCGTTTTCCTGGCCTCTGAAAAAGCCGTGGTCAGTATCGACCCGGCGGAGGCAACCCTCCCACTGATTGCTGCCGCAGTCCAGGAGGCCGGCTACAGTGTGCCTTCGGCCGCCGGAACTCAGCCCGCAGCCGAGAACCGGCTGGTTGACTTCACCCGCCCAATCCTGACCCTGTTTGGCCTGGTTTTTGGGGCTGTGCTATTCATCGTGATTGCGGGCGAGTGGATGGGCCTGTTTGAGAAGATCACCGAACGGGTGCCCTGGCCTGTGGGCGTTGGGCTGGTGGCGCTGGCGGGCTGGCCTGTTTTCTTAAATGTGATCCGAGCCACCCTGAAGCGCCAGGTGATCGCCCACACCCTGATGAGCGTCGGGGTGCTGGCGGCACTGGCGATTGGTGAATGGGCCACCGCGGCAGTTGTGGTTTTCTTCATGCGGGTGGGCGACTATGCCGAACATTTCACCACCGAACGCGCCCGCCAGGCCGTGCGTGACCTGACCGCACTGGCCCCCCAGAGCGCCCGGGTAGAACAGGACGGCGGCGAGGTGGAGCTGCCAGTCAGCGCAGTCCAGCCAGGGATGGTGGTGGTTGTGCGCCCGGGCGAAAAGATCCCGGCAGACGGCGAGGTGATCTCTGGCCAGGCCACCGTGGATCAATCAACCATCACTGGCGAATCCATGCCGGTTGAAGCCGCGGCCGGGTCCCGCGTCTTCGCCGCCACCATCGCCAGCCTGGGCAGCCTGCGGGTGCGGGTCAGCCGGGTGGGAGTGGATACCACCTTTGGCCGGGTAATTAAAATGGTAGAAGAGGCTGAAGCGCAGCGGGCCGATGTCCAGCGAATTGCCGATAAATTTTCAGCCTGGTATCTGCCAGTGGTGACCGTCATCGCCGCTCTGACTTTCCTGATCAGGCGGGACCCGCTGGCAACAGCTGCCGTTCTGGTGGTGGCGTGTTCATGTTCATTTGCCCTGGCTACCCCCATCGCCATGCTGGCTTCAGTGGGGGCCGGAGCCCGGCGCGGTCTGCTGATTAAGGGCGGCAAATATCTGGAGACCCTGGCCCAGGCCAACGTGCTGCTGATCGACAAAACTGGCACCCTGACCCTGGGACGGCCGCGCATTGAGCGCATCACCCCATTGGGCGCTTATTCCAGCGAGCAGGTCCTCTCCCTGGCCGCCGCTGCCGAACACGATTCGGAGCACCCGCTTGCAGAGGCCGTCCGCCAGGCCCGGCGGCTCCAAAACGCCCCGGCGCTGCCATCCGAGTCTTTTCAGGCCATCCCCGGCCTGGGCGTGCAGGCCCAGGTGAATGGGCAAAAGGTGCGGGTGGGCAGCCTGCGCATGTTCCAGTCCGAACCATTTTTTGCAGATCTGCAGGCTCACAGCAGCCCGGCCGGCCAGCAGGGCAAAACCGAACTATTTGTGGTTTGTGCAGACCAGCCAGCAGGCGTTCTGAGCGCTGAAGACACCCTGCGCAGCGAAGTCCCGGCCGCTCTGGAGCAAATTCGGGGCATGGGCATCCGCCAGATCGAACTGCTGACGGGCGACAATGAACAAACCGCGGCGGCCCTGGCCGGTTCCCTTGGAATCGCTTACCGGGCCGGCCTGCTTCCCGAGGACAAAATCGCAATCGTTAAGACCTACCAGCAGCGGGGCTCGATCGTAGTCATGGTGGGCGATGGGGTCAACGACGCTCCGGCCCTGGCACAGGCCAATGTCGGCATCGCCATGGGAGCAGCCGGGTCGGATGTCGCCATCGAAGCCGCCCATATCGCTCTGATGCGCGATGATTGGACCCTGGTACCCGAAGTTTTTCAGATTGCCCGGCGCACAATGGGTGTAGTTAAAGCCAACCTGTTGTTCACCATGGTCTACAATGTCGTCGGTTTGTCGCTGGCTGCCACGGGCATCCTGCCGCCCATTCTGGCTGCCGCCGCTCAGTCTCTGCCAGACATCGGCATTCTGGGTAATTCAGCCAGATTACTTCGCACAAAAAAATGAATCGGATTCGGTCGCTATTGGACACGGACAGCACCGAAACATCCAATGCAATCCCGGATTTTATCTGGACACAAGATCAGTGTAATAAGTAAAGCAGCGCCGAAATACAGTTGGGGGATTTTCAAACGGACGATTCATGCCGTCGGTCTATTAAGTTTCCAATTATGGTAAAATAAGCCCAAATTACCTACTTACTCAAAACAGGAGATCCAATGCGCAAACTTCTACTCCCCTTCGCCCTGGCTTTGCTTTTGGTATTCAGTGCGTTTGGCGCACTCTATGTGGCACGCGGCCAGTCCCCCCGCGGCCTCGACGGTGGCACTGTGATCAATTCAGAAACACTGGGGGACAATACACGCCAGATCACAGCACCGGATGGCGTTTCAACCGACCAGCTTGACCCCAACCAACCCAATATCGGCTTCATCGATTCCCCCACTGCCTCCTGCGTACAGCCCAACTCGGCCAAAAACGAATGTTTCATTAACTGGTATTACCTGTCCGTGGACGCAACCCCCAACTACATGATCACCATGACTGTCAAATTGAACGATATTGGGTATGTAGCCCGATACAGCGGGTTCTTTCAGACCAGCATGTACGCTCCGCACTCGATGGTTCCCCAGGGGTATGCTGTACCATGTGGACCGCTGCATGCCGATGGCTGGGGCAACACCTACGCCTACACTGTCCGGGCTCGCGATTCGGCAAACCTGGGCAGCGCCAATTATGGATCGGTGACCTGTCCGGCCTACACACCCTGATCGGCAGGCACAGCAGAGCCATGTCATCCACTTTAAAAATCAGCCTCATCATTCTGGCAGTCCTGGCAAGCCTTGGACTGGTCTGGGGGGTTGTCTGGGCCGCCCAGGAAATGGAGGTCTTCGGAATCAACCAAAGAGTTTCATTCCAGGACATTCAACAAACCCAGCCAGGCACAGCCTCCGAACCGCAGCAAGCTGCCCCGCTGGCTGGTGAAGCGCCAGACATATCTTTCATTCAGAGTATTGATGCAGCCTGCACGCAGCCCGAGGTCGGAAGCAATACCTGCTTCATCAACTGGACCTACCTGTACGTCCAGGCCGCCCCCAATTACATCATTACCATGACCGTTGAGATTGACAGCAAAAAGCGCGCCAGCTTCAGCGGTTTTTTCCAGCAGTCCATGTATATTCCAGCCGAAATGTTCTCGCTGCAGGTAAGCTGCGGCGCCCTCGGTTCTGGCGGCAATGCCAATCTGGGCATGCAGCATACGTATGCAATCCGAGCCCGCGACACCGCAAACCTGAAATCTGCCAACTACGGTTCTGTTACCTGCCCTGCTTATATTCCTAAGCATGTCTATCTTCCGGTCTTGCGACGATAAATTCAAAATTCTCCCCTGGGGGCTGTCTGGAAAGAGGGGTTTGGGGTACATCGACCACCACGTGTGGTGGTCGATGTACCCCAAGAATCCAAAATATACGGCAGGGGCTGTTCAAAAAAGAACTTTTTGGACAGCCCCTTGCGGTTATAATCAAAGCTGAGCGTCTGCTCGCCAGAGTCGGGCGCGCCAGATTATTGAGTGAAACGGAATTAAGCACATGAAACCTGCCAACCTGACCGGCCGCGAACGCGCCGCCTATGTTCAAAATATGTTTGGGCGGATCGCCCACCGCTACGACCTGATGAACCGCCTGATGACCTTTGGCCAGGATATCTTCTGGCGCAAGGAAGTGCTCCGGCGGGCCGCTCTCCCGGAGGATGGGGTGCTGCTGGACCTGGGCTCCGGCACCGGCGACCTGGCCCTGGAAGCCCTGCACCAGCGCCCCAGCATCACCGCAGTTGCCGGCGACTTCACCCTGGAGATGATGCTGGTCGGGCAGCAGCGCCTGAATGGGCAGGCAGGCCCCGCCTGGTGCGGCACCGATGCCCTCAATTTGCCCTTCCCAGCCGAACGCTTTGACGCAGTGATCTCGGGCTTCTTGATGCGCAATGTTTCGGACGTAGCCCAGGGGCTGAGCGAGCAGTGGCGCGTCCTCAAACCCGGCGGACGGGTCGTTATCCTGGATACCACCCGCCCCAGCCAAAATCTGCTGACCCCGTTTATCAACCTGCATATGCACACCATCATCCCGGCCCTGGGACGCCTGCTGACCGGGGAAGTCGAAGCCTACACCTACCTGCCCGATTCGACCGAGGGCTTCCTGACCGCCGAGCAGCTGGCAGACCGGATGCAAAAAGCCGGTTTCGCCAGGGTGGGCTTCCACCGCTTGAATTTTGGCACCATTGCCATCCACTGGGGTGAGAAAGCATGAGCCCAGAGCAGCGCGACCTGGAAAAAGCCGCCCTGCGCGGTGAGCCGTCCTATGTTTGGCGCGCCGGACAGGAACGCCGCCTGAAGATGGTCGCCCAGGCTGCCGGCGCCCGCCTGCAGGGCCAGATCCTGGAAAACGGCTGCGGGGTGGGGATGTATGTGCTCAAGCTGACCGCCCTAGGCGGCCAGGTGACCGGTCTTGAATATGACTTCGACCGCTGCCGCGAAGCCCACCAGCTCTCAGAACGCATCCTCAGCGCTGCCGGCGAGCAGCTGCCTTTCCCGAATGACTCCTTTGACCTGATTCTCAGCCATGAGGTACTGGAGCATGTACAAAACGATGTCCTGGCAGCCAGCGAAATGGTGCGCACCCTGCGCTCTGGGGGCCGGGCGGTGATCTTTGTCCCCAACCGCGGCTATCCATTTGAAACCCACGGCATCTACTGGCGCGGCCGGTACCATTTTGGCAACATCCCCCTGGTAAACTACCTGCCCCGTTTTCTGCGCAACCGCCTGGCGCCGCATGTGCGCGTCTACTCAACCGGCGACCTGAAAAAACTGTTTGCCGGTCTGCCTGTGCGGGTCGTGGAAAAAACGGTGATCTTTGGCGCCTACGATAACATCATCGCCCGCCGGCCCGCCCTGGGCAAAGCGCTGCGCGGCCTGCTGCAGACGCTGGAAAATACCCCTCTGCGGCACCTGGGCCTTTCACACTTCTGGGTTATCGAAAAGAATTAAACCCTAATATCATCTCAATAAGTGGGGGCAGTTGGGTGTTTTTTGCGGGCTTCGCCCGCAAAAAACACCCAACACCCCTCTTTATTGAGATGATACAAACCCTACTGCTGGGGCCGAAAATCGTAGATGCCATCCACAATTGGCCAGACTTTGGCGCAGGTTGGGCATGTCAGAGCCTCTGGGGTTTCCACCAGCCCGGAGTGAGCGCAGGCCGGACAGCGGAAAAATGCGCCCTGAGCCGCTTTGGAACCAAACGAATCGGCCTTTGAAAGCGTGAAGACACTCGGCGAAAGCTGCCACAGATCACCCGTCTGTTGAGCCAGGGCATCCAGCCAGACCAGCAGCGCAGTAGGCGCCAGGCGCTTCAATCCGCCCAAACGAAAATGCGAGACGGTCAGTTGACGCTGGAGCTTGAAACCGGTCTGCTGCAAGTAAGTCCGCACAGATGCCGGATGAAAATCATAATTCAGGGGCACAAATTCCACTTGCTCAGAGCTGAATGGGCTCCAGGCCTGGCGTCTGGTCCAATAACGGAAAATGGCTTTCAGATTCTGCTTATTGGCAAATTCAAGAATAAACGCCGCACCGGGCTGCAGTGCCAGACGCACCTGCTGCAAGGCCAGAGGGGCGTCAGCCATGTGGTGCAGCACCCGGATCATGGTGGCCGCATCAAAAAGACCACCCACAAACGGCAGCCGGTAGACATCGGCGGCAACGTAAACGAAGCGCTCGCTGCGGCCCAGGCGGGCCTGAGCCTGCTGAAGCTGCGTCAAAGAATAGTCCAGGAGTACAATCCGTTTAAAGCCCTGGTAACGGGGCGTGTTGCGGCCGGCGCCGGCGCCAATCTCGAGAAGCAGGCTGCCCTCGGCGGGCAGTAAACGCCGCAGCGCAACCGCCTCAGCCTGGTCTTCATATTCGCGGCCGCCCTTATCCCAGAACGAAGTCTGGTAATCGGAACCTTCATAACTGCAAACGGGGGGTGTAGTTTCGCTCATCCCGCCAATCTTATCATAAATTTTCGGAACTGTTCAGCCGGGCGTGTGGTCTCATCCGACTTTATTTGATGAGTTCGGAAGGACTGCCTCAACTATCAATCAATATTTCTTCGGCGCATTACCTTACAAATTTGATAGTTTATGTCGAAAAACATGCTGTATAATTCATTACCTTTAGGCAACCTTTGCCTTAGACACAAATCCCAGAAAAAATGTCATAAATGTAGATATACGTCATCTTCTAACTGTGATTTCTGTCACTTGTGAATTCGCCTAAAACACTCTAAAATGAATAGATATAATTTATCTTTACACCCAGAAAAGGAAAACCCATATGCAAATTACACGTCAGGCAGATTATGCAGTTCGCGCCATGCTTTACCTCTCCCAGCTCGGCCCAGAACAGCGCGCCTCCACCAGCCAGATCGCTGAGCACAAGCAGATCCCGCCCTCTTTTCTCGCCAAGATTGTTTCGCAGCTCTCCGTAGCCGGCTTGCTGCAGACTTCCCGCGGGGCCCGCGGCGGCGTTGCCCTGGCTCGCCCGGCCGATCAGATTTCACTGCTGGATGTCGTCGAAGCGATCGATGGCCCCATTCTGCTGAATGAGTGCGTCGCCGATCACAGTTCCTGCGGTTTTGGCGCAGCCTGCCCGATGAAACCCGTCTGGTGCGATGCCCAAAAAGAACTCGTTGGCCGATTGGGCGACACCACCTTCGCCAATCTGGTCGCCTCCAACTAAACAGATCCCCATCGAGACAACCTGCGTCCGGCCCTTGCGGCGCTGATCCTAACGAGGTAAATATGCCTATCGGCATTCCGATTGATCGACAACTGCTCTCAATGCTTGCTGATGGAACGGTGATTTTGGATTGGGGTGATGGCACGGCCATCGATCTTGCCAACAATGAATTCATTCAGATAACCAAAAGCCCCATCTTGCAAGGAGTTCAGGACGATGATCTGGAGGCACTCCGCCGAATGGGCCGCGTCATCAGCTTTGACAGTTTGCGGGTTTTTGTTCCTTCTCTGCCAGAACGACCGACCTTAACCTGAAACGGATAGACTGGAAGATTGGCTCCTGGGTGAATCCATATATTCCGGCAGTGCGGTTTTAGCCTGAAGCGTTACCGCCACATTACCACCAGGCAAATCAAAATTCGGGTGTTTATTTTTAGCCAAAAATAAACACCCGAATTTGCTTTATAATTAACCCCAGTTCGTGTTAATTATTTTGGGTGTTTTTTGGGTGGCATAGCCACCCAAAAAACACCCAAAAATCTCTTGATAGTCAGCCCAATCAAATATACAGGAGGCCTCATGTCAGAACCTCGCGTTGTGCGCGCCCCGCGCGGCGTGCAGCTCACTTGTAAATCGTGGTTAACCGAAGCCATTTACCGGATGGTTCAAAACAACCTTGACCCGGATGTAGCAGAGCGCCCGATGGATCTGGTCGTTTACGGCGGACGCGGCCAGGCGGCCCGCAGTTGGGAAGCATTTGATGCTATCCTGGCAACGCTTAAAGAACTGGAAGAGGATGAAACCCTGCTGGTGCAGTCGGGCAAGCCCGTTGTTGTCTTTAAAAGCCACCCAGACGCGCCGCGTGTCCTGATCGCCAACTCCAACCTGGTGCCCCACTGGGCCACCCAGCAGCACTTTGACGATCTGGCAGCCAAAGGCCTGATCATGTATGGGCAAATGACCGCTGGATCGTGGATTTACATCGGCAGCCAGGGAATCGTCCAGGGCACCTATGAAACCCTCGGCTCGCTGGCAGTCCAGCGCGGCTGGGGATCGCTGCGCGGCAAACTGGTCCTGACCGCCGGTTTGGGCGGGATGGGCGGCGCTCAGCCCCTTGCGATTACCATGAACGAAGGGATTGGCCTGGTGGTGGAAATCGACCCGGCCCGCGCCCAGCGCCGCCTGGAAACAGGCTATATTGACCTGGTGGTGGATACCCTGGAAGAAGCCATGACCCTGGTGGAGGAGTTCAAACAGACCGGCACGCCGAAGTCAATCGGATTGATTGGCAACGCCTCCGAAATTTATCCCGAAATGGTCGCCCGCGGCGTGATCCCAGACGTGGTGACAGACCAGACCCCCGCCCACGATGTCCTCTTTTATGTTCCCGGCGGGATGACCCTGGCAGAAGCCAACGCCCTGCGCCAAAACGACCCTGAAACCTACACCCAGCGCTCGATGGCATCCATGGCCCGTCACGTGGAGGCCATGCTGGACTTCAAAAAAATGGGCGCCGAGGTCTTTGATTACGGCAACAACCTGCGCCAGCGGGCATTCGATTACGGCGTGCGGGATGCCTTTGAATTTCCTGGTTTTGTACCCGCCTACATCCGTCCCTTGTTCTGCGAAGGCAAAGGCCCCTTCCGCTGGGTGGCGCTCTCAGGCGACCCGGAAGATATTTACCGAACCGATGAGGCGATCATGGAGTTGTTCCCCAACGACGACCACCTGCACCGCTGGATGCACATGGCGCGCCAAAAAATCCACTTCCAGGGACTGCCCGCCCGAATTTGCTGGCTGGGCTATGGTGAACGCGCCCTGGCCGGTTTGAAACTGAACGAACTGGTGGCGAAAGGGATTGTCAAAGCGCCCATTGTGATCGGGCGCGATCATCTGGATGCCGGTTCGGTGGCTTCACCCAACCGTGAAACCGAAGGCATGCTGGATGGCACAGATGCGGTCAGCGACTGGCCGATTCTGAATGCCCTGATCAATGCCGTCAACGGCGCCACCTGGGTCTCTTTCCACCACGGCGGCGGGGTCGGGATCGGCTATAGCCAGCACGCCGGGCAGGTCATTGTCGCCGATGGCACCCCGGCGGCAGCCCTGCGCCTGGAGCGGGTTCTGACCAGCGACCCCGGCATGGGCGTTGTCCGCCATGCCGATGCCGGCTACCCCGAAGGCATCGCCGCAGCCAAACGCCACGGCATCAAGATGCCCATGTTAAAGTAACTCCAATTTGTTTTGGGTGTTTTTTGGGTGGCTGCGCCACCCAAAAAACACCCAAAAATATATTACAGTTCGGGATACTACATCTCTCTCAACGTGAACGTTGAGAGAGATGTAAAAATTTAATCGTGCTGGGCTGAGCCAAGCTTTTCTGCGCCGGGCAGTTTTTCTGCCAGCAGCCAGGGCTTGTGAATCAGAAGCGGCAGGTGCTGAGGGCAGATCCAATAGGCTTCGCCGCGATATTCCAGCCGGATCAGCGGAATCTGGTCGGATGATTGCTCGCATTGTAAACAAACATGGGCATTTTCTGACATAGGGAGCCTCCAAAACACTGATTTTAACGCCAGTTCAGGTCAGGTTTTCATTCGCTTATTCCGAACTGACCGGATTTTAAGTACTCAGCGCCAACCGCTTAGGTTTGGCGCTGAGTACTTAATTTATTAAACGCGTTTGCGCCGCGGAGCAGTCGCCTTCTCGTTGACTGGGGCTGCCCCGGTAAAGTTTGGCGCAGTAATGCTGAATATCCGGCAGATCCGGCGGTCCATAAGCCGGCTGCGCAGCCTAGGATCCGTTTCTTCCAGCGAGAAAGAGGTGGTTATCACAGTTGGCAGTTCGGCGTTGTAGCGATAATTAATCAACTGGTAGATTTTATCCCGCGCCCAGGGCGTGGCAGATTGAGTGCTCAAATCATCCAGGATCAAAAGCGAGGTGGTGCGCACCTCTTCAAAGCGGCGGTCCAGGGTGACGGCGCTGTTGGGGTTAAAGGTCGCCCGCAGGTGATCCAGCAGTTCCTGCATCTCGACAAAGAGGGGCGGATAGCCCAGATCGTTGCGATAGTTGCCAATCGCGGCTGCCAGATGGGATTTGCCGCAGCCTGATGCACCCATAAAAACCAGCCAGCCCTGGGGATTGCGTGCAAAGATCTGGGCGGTCTGGAAAGCTTTTTCCAGATTCTCGCGGTCCTCAGGCTTAATCTTTTCATTGTCGCGCAGTGAAAAGCTGGAGAAAGTCTTCTTGCGGTGCATGTGCAGGAAAGACAGATCCGAAGTGCCGGCATTGGTATCATCGGTGGGGTTGCGGTAATCGGGCGCATTGATATTGACCCGGCTCACCAGGTCTGGGTCAAGCAGGCGGGATTTAATCCGCCCGTCCATATCATCCAGGATCAGGTTGGTGGTAATGACCAGCGGCAGGCGGTTAATATAGCGAAAATTGAGGATCTGAAAGAGCTTTTCCTGGGCCCAGGGTGTGGCATTCTGGGTGCCAAAGTCATCCAAAATAAGGAGCGGGGATTGGCGAATGTCGTCAAATCGCTCCTCAAAACCGGACTCCTTATCACCATAGGCAAAGCGGAGTGTGTCGAGCATGTCGGGGACGGTAATAAAAAGCGCCGGGGTTCCGTTCTCAACCACCTGGTTGGCAATCGCCGCAGCCAGGTGAGTCTTGCCGCAGCCGTAGCCGCCCTGCAGCAGCAGCCAGCCTTTCAAATTTTGGGCAAACTGCCGGGCCAGGTTGAAGGCCGCCTCCAGCGAAGCCGCCTGAAATGGCGGCAGCCCGATGTGCCCCTGGGTCTGAAAATTTTCAAAGGTCAGGTGGCGCAGCCGGTCCAGGTTGCTCATGGCAAACAGGCGGGTGTGAACCTCCTGGCGCATCTCGGTCTGGCGGCAGGAACAAATCTGCAGGCGCCCAAACTGGGGATGCCCCACGGGCAGGTCGGCGCGCAGATACCCCTGACCGCCGCAGTGCGGACAGGCAGGGTCGCCCAGCGGAGTGGGCGCCAGCGCCGAAGAGAGATCAGTGCTCGATGAAATCGGCGAATTCGCCTTCGATGTATCGTCGGCGATCTTTTTCAGGGTCTCGGCGAGCTTGCTCATCGCGTCCTTTCTCCTTCCAAGAGCGTAAAATTGCTTCAATATAACGCCAGCTGCGGACATTGTTTGCCAGGGCAATCCGGAAAGCGTCACGAATCCATTCTTCGGTATAGGTGTCTTCGGCATCCCGCAGAATTTCAGCGATCATCGGGGTGAGGGGGCCAATATTCTGCTCGTATAGGCGGTAAACATTGGGGCGGTCCACTTCCAGATGCACCCCCGGGCGGGCAGCCAGGTCGGGCTTCCATTTACCGCTGCGAATGGCCTCAACGGCAGCCCGGCCTTTGGGCGAATTGACAAAAAACAGCACTTCAGGCTGGGCCGGATTTTCAAACGTTACCTTTAGCAAGCTGCCGCGGGCGACTGCCCGGTCCAACGCCTCGGAAAGGGCCCGCTTTTGGGATCGTTCGGCTTTCGCCAGCCCGGCCAGAAGCTGAACATCCTGCTGCAGATCAGCCAGGCGCATAAAACGAAAGTCGCCTTCCTGCTGGTTAAGCTGCCAGAAAATGTGCAAAGTGATCTTCAGCTCACCCAGATGCTCGATTTCGGGGAGCAGTTCCGCAAAAAAGGCAGCCGGCACCGGTACAAGCCGAGTTTTTGCATCAGGAAAGCCGTGAAAAGTGGGCATGGGGCTAAACCTGTGACAGGTCCACCCGGCGGGTGGCGGCGTTTTCAAACTTCGCCAGATTGCCGCGGAAGACCATCTCCACCGTGCCCGTGGGGCCGTTGCGGTGTTTGGCGACTTTGATCTGGGCAATATTCTGGCGCAGGGTATCTTTTTCATACATTTCCGGCCGGTGGATAAACATAACCACATCGGCGTCTTGTTCCAGCGAGCCCGATTCGCGCAAGTCCGAAAGCTGCGGGTCTTTGTCGGCGCGCTGCTCAACAGCACGTGAGAGCTGGGCCGCCGCCAGGACAGGTACGTTCAATTCACGGGCCAGGACCTTCATGGTACGCGAGATGTAAGAAACTTCCTGCACCCGGTTTTCATTTTTTGAGCCAGAAGACATCAACTGCATATAGTCCAAAATCACCAGATCCAGGCCAAACTCCAGGTGCAGCCGCCGGCATTTGGTGCGCAGTTGGAGCGGGTTCAGGCTGGGGGTATCATCCAGGAATATGCGGGTGTCGCTCAAAACTTCAATGGCATGGGTGAACAAAGGCCATTCTTCCTCACCCAGCTTTCCGGTGCGCAAATGATGGGTGTCAATCCCGGTTTCCTGGGAAATGAGACGCTGGACAAGCTGCTCGGAAGACATTTCGAGTGAAAAGATGGCGACATGTTTTTTATAGATCTGGGCCGCGTTTTTCGCTGCCGAGAGCATAAAAGCGGTCTTACCCATACCGGGCCGGCCAGCGATGATGATCAAATCCGATGGCTGAAACCCTCCCAGCAGGCGGTCCAGATCAATGAACCCCGTGGGCACGCCCATGGTTTCTTCATCCCGCTTGGAAAGCTCGTCAATCCGGTCGTAATAGACGCTGAGCACCTCTTTGATCGGCTGAAGGTCGCGAGTCAGGCGTTTTTCGCTGACTCCAAAGATCGACTTTTCGGCCTCGTCCATCACGGCATCGATCCCCAGCTCTTCCTGGTAGGCCAGTTTGGCGATCTTGTTGGCCGCTTCCAGCAGGCGGCGCCGAATACCAGCTTGCTCCACCAAACGCCCGTACGCTTCGGCGTGCAGCGAGGAAGGCACATTGCTGATCAGAGCCGTCAAATAGGCCGGCCCGCCCACCTCAGCTAACTGCCCCTGCTGATCGAGCTCCTGGGTGACGGTCAGGAAATCGATCGGAGCCCGGCGTTCCTGTAAATGAGTAAACGCTTCCCAGATCCAGCGGTGGCGGTGGATGTAGAAATCTTCAGCATGCAGGAACTGGGCAACGTCATAGTACGCCTCCGGATTAATCAGGACGGCGCCAATTACGGCTTCTTCTGCTTCGCGGCTCTGAGGAACCAGCGTCCCGCCGGCGGGGGTGGGTTCAAGCTCGGGTATATCGCTCATCAGGCTCCCACTTGGATAAGAGATGGAAAACCGGGGATTTCTGCACTCCGTCTCGCTTCAGGCCAGACAGATGACGAAATTCCCCGGTCATGGGTTGATTAGAAAACTACTTCTTGGGTTCTTCTTCGTCAGAGTCGGGTTGGTCTTTATCGGGCTTGTTCAGCTTATCGAGGAAATCCTCGAAAACCGACAGACGGTCACTGTTCTCTTCGGGTTCTTTTGTCTCTTTGGCAGGCCTGGCGGCGGGGGCCTTGGGCTGGGCGCTGCTGGTTGGGGCCGGCTTGGGTGCTGGAGCAGCCAGGGGCTTGGACTGCAGATCTTCCTCCGGCATAATACCGACCGAATCCATCACTGAACGGGCCACGTACACTGGCACATGGGCACGCACAGCCAGAGCCAGGGCGTCTGACGGACGGGCATCGATGTTGATGGTGCGGTCTTCCATTTCAACCACAACATTGCCATAAAAGGTCTCTTCACGCATTGCAACAACTTCCACCTGAGTCACACGCCCGCCCAAACCGGTAATAGAATTTTTAAGCAAATCCCAGGTGAGAGGGCGGGCCACTTCAACCTCTTGCAAGGCCAGGGTGATCGCCTCTGCTTCATAGACACCAATCCAAATTGCCAGATACCGTTCGTTGTGGATCTCACGCAGGATAACAATCCGCTGCTGAGACATCAGGCTGACCCGAATGCTATCTATGACAACTTCAATCATATCGGACATAATCGCCTCCGAACCATTTAACGAGTTTTTTGGGTGTTAACTCAACCGCCAGTCTGCCGAATAAACACCCAAAAATCTCTTGCACACTGCGGTAATTTATAAGCATAGGGAAAGATTTCTCTCCCAATACAGAACCTATTCTAACATGGGCAGCGGAGAGATGCAACCAGTGTTTTGACAGGCTTCAGGCTTTTCTTAAAGTCTGAAAACCCTGCCGCCAACATATCGAAAAGATTAATTTTGGGTGTTTGTTGCGGGCGGTAGCCCGCAACAAACACCCAAAACCCTGACTTTAAGAAAAGCGTGTGCCGGGCTTTTATTACAATTCTGGTCAGTGGCGTATGACTGGGAAAAATTTCCCAAGACGAATGTTAAAATCATTTCTTTAATATCCTGTTCAGACAATAAGTTTACGGTATAATAAAAATCAGAATATGAAAGCTAGAATATTATGGATTGAAGGTAAACGGGCTAACAGCCCGTCTTTTGTCCCTGGTTTGCGCAAAAAAGATTATGAAGTTGAGTTGGTCACGACAGGTGCAGCCGCGCTTGAAAAGGTATTACCTTTCGACCCCGACCTGGTGGTTGTCAACACAACTTCTTTGCGCAGCAGCGGCAAGCGCATCGTAAAAGATTTGCGCGCCAAAGTCGCGAACTTGCCCGTCGTGATTATTATGCAAGAAGACCAGGAAGAAGCGGCAGATTTCGGCGCAAATGCCGTGCTGCAGATGCCGTTCACCATGCGCAAACTGCTGAACCGGATCATTCCTCTGCTGCCCACTGACGAAGCAAAAATCATCCATGTTGGGCAGATCCGGCTGAACCTGGAACTCAAAAAGGTGCGCTGCCAGGGCCGAGAGGCCCGCCTGACGCCCCACCTCTGTCACCTGCTCCAAATGTTGATGGAACGGCCAGGCGAGGTCGTAGGGCGCGCCTTGCTTTTCAAAGAAGTCTGGAAAACGGACTATACCGGCGACACCCGCACCCTGGATGTCCACATCAGTTGGCTGCGCCAGGCAATCGAAGAAAACCCACGCGACCCGCGCTTTATCAAAACAATCCGGGGCGTCGGCTACCGGCTTGACCTCGAATAAACCTGAAGCCTCCCGAAATTAATATTCGGATGCTTCAGGTGCAGCGAGATCCGACCTATCACCCCCGGCCCCTCTCTTTGATTTTTTGCCCCCTTCCCGGCGGTGTACTCCGCCGATGGGAAGGGGGAAGGGCGAGGCTGTGAAAACAGAGGGTGGAGCGCTTGCTCCACCCTCTGTTTTTCTATTCCTTCAGCAGAGACTCGATCACCTGCTGGAAGGCTGGAAGCTCCTGGGCGCCCTTGATCAGGTAGCCGTTGACCAGGAAACTGGGGGTGCTGGTCAGACCATTTGAACCAGCAAATTGGGTCTGGGCCTGAACCTTGTCCAGGTATTTGCCGCTGGTCAGACAGGCGGCAAAGGCCGTTTTATCCAGTTTGGCCTTTTCAGCCAGCTTAATCAGATTCTCCTGGGTAAAAGCGCCCTGATTTTCACCACTCTGGCTGCTGAAAAGCAGGTCATGATATTCCCAAAACTTGTTTTGCTCATCAGCGCACTCGCTGGCGACAGCCGCATCCAGCGATTCCTGGCCCAGGAAGGCAAAGTGACTGTAGCCAAAGCGAACCTTGCCAGTCTTGACATACTGCTCGATGAGGGCAGCCTGAGTGTTCTTGGCAAACAAACCACAATAAGGGCATTGATAATCGCTAAATTCAATGATGGTGATGGGGGCGTTTTCGTCGCCAATGAAATGGGAGGTTTGCTTGATGATCTCATCCATCACAGCTTTGCGCTGGGCAGCGGTATCAGCGGAATCGGTCGGGACACTGGGCGCAGCAGCCTGGGCTGCGGCAGCCTGGGTGGGCACGGCGGTGGGCAGAAACTGGCTTTCAACCAGTGGCCGCCCGACAAAACCGCCCACCAGCCCCAGCACCAGCATCACCAGAGCCACAATCGGGGTGATCCAGGATTGAATCACGATGGTCAGAGCGGGTTTTTCAGCTCCGGGGTCGCCAGGCGTTCTTTCATATTCGGTATAAAAACGGCGCGGCCTGGATTCGGGCGCTGGTGAAGGTTCAGGTTGGGTTTGAGGCTCCAGCGGTGAATTGGGTGAATCGGGTGAATCGGTCATTGTCTGTTTCTCCTTAATTGTTTAGTTTACCTGGCTGGCTGTAAAGCCCGCTTGCCGCAGCCAGGCGATTGTCTGCCGCATGGCCTGCTCTTCTGAGACAACAGGCTGGTAGCCAAAATCCCTGGCTGCCTTAGCGTGTGAAAAATAAAAATCAAGACAGGTAGAAGCCACCACATAGCGGGTAAGCAAGGGCGGTTGAGGGCCAATACCCAGGAGCGCCATGCCTTCCAATAAACTGCCGAGGGCCCTGGCAGCCCAGGCTGGCAGACTGCGAGATGGGATGGGATAACCCAAGGCTTTCAGGTACGGCGCAAAAAAAGCGTAGAAATTTTGCGGGGGATGGTCGGTAATAAAATAGGCCTGCCCACAGACTGGCGAGGCGGGCTGCAGGGCATAGGCCGCCTGGATATGTGCTTCAACCACATTTCCCAGGTACACATGCGAAAACCTGGCGCTGCCATCGCCCATGCTCAAAAACTGGCCCTGCTGGACGGCGCGGATCACGGCAGGAAAGCGGTGTCTGTCACCTGGGCCGTAAATGCCCGCCGTGCGCAGGCAGCAGGTCAGCAAACCCTCCTGGCCGTTGGCATGCAGCACATCCTGCTCGGCCTGGGCCTTGGTCCGGCCGTAATCATCCAGAAACCGGCCGGGGGGCGGGTAAGGCAGGCTCTCGTCGCCCGCCCGGATCGGTTTACCCTCAAAGACGACATCGATCGAGCTGGTGTAAACCAGACGCTGAACGCCCAGCTTTTGGCAGGCGCGAATCACATTCTGGTTGCCCTGAATGTTGATCGCCTGTAACCGCCCCCGGCTGCGCGGCCCCCAATCAATGAGCGCGGCAGTCTGAAAGACAACATCCACCCCCTCGCAGGCATTTAGCACCTGGGCAGGATTGCAGATATCGCCGATCAAGGATTTGATCTGCGGGTTTGGGTGCGGGTTCAGGTCAAACGAGCGCACCTGCAGCCCGCGCTCCAGGAGTGTATTGGCCAGGGCAGTACCCAAAAAACCGCTGCCGCCAACCACCAAACCGGTTTGCACTTTAGCCGCCCTCATGACTGTTGTGGCGAGTCAGGTCACAATACAAAACATCGGGCTGACACTCCATACATTCGAGTTGCAGGGTGGCATGGGCAATGTTATAGCGCTGGCGCAGCAGGCCGCCCAGTTCTGCCTGAATGCGGGCTGTGTCACTGAGCAGAACATTTTGGGCCACAACATGGGCCGACAGGCTGCGCATCTCCTGATTAATGCTCCAGACATGGACATCATGCACGCTCTGCACGCCTTCAATCAAAGCCATATCGGACAGCATCTGCTTCATATCAATATCGGGCGGGGTGGATTCAAGCAGAATATCCAGCGTTTCGCGCAGAATCCCCAAAGCATTCCAGAATATCAGAACACCGATCAAAGCTGAGACGAGAGCATCCAGCCAGACCCAGCCGGTGAACAAAATCACCACACCGGCAATCGTCGCCCCTATCGTGGAGAATACATCGCCCATCAGATGGACAAAAGCGCTGCGAACATTCAGATCATGGCCGCTGTCCTGGTGGATCAGCCAGGCTGTCCCCAGGTTCACCACCACCGCCAGCAGCCCTACCCCGATCAGGATCCCCGACTGAACTTCGGGAGGCGACTGGAAACGCTGGTAGGCTTCGTAAAAAATCCAGAGGGCCATCAGTCCCAGGGTGAACGAGTTGACCAGGGCCGCCAAAATGCCCGCCCGATGATAGCCATAGGTGCGCCGGGCGCTGGAGGGACGTGAACCTAGACGAATGGCGTACCAGGCCAGGCCGAGTGCAATCACATCCGTCAGGTTGTGCCCGGCGTCTGAGAGCAGGGCCAGACTGTTGGCATACCAGCCCGAAGCAGCCTCTACGCCCACAAAGGCCAGGGTGATAACAAGCGAAACAGCCATGCGCTGGCCGGTATTATGGTGGGGATGGTGATGAGCTGACATTATCCACATTATACCCGCTGATTAGTCTGTCAAGCATCAATCTATAGTTTGATGTTTGACATAACACTGATAGTATCTCCGCAATAAAGTGGTGTGCTGGTGGGCGAAGCCCACAAAAAACAACCAACCACCATTTTAGTATCATCTGATATAGGGATATAATGATTTGAAATCGGGCGCTCACTTAGCCCCCCCAAGGAGTAGCAAATGAAATGGATTACCCGTTCGCATGTGCATGTAGACCGCGTAGCCTGCCCATGGTTGATTACGCGCTTCATCGATAACCAGGCCGAATTTATCTTCGCCCCGTCCAGTCAGATCGAGCGGATTGTTCAGGTGAGCGGCGCCATTCCATTTGATGTCCCTGGCGTGGAGCTTGGGCACCGGGATGGACGCTGCTCGTTCGAGTCGCTCCTCGTCCATTATGGGCTCAAGGAACCGGGCTTGCTGCGCCTGGCGCAGATTGTGCACGCCGCCGATGTGTCCGAAGATCTCGATACCGACCCGATTGCCCGCGGCCTGGAGGCTATCGCCAGCGGCTACAGCCTGCGCTTCCCAAATGATGAGGAAAACTTGGCCCACCAATTCGAAGTCTACGACGCCTTGTATGCCTGGTGCCGGCTCGATGTTGCCCGAGGCAAATGACCTATGCGAAACCAGGATGTCGTTCTCCTCTTTGCCACCCGCATCATCCGCTTATTCGCCTATGGCTTTCTCTCGGTCGTGCTGGTGCTTTACCTTTTGGCCACCGGCCTGGCAGAACAACAGGTTGGCCTGCTGCTCAGCCTGACACTGGCAGGCGACGCGGTCATCACCCTCTGGATCACCACCACCGCCGACCGGCTTGGCCGCCGGCGCATGCTCCTGTTGGGCGCACTGCTCATGGTCCTGGCCGGCGCCGTCTTTATCGCCACCCAGAACCCGATCATCCTGGCCGCTGCTGCAATTATCGGCGTCATCAGCCCCAGCGGCAACGAAATTGGTCCCTTCCTGTCGATCGAACAGGCCGGGCTGAGCCAGCTGCTGCCGGACGAAAAGCGCACCCAGACCTTTGCCTGGTATAACCTGGTAGGCTCATTCGCCACCGCCACCGGCGCTCTCAGCGGCGGCTGGCTGGCGCAGGGCCTGCAGGCCGGGGGAATGGAAGCTCTGGAGGCTTACCGCGTGGTGCTGACGGGCTACGCCCTGGCGGGCGTCATCCTGTTGGGCATCTTTTGGTTTCTCTCGCCGGCGGTTGAACCACTCAAGCAGGCCACCGTTCAAAAGCGCGTCCTGGGTCTGCACAAGTCACGCCGGGTGGTCATCAAGCTCAGCAGCCTCTTCGCCCTGGATGCCTTCGCCGGCGGTCTGATCCTTCAAAGTATGCTTGCCTACTGGTTTCATATTCGCTTTGGCATTGAAAGCGGCGTGATCGGCAGCATCTTCTTTGGCGCCAACATCCTGGCAGGGATTTCTGCCTTGCTGGCCGTGCCCATGTCCAAAAAATTCGGTCTGATCAACACCATGGTCTTCACCCACATTCCCTCGAATGTTCTCCTGATGCTCGTGCCGCTGATGCCGAACCTGCCCCTGGCGATCGGCGTTCTGCTGGCGCGCTTTAGCATATCCCAGATGGATGTCCCCACCCGCCAATCCTACACCATGGCAGTCGTAGAGCCCGACGAACGCTCGGCCGCCGCCGGTGTGACGGGCATCGCCCGCTCGATTGGGGCCGCCTTCTCACCCTCCATTGCCGGGCTCTTCCTGGCCGTCCCCGCCCTGATCAGCGCCCCAATCTTTTTGTGCGGCGGACTGAAGATCGCCTACGACCTGCTCCTGTGGCGCGAGTTCAGCGCGGTTAAGCCCCCAGAGGAGAAAAAGACAAATTGAGTATTTACTTGACAATTCGGACAATTAACAGTATAAATCGGCACGATGTTTGATTTTTACTTCCCCAGCCCTCTGAATGAGGCCAAGGCTAAGCGCATGCCACAACCCCTGCCCGTTGACCGGAGACAGATGGTTCGTGGCTTTCTTCTTATATCCTTGAAGTAAAACCAATCCAATCTATATTAAGCTGAAAGGCTCTCCGTTCACGGAGAGCCTTTTTTGTTTTCCATCCCAAATTTTGTCAGGAGTGTCTATGAAGTCAAAGAAGAAAAAATCCCATAAGCAGATCCAGCTCATGACCGACCGCATCTGGAAGGTCAGTCGTTTTGCCACCGATCCCTACAATTGAAGTACCCATTTGCGCTCCGAGGAGGGCGCTGCCGATGTATGAAATATTAGATACCACCCTGCGTGAGGGCGAACAGACCCCTTACGTCAACTTTCTGCTCGAGGAAAAAATTGAAATCGCCCGCCGGCTGGACCAGATCGGCGTGGAGATGATCGAAGCCGGCGACCCCAGCGTCTCGCCCAGCGTGGCCGCCGCCGTAAAACGGATTGCCGGCCTGCACCTCAACGCCGAAATTGTGGCCCACTCGCTGGCCATTCGCGGCAATATCGACAACGCCAAAAGCTGCGGCGTGGACCGCGTGGTCGTTTTTTACCCCACTTCCCAAATCCATCTCGACTCAAAAATGCATAAAAGCCAGGCCCAGGCCATCGAAATTATCTGCGAGCATGTGCGCTACGCCCGCAGCCTGGGCTTAAAAGTACGCTATACCCCCGAAGATGCCTCGCGCACCGATATGGCCTTTTTGATCCAGGCCTGCAACAGCGCCATCGAAGCCGGCGCCGACCGGATCAGCTTTGCCGATACCCTGGGTATCATGCAGCCCCACATCGTAGCCGAGCGGATCACCCACCTGCGCCAGCATCTGCTGCCCTGCAAGATCGATCTGCACTGCCACGACGACTACGGCCTGGCCCTGGCCAACGCCATGGCGGGCATCCGGGCCGGCGCAGACTGCATCCACACCACCATCAACGGCATGGGCGAACGGACGGGTATTCCCGATCTGATCGCCACCATCCTGGCCTTCCACAACCTGGAAGGGATTAAACGCTACAACCTGAAACCCCTGATGGATTCTGCCGCCTATCTGGAGAAAATTTCCGGGTTTTTCCTGGCTCCCAACAAGCCTATCACCGGCCAAAACGCCTTCACCCACAAATCGGGCGTCCATACCAACGGTGTTTTGAAAGACCCGCGCACCTATGAAAGCTTTGACCCGGCCCTGATCGGCCGCGAACGCAAGATCGTGATTGACAAATACACCGGCAAACGGGCGGTGATCGCCCGCCTCGAAGAATATGATGTCAGGGTGACCGACGAACAGCTTGATGCGATTGTCGATGAAATCAAGCGCGTCGGCGACCAGCGCAAGTTTCTCTTCGATGCCGACATCATCGAGATTGCCGAGCATGTCACCAAACAGACCCTGGATGTGATCCCACGCGAAATCAACGCCCTGGTGATGATTGAAGTCGAATCGCACGTTTACACCAGCGCCGTGGTGCGCCGTCTGCGCAGCTTGAAGCAGTCATCGAATGTCTACGAGATCACCGGCGACTACGACATCAGCCTGTTCATCAAAGCCGAAAACACAGCCGACCTGAACAACATGATCGAAGAAATCCGCAGCATCCCGGGTGTCAAGTCCACCGAGACCCGCGTGGTCTTGAAAAAATACCCCAATACAAATGGCAATGGAAACCATTAAGATACGTTATTGATGTATAGGGATTGG
>Ga0268298_10000695_pt1 | contig 42693 bp, 31 predicted proteins | sample WWTPWeurt_MetaG_FD_194462 | JGI IMG/M metagenome (GOLD analysis project Ga0268298, IMG submission 194462) | Activated sludge microbial communities from WWTP in Nijmegen, Gelderland, Netherland - WWTP Weurt | ecosystem: Engineered > WWTP > Aerobic digester > Activated sludge | place...
TGATTCTATTATAAAAATTCACGGATACCCTGGAAAGTCATTAGTCGGTCTCAAGTATTCACATTATGCTCTGATTATTATACTGCATAGTCAAAGTAACAAACTTATTAATTATTTTAATTTATTGGAAGTGGCGGTACATAATGGTGAATTAGGGAAAGAAAATTATTCATATTTTGTTGATCGGTTTCTAATTGGAACAGAAAGGAGACAGCTTTTTGGTACCCAATATAAAATAATAAATGGCGAGATTATTATTTTCCCAATTGGACATCCGGATCATTTAGATGAAAGAAGGAATAATTTTGGCTTTCCAAAATTTAAGGATGATTTAAAATCCTTAAATGACGAAATTAGGAAGAATGAAATGAAATGAAATAAATTAATATAATCCTTAAGCAATTGGATTTAGTTTCTTTTTCTTAATAATAATTATTGAGATTTAGTATTAAGAAAATTAAGTTTTAAATTTTAGAACAATTATTAACAAATTCCAAACAGCCATACTTAAAAATGCTGTAATTTTACATTGGTTAGTATTAGATTTTTAATCTTTGCTAAATTTATTTATATAAATCATTTAATGAAACTAGCTGCAAAATGCTCTTGCCCGGCAGTCAGTCAAATGGTGCGAATAAAAAGATAGAGCAATTATTATTAAAATTATTTTATTATGAAAAAACTGAAAATTAGTACTTTCACAGAAAAAGAATTTCAAAATTCCCTCCAAATTAAGGGTGGCATAACCTCATGGAAAAATCTGGGTGATGCTACTTGGAGAGGAAATGATACAAGAGGCCCTTTACCCGGCGGAGGAACCTACTTTAATTACTGGACATTTGGAGATCCGAATAATGTAACAAATGGAACGGATTATCATCTTGAAGGAGGTGGTGACGAGGTTACAGGAATTGACTATATTGATGTGTAATTAAAATATTCTACATTTATATAATGAAGACAAGTTAACCTGTCAAAGTTAGCTTGTCTTTATTATTATCAAATTTTAATTTTCGATAAATATTTTAATACATTTATTCAAATTCTTGATAAGGTTATAGAATTAAAATATGTTTTAATTTAACAGAGTGAAAATATTATTACATGCCCCTAGATTAAACATAAGCATATTTAATATAGCTAGATGGCTTAGATATTATTACAAGTTAAATTTTGTTTATAACGACTGCGATTCAATATGTGATTTATCAATTAGAATAAATAATTTATCAAGTAATATTGACTTAAAGTATAAAAATATTGAGTACTTTGATAATGCTAATAAATTATTATTTAACCATCAAGGTACATATTCTTTTTCTGAGGATTTTACAAAATATTTCATTGATAAGCAGTATAATAAAATTCTGGATACCGAATTAAATGCATTATTAAGATTTATCTATTTTTTTGAAAGTAAAGAAAGTATACTTTCAGATTATCCTGGATCTGACAATTTAAGAAAGCTTGTTGATTTAGAAATGGCAAAAAGAGTTGGCTTGCCAATTCCTTCAACTATAGTTTCAAGTAATAAAAAAGAATTATTGCTCTTTTTAAAATCCCACGAAAGTATTACAAAAGTAATCAGTAACACTTTTCATTTTGTTAATGGCGAAGAGATATCTGGATATCAAGGAACAAAAGTTATAAAGGCTAAAGATATTTCGAAACTAGAGAAAATTACTTTTCCAATATTATTGCAAGAATTGCTTTCTAAGGAATTTGAGATTCGTGTATTGTTTTTAAATGGAATTTTCTATACGATGGCAATTCTAGATCCAATTAAACATATTGATGTAAGAACAAATTTTACATTAGATAAGCCAAGATGGAGACTTATTCCTTTTAAATTGCCAGGAGTAATTCTAAAGAAAGTAAAATTACTATTTAGTAAACTAAAATTAAAAGCTGGTTCAATAGATATGATTTATACTACTAATAATCAATATTATTTTATTGAACTAAATCCTTGTGGGCAATTTGATTGGCTATCTTACCCCTGTAATTACCAAGTTGAGAAATTTATTGCTGATACAATATTTATTAATTATGAAAAAGCAACAAAAGAAAATTGAGTTAATAAAAGAACCTTATATTATTATTAAATCTAGAGTCACAAAAATTAGTGAGAATAATAAACAAAATAAAGTTATTAATAAGAAGAATTTAGGGAATATGACAATTTCAGATTTTCCATTTTACAAAGAAATATCTCGCTCATATGGATGATTATATTAAAATATTTAGTAATATTAAAATAGTTAAAGGTGTAAGGTTTGGTTTAGTAATCGACTATCAAAATAAGAAGTATTTTAGAGTTGAAAGAAATATTTTTGATTTGATACTTAAATTTGATGGAGTTAAAATCAAGAATATTTATAATATTAATAGATCGTATGATAAAGGATCTATTGATAAATTATTAAAAATATTGGTTAAGCAAAACCTTATATTTATTACAAAAATTCCTAATCAATTTCCTCCAATTGATATGAATTATTTTTGGCCCAGTCAAATTTCAAATGCAATTATTGATGTTAATTTTAAACATATTGAATTTTATAAAGATGTATTCGATGATTTAACCGATCTAGGTTGTGAATTTATGAAACTAAGAATATTTCATGAATTAAATTTTAAGTTAGTTGAAAACATATTAAATTTATTAGATAAGTCTAGTGTTATTAATTGTACTATAGAGATTTCAAAAATCAATCCAAGCAAGATTAGCAAATTGGATAATTTATTTAATAGTTTCCATATTTTAAAGCAAATTGTAATTTTCAATTTTCGAGAAGATATTAAAATTAACCCAAGAATCGAAAATGGAGAATTAATTTTAAGATCTGAAGAGGTCAATTCTCATACTTCATGTGGTGTGGTTTCAGAAAATATTTTTTTATCGAATATTAATTTCTTATCAGAAGGGTTGAAATTTAATACTTGTTTAAACAGGAAAGTAGGAATCGATTTTAATGGAGAAATCAAGAATTGTCCTTCAATGCGAAAAAGTCATGGAAATATACAAAATAGTAGAATAAAAGAAATATGTATTTCAAATGATTTTATTGAACTCTGGAGTATTACAAAAGATAAAATTAGTGTATGCAAAGATTGTGAATTTAGATATGTTTGCACTGATTGCCGTGCTTTTATTGAAGACCCAGAAGACTATTTTAGTAAGCCTTTAAAATGTGGCTATAATCCTTATATTGGTCAATGGAGTGAGTGGAGCACAAATCCTTTAAAAAAGAAAGCTATTGAATTCTATAAACTTTAAAATATTTAAATAGCAAATATTTTGAACGAGGACTGAATTGCTTATGAAAATTTTATTTCCTTTTTACAGTCAACATGATTCAATGGACTGTGGACCTGCGTGTCTTAATATGGTATCTGAATATCATAAAAAGAAATTCAATATTTCATATTTACGCACTCAATGCTCAATAGATCGACAAGGTGTTAGTCTGAAAGGTATTGCATGTGCAGCACAAATGATTGGATTTAATACACTTGCTGTTAAAATTGAATATGGCAAGAATCTTCAAGATGCGACTTTAGTTACTGCGCCTTTACCTCTAATTGCTCATTGGAATCAAAGTCATTTTATTGTTGTATATAAAGTAACTTTCAAACGGGTACATATTGCAGATCCAGCTGCTGGAAAGTTTGTTTTGAGTAGAGAAGATTTTGAAAAGGGATGGCTTTCAGATTCTGATCAAGGTATTGCATTATTATTGGAGCCAGATAAGGATTTTTATTCTAAGACTGATGGAAAAGATAAAAAAAGTTTTGGGTTATCATTTATACTAGCGTACGCTTCTCCTTTTAGGAGATTGATAATTCAATTAATACTTGGTCTATTAATTGGAACAACACTACAGGCAATAATGCCATTACTTACTCAATCCATAGTTGATGTTGGAATACAAACGAAAGATATTCATTTTATTTACTTGATATTAGCTGGACAATTAGCTTTGTATTCTGGTCAAATAATCGTAAGATTAATACAAAGTCAAATCCTTCTAAATATTGGAACCAGAGTAAATGTCCAATTGATTTCTGATTTTCTTCAAAAATTGATGAGACTTCCCATTTCGTATTTTGAGTCTAAACATACTGGAGATATTATGCAACGAGTAGGAGATCACAATAGGATAGAATCTTTTTTAACTCAATCAATACTATCAGTGATATTTGCTACATTCTCTATATTGGTTTTGGGTACTATGTTGATATTTTATAATCTTCAGATCTTTTTTATTTTTTTAATCTCATCGTTTTTGTATTTCATATGGATTTTTGTTTTCTTAAAAAAGCGAAAGGAGATTGATTATAAACTCTTTGCCAGATATTCTGCAAATCAAAATAATTTGATAGAAATTATTCATGGTATGACTGAAATTAAACTTCAAGGAAGTCAAAATAAAAGAAGATGGAACTGGGCACAAACACAAGCAGAGTTATTTAAGGCTAAAATGAATTCTCTTAAATTGAGTCAATTCCAGGATATTGGAGGACTTGCAATTAATCAACTTAAGGATATCTTAATTACAATAATTTCAGCATCTGCTGTAATAAATGGGAAAATAAGCCTAGGTGTAATGATTGCAATTCAATTTATTATTGGTCAATTAAATGGACCATTGCAATCATTAATTCAATTTGTAAGATCAGGTCAAGATGCAAAACTAAGCCTTGAACGTCTTGGAGAGATTCATAGTCTTCCAAATGAGGATCCAGAAACAAATAATAAAGTCTTGGATATACCTTTTGATAATATCCACATACGAGATCTAAATTTTAGATATACCCCTATACTAGATGATGTATTAATAGGTATTAATTGTATAATTGAATCTGGTAAACTAACAGCAATAGTTGGTTCTAGTGGCAGTGGCAAGACAACACTTTTAAAAATTCTACTAGGATTTTATGAAGAATATAAAGGTACAATACATGTAGGAAGTGTTGATTTTAATCAATTAGACAAACAACAATGGAGAATGAAATGCGGGGCAGTATTGCATGATGGATACATTTTCTCTGACAGTATAGCTAATAATATTGCAGAATCAGATGATTATACTGATACTAAAAAGCTTCATGAAGCTACTAAGATTGCTAATATTTCAGACTTCATCAATGAACTACCTTTAAAATATAATACTAAAATTGGAGCAAATGGAAATGGCATAAGTCAAGGTCAAAGGCAAAGAATATTAATTGCTAGAGCGGCTTATAAAAATCCAGATTATATGTATTTTGATGAAGCTACTAATTCCTTAGATACAATCAATGAACGAAAAATTATGGAAAACCTTAATAAATTTTATAATGGAAAAACGGTAGTTGTTGTAGCTCACAGACTTAGTACAGTTAAAAATGCTGATAAAATTATAGTTCTAGAGCAAGGAAGAATTGTTGAAACAGGCACACATGAGGAACTTATTAAAATAAAAGGAAAGTATTTTGAATTGGTTAGACACCAGCTAGAACTGGGGAATTAATGATTTTGTTAATTGAATATTTTAAAAATTAGAGTATTTGTCATTTGAAGATAACATATTAACCGAAGACATTAGATTAAATCCTAAAAGGGAATTAAATCAATTTATTCCTGCACCAAGGGGATGCATTCTTTATTCAGGAATTACTATGATTGCAATTGCATTAGTTTTAGTATTAATAATTTCGTTCGTGCTTCAATATCCAGATGTAATAGAAGGTCCAGCAAAAATAACTACTCTAATACCACCTGTTGAGCTATTTTCTCCACAGTCTAATAAAATACAATATCTACTGATTAAAGAAGGAGATGTAATTAAGAAAGGTGAAAGAATTGCTGTTCTTAATAGCGAAACTGATTTTCTGGATTTAGATACAATTTTTAATCAAATTGATCAATTTTCAAATATAAAGGATAATAATGATTATTTGAAAATTCAACTTGTTGATCACTATAAATTAGGAATTTTGCAAAGTGACTATAGTAAAATATTAAGTACATTGAGTGAGTTGAAATATTATATAATTGATAATTCAAGCGAATTAAAAATAAATTTAATCAACAAACGTTTAACCATTTTAGAAAAGTTAAAAAAATTACATCAAAATAACATAAAAATAAGCCTCAGTGAAACAAAGTTAATTGAAAATGAAATTAAGAAGAAAATATTTTTAGAAAAAGATGGGGTGGTTAGTTCAACAGAAATTGATAAAGATTCTTTAAAAATGTTTCAAAATGAAAAAAATAGAAGCTCATTCTTTTCGGATCTATATCAAAATGATGGCAAAGAACTTGAACTTATTCTTGAGAAAGCAGAATTAATTAATATTAGAAATTTATTGATTCAAAAAAAAGAAAGTGAATTGAAAGCAATAATTATAACTTTAAAAATCAAAATAGAAGATTGGAGAAAACAATTTGAAATACGCGCTGAAGCTGATGGAATAATAGAGTTTAATGATTTATTAAAACCTGGATTGCTATTAACACAAGGACAACATTACTTAACTATTATTCCAACTCAAACTCCAAATCCAATTTTATGCTATGCACTAATTCCTTCATCAGGATTCGGAAGGCTGACTATTGGTCAAGAAGCAAGTATTGAACTATATGCATATAGAAAAGAAGAGTACGGAAGAATAAAAGCAAGAGTCAATAAATTCACTAAAATTCCTCAAAAAATTAATAATGAAGTAGCAACTTATAGAGTCGAACTTCAAATAGGTGATAGTCTAATAACAGATTATAATAAAATTTTACCTATCAATCAGAATCTAGAAGGTAAAGTGCAGATAATTACAAATAAGAAAAGATTGATTCAAAGAATATTTGAAAAATTGAGTCCTATTTTTGAGAAATTGTATTAATACTTATTATACAATTAAAGTAGCGGCACTAAACGGCCGACTAGGACTCCCATCAATCATGAGTTTTAAATAAATCTTGTAATTCGGGAGATTAATAAAATCCTGAATTTCAAATTCAGGAAACATTTCTTCGGACATATATTTGGCGTCTTCAGTTCCAATTCTAAAGGAAATAACTGTTCCAATATTCCCAAGTACAGCTCATTTAATTTCTTCATCAAGTTGATGCATGTATTGGTGAGCTAGAATCATGCCTACCTTGAATTTCCGTAATTCAGAGAACATATTAACTAACGACAAGGTAGTGAAGTTATGAAATTCATCCATGTACACCATAAATGGAACTCTTTTGTTTTCTTCAGTATCCACACGACTAAAAGAAGCCGAAGCAATAGAAGTAATAAACAAAGCACCAAGTATATGAGCTACATCACCTCCAACATGGCCTTTAGATAGATTAACTAGAATTATCTTCTTTTCATCCATTGCTTTACGGAGTGATACCTCCTCTGTATTATCTATTAAAACTCTTTTAATCACTGGATGGACAAGCATTCCACCTATCTTGTTCATTACAGGGAGTAAGTCATATTTGTTGTACTCCGGGAACTCTCTTTTCCAAAACTTCTTTACACTTTCACTTTTAACGTATCGAATTGCATTTCTTCTAAATTCTTTGTTTAACAAGATTTCTGGAATGTCTGCAATACTAGCTTCTGGTTGGTCGAGTAGTGTCAGTATTGCATGCCTTAGAATATGCTCTAGTTTAACACCCCATGCACTATCCCATAACTTTGAGAATACATCTAAGATTCCTGAAGCCACTAATGATCTCTTTTCATAAGACATTTTCTTGAATGGATTATATCTCAAATTAAGATTTGGATCTGGAATATTGAAATATATTAAGTCCTTCTTTCGATGCTCTGGAATATTCCTTGCAATTTTCTCTACTAAATCGCCATGAGGATCTAATAAACAGCAGCCTCGACCGTGTTCAATGTCCTGCATAATCATAGTCTCTAAGCATGTTGATTTTCCTGTACCAGTTTTACCAATCATATATGTATGCATTAAGCGATCTGCTTGTTTAATACCAAATATTCTTTGATCATTTCTCCAACCAACTTTTGCAAAATATGTGATTTCATTGTCCATTTTTACATGATATGTGAATGAATACTCAAATCGTAGAGGGTAAATATTGATGAAATGACATTAAATGCTCTCTACGATAAATTGGGAATTCGAATATTCTTTCATATATGGAAAACATTAATAAAAATGGCTATGTTTCCAAATTTATAAGTAATGTTTGCAATGGTCGAAATGAGGCCGAATTAAAGGAAGCCGAATATAATTTCACAAAATATCTTATGGTCGTAAAAGATATTAGTGAAAGATTGATCAAGGAAGAAAAATGCAATTATTTCTTTGACGAAATTAGTAATAAGGGATAAGATTAAGTTATGAAAAAAGTATTTGGATATACAAGAGTCTCTACGATTAAACAAGGGAACGGCGTTTCACTTCAAGAACAAAAAGAGGCTATTATTCGCTATGCAAATAAGCATCAATTAGAGATAATAGAATGGTTCGAAGAATTAGAAACGGCAGCTAAACAAGGTAGACCATTGTTTACAAAAATGCTTAAGTTAATAAGAGAGAAAAAAGCTGTCGGAACAGTAATTCATAAGATAGATAGAAGTGCTAGAAATTTAAGAGATTGGGCTTCCTTAGGTGATTTAATCGATGAAGGTTATGAAATTCACTTTGCTCATGAAAGTTTAGATTTAAATGAAAGAGGGGGAAGACTTGCCGCCGATATTCAAGCGGTTATTGCATCAGATTATATAAGAAACCTTCGTGATGAAGCAATTAAAGGATTATACGGAAGATTAAAACAAGGCATCTTCCCATTTGCAGCACCAATTGGCTATCTAAATACAGGAAGCGGTAAACTAAAAGAAATTGATCCAGTTATGGGGCCATTGGTGAAGAAAGCATTTGAACTATATGCCACTGAAAAGTACAATTTAGTTTCGTTAGCAGATAAAATGAATTCACTAGGTCTTCGAAACTTAAATAATAATTTAGTAACTAAGTCTACTTTATCAATAATTTTCAATAACCCATATTATACTGGAGTTATGAAAATTAAAGATAAAAACTTTCCTGGCAATCATGAACCTTTAATTGGCAGTGCTTTGTTTAATAAGGTACAAAGTGTATTAAAAGGTAAAACAAATACTAAAATCCTAAAGCATGGATATTTGTTTAATAAACTAATCAAATGCAAAGAATGTGAACATTCTTTGACTGGTGAAAAGCAAAAAGGAACTGTTTATTATAGATGCCACATGAAAGGTTGTAAAACTAAAGGATTAAAAGAAGAGTTCATTGAAAGAAATATTATTTCAGAATTTGAAAATATTAGTTTACAGGATACAGAAAAGTGCATATTAGATGAGTTAATAAACAATCTCGAAAACACAAATAGAATCACAGAAGAAGAGATGCTAAAATTAATTCGACTTCAAGAAAGTCAATTGAACCTAAAGTTAGAGAGATTAACAGATGCTTTGATTGATAACAACATTGATAAAGTCTCATTCGAAGAAAGAAAAGGAAATATATTTATAGAAAGGAAAGAATTGGAAGAGAGAAGAACTCATATTGAGGAAAAAATCAATCAAATATTTCTAAAGACTAAATTATTCTTCGAACTACTAAAAAACCTTAAGAATTCGTATATTCTAGGAAATGTTGAAGAAAAACGAAAATTGTTAAAAATCATTAGTTCGAACCTCCTAGTCGAAGGTAAAAAGCTTATGATTACAATGCGTAATCCATTTCAGGATATGGCTTTGATACAGCTTGTATCATCAAGCGGACAAGACCAAGCCAACCCTCGAACATGTACATCAGAAATTGCCAATCAGGCAAATTCTGTGGATAAAGATGAAATTCGAGAAAGAATGCAAGAACTTGTAGACAGAGTTATGGGGTATTTTAAGCAGTATCCAAATGAGATTGAATTAGAAGATAATAATGAATAAAAATCTATGTTGGGATATAAACAAACAACTCATGTACCAAATGAGGTATTTGATAAGTGGTTAGCAATATTAACAGAATCAGAGTTAAAAATACTACTTGTAATAATCAGACAAACCTATGGTTGGATTGATAGATATACAGGAAGAAGGAAATTGCGAGATAGGATCACTAGAACTCAGTTTATGATGAAAGCTGGATTGTCGGCAAGGATAGTGTCTAAAACGCTCAATTCTCTCCTTAAACGAGGTTTGATTCAAATAAGTGATGAGAACCTCAAATCACTAATTTACCCCCACGAAAGAAAAGGTAAATCTATTCTCCTATATTCCATAAACCCAGGGAACTTAATGACAGAAACTAGGGAACAATGTTATCCTAGTCTAGGGAACGGAAGTGCCTATAACAAAACTAATATTAAACTAAAGGAAACTAATTATTGATTTTTTTCTTGCTTTTAAGTCTTAGTTAAATCTATTTTGAGATGTATAATTTATATTATGTACAAACCTTCGAATTACATGAGAATGTATCGGAAGAAATCTGGACTGAGTCAAAAGGATGTTAAATTTTTGCTTGAATATATTCAAGATTCAAGTATATGCCGTATGGAAAAAGGGCAGAGAACGCCCAAGATAGATGTACTTTTGGTGTATCATTTACTATTCACTACTACAGTGGAATCACATTTTGAGCTTCGAAGTACAATGATTGAACCAATATTAATCCAAAATTGTAAGAATTCAGTAAATCATATTAAAAAAGAAACATTCAATTCACGCCTGAATTCAATTAAAATTAAATCCTTGTAGGAAATGATTGAACGATTGAGCAGGGATTATTTGACTTGTAAATTGTTTGCAATATTTTATATGTAAAGCGCCTTAAGGCTTGGAGAGGTCCGCCCACAAGGCGGATTTAGATTTTAGATATAACTGACTTCATAAAACACTTTCTCAAAGAAATAAGAATTAATAACTGCAAATTATATCGAGGTTAACTCCAATTGTTTCTTTTAAATAACTATATGCAGATGCCAAAACCGCAACTTGATCGGGAGTATGATTTGCTTTTGAAAGACCTGGTTGAACAATAATAATTTCCGACTTAATTTCTTTGAATCGACTCAATTTAAGAAACTTATTTACCTCTGATGCTTGTCCTGATAAAAATCGTGTCGGTCTAAATTCAGTTGATAATCTTCTTTCTCTTTCTGAAAGATGCCGACATAAGTCTTTAAACTTCCATTTCCATTTTGCTGAACGAACAGCTTGTGAAGAAACTTCAACTACATCCTTAACACGTTCACCCGCAGTTTGTCCTTTTGTGAATTTGCAATGAACCAAGACTAATTTAATATAATCTTCTTCTTCCTTTAGACACACTAGATCAGCTGATTCTCCTGGCGCATCATCATCGAATACGATATCAAAGTTACTTTCAACAAATTGTTTCGCTACGCGCGCTTGGATTGAATCGTCTCTTTTAACGCCGTTCTTCCATATTGATTCTTTGGTTAAATCAACACCTTCCCAATTCCATACTTCAAATCTTTCATCAGGGAAAATTAATTCCTGAGTATGTTGAGGGCGTATTAATAAATTTCCGTCTAGTTCTGAAAGGTCAATAAATCGTATCATTGGGGGATAGTTTGAAAAATAGTCCTGGATTGGTACATTTAAGTTGCCGACTTGAACTCTGACTTCTGGTTCAGAAATTCTAGTTACTTTAAATCCGTCAGGGTCACCAATGTTCAATACAAGTTTCACCCAGGGTTCTTCTGTAATATTTTTAAGGCAAAATTCTATATTACTAGATTCTACATCAACTATAACAATCTCTATATCAAACATTGAGATCGGTAATTCTTCTTCACCTTTATGCAAATTAACTTTTTCTTCTGATTGCCTTAATAACTCAATTGGCCATTCGATACTTAGTATCTTTTTGTCTGGTAGTGAAGTTACTTCTTCAGGAATTAAGACGTTGGCAATAATTTTGGCAGTGTCTATGGAATTATCTTTGATTTTATCTCCAACTGCTTCACACCATTTTATAAGTTCAGGTATTGATCCAGGATCTCTTGCCCAAACTCGACCTTTATATGAACAACCAATTGTTATGTGATCTCCATTTTCCCATCCCGTGCCACTAAGATTTGACTTGACCGATCCCGCGCGTTCGGAAATACTTAATGCTTCTGCTACATCAGATCCAGTATAAAGAGCAAATCGAAGATTTCGACGTCCATGTTTTTTAACTCCTACATTCTGAAAAATAAGACGATTTATTCTACCGAGCGCACGAAAGATAATATCACCGGAAACCATTTTTGTTGCACCTACTGCCTTTGCAATTGCCTCATGATTTGAAGATTTATCACTGGAAGACAGGTATAATAAATTCCTCTCAGCATCGTAATGCAATACAAATAAATGCCATATTCTATCACGTAGCTTCTTGGATCTAGTCCATCGAATATTTGGCTCTGATCGGGTAACAAAATAAAGAGTGTTTGATTCTTCATGCAACCATACTTGATGCACATTAACTCCTTTTTGAATTCCTTCAGTGAATTTCTTTGGCTGAAATATATTTGCTTCAAAAATTAAAGTATTAAAAGTTGGTCTCAATAGGTGATGAGATATTTCAATCTTTTCATCATCTTTTGAGTGATCCAGGTTCTCAGAATTATTTAAAAATTCGATTAGTTGTTGATGAGCCCTAGTCGCTTCTGAACTATATTCGCTTAGCAAATAATTCCAATCAGCATCTTCGCTATAGAGCCTTTCTAAAGCTGTAGAAACATCCTGATCTGCAATATTTGCAATAACCGTTGCATCACCAATATTATCATCTGCTGTGCGAGTAAATCTTCCGGTGAATTGGAGTAATACAGCTAGGCTTTTGTGTGTATCATGCACAGCCGCTATTTTGAGTTGCGGAAGGTCAAATCCTTCCCCAAGCATATTAACGCATACGACAATGCGACTTTTGCGTGATTTAATTTGTTCCAAGGCCGTTGAAGAATCAGATTCTTCAGAATGAATAACGACCGGATTAAACTCAGGCGCAATTTCTTTGTAAATTGTTAGAATTTTATGTGCTCTTGCTATATTTGAACACCGTACCATCATGAGATGATCTTTTTCTTTGGAACGATCGTCTTTGAGTCTTTGTATTGCTGTTAATGCAATGTTTAAATCTGCATTTTCTTGATCAATTTCAAACACAGGTTCAAAAGAAATTTTTGTAAAATATCCATCTTGTTGAGCCATGTACAACGGATATTCGTAAATAACTTTGCCGTCAACCAATTTTTCATCTCGACGAAATGGAGTAGCCGTAAATTGTAATACTTTTTGATTTTTAAAATGTTCTCTAAAAGCCGACCACCCTTCGGCAGCAATATGATGTGCTTCATCAACAATAAGAGCGCCGACTTTTTTCGCAATAGTAGCCGTCAACTTACTAGCGGATTCTTCTCCTAATGCGCTCATTGTTGCTAGAACTACGTTGCAATCTTCAAAAATGTCTAAATCACTTTCTGATTGAGGTCTTTTCTTTATTACCCCAATTATAGGGTTTCTTGTACTCGGCACTAGGTTGTTTAAACTGCGTAATAGGCCAAAAGTTAGAAACTTTTTTGCTGTTTGATCTCGCAATATTTTGGACGGAACAACCACAAGCATCGGCCCAGGAGAATAAGCCGCTAGTGTTGCCAGCATAGTTTCTGTCTTGCCGGTACCTGTGGGCATCACAATCGTTGCGCACAGATTAGAAAGGCTCCAATGCGATCCAATAGCATACAAGCTACCAATCTGTGGAGGTCTTAATCCTTTTGATATTACGGCACCACTCGCATTTTTTTCTTCTGCTTGAAAATTAAACTGTCCCTTCCAACTATTAGAAATATCTTTTGCCAAAGAAGTTAACCCATTTGTTTCGATATCCTGTTTAAATTGTTCAAGTTTTTTATGAGATAACCATTTTAGTTGCCCTTTATCATTAATATTTATAATCCCATCGACACTATCAGGGTGAAAGAGTTTTTTTCGCTTTGTAATAATAACTTTCAAACTATTAGATAAATGAAGTAAGTTTTCTTTTATACGTGAAGAAATTTGTATTTCTTCATTACCTGTAATTAAGTATGTTCCTCCAATATCTAGAACGTGATGGATATGGCCTATAGAATGTTTAATTGGGCCATATTCAAGGGGAGGTAAAATAATATTTCTATCTGAGATATCTTCTGTAGTGTGGGTAACCATAGTTTGTTTGAATTAATAATTACAAATGATTTTATTTTTTACTCCGATTGTAGGGGGATTGATTTGTCGGTTTTAAAGAAATATTTTCATCGCTGGCCTTGGTATAAATTGATGATTCTGTTCTTCCAAGCTTCAAACCAATCACTCGTGTAGGAGTATTTTCTTTTATAAGTGAGTTTAATTGTTTAACTTCTTGTGAAGTCCATGGTTTTCCTGAATTACGATTTGATTTAGACATAATTTTAATTTTTTAAAAGTTATTAATAAAGATCTGCTGGGAGTACAGCGACTATAACTCCTTGGATTAAACAATTTTCTGATAATACAATTGGCTTGTGAATTGGATTAGTTGATCTTGGCTTCAGAAATACAAATTGATTTTTTCTTTCAAATACTTTAACGGTTGCTTCCTCGTTTATTAAAGCAACTATTATTTGACCGTTCTCCGCGGTTGATTGTTGTTGAACAAGCAATAAACATCCTTCCTCAATTTTTTCACCCTTCACTATTGCTTCATTCATTGAATCTCCAACAACTCGTAATAAAAAATATTTATTACCAGGTTTAGCAATAGCAAAAGTTATTGGAATATAAGCTGTGATATCCTGTTCAGCAAGGATTGGGTTACCGGCAGCAATGGAACCAACAAGTGGAACTTTAACTGTAGAGATTGATAAATCCGATTGTAAGGATATGGTAGTCAAATGAATCTTATTACCCTCCATTCTTCTGATTAAGCCTGCCTCTTCCAACCGCATCAATGCTAAAACAGCAGACCTTGGAGATGATCTCCCTAAAATCTCGTTTATTTCCCTTAATTTAGGACTTTCTAACCCATGTATTAATCGGTTCCTAATCAGGGAATACACTCTTTTGTCATTTTTACTTAAAAATTCAATCATAGGTATAAATAGTATAAATCATTTATACTAACAAAGCAACTATATATTAAGTTTCCTAATAATAAGTTTTTTTAAATAAATTAAATGTCTTATTAAATACCTATATATCAATGTATTATGATTATAAATATAGATACTTGACTTATAAATTCATTTTGCTATACTAAAGATACAAATGGACATTAGTCCAATCGAGAAGCCCCCGAAAGGGGGTTTCGTTCGTTTTAGGCTTCTTTCTTTAAAAAACTCGCAAGTTTATTTTGGATCTTCTCAAATTGATGTGGAGAAATCTTTCGTATAAACCGTCGGAACCGTTTGACACTTACTAAGCGTATTTGGGAGAGAATAACTGAGAAAATCTTGCCGTCATGTTCCAATTGATGGTAATAAATTCCATCTTTTTGTTTAGTTGTCATCGGCAAAACCCAGCATATTTTGTTGTTAAACTTTTTTATAATTAACACTGGTCGTTCAAATAATTCATTCTTTCCATCTTGTTCATCCCCTAAATTGAGACCAATTGAGCACCACCAAATTTCTCGTTCGTGAAATGAAAGTGTTGCATGACCTATATTTTCCAAATTTTTCTTTTCTCTGTTCCAAGAATCGAAATCCTTCATGGATAAATTTTAACATGTTTCTTTCATATTTTCTAGCAGTAAGTTCTGGTAGGAACAGAATATAAGTTTAAGAAATTCAGAATGGTTCCGTTATGTTCTTTTCAGAAAAAATTGAATTAAAGAAAATAACCCTTATTTTATAACCTTCATTTGAATAACATGCCACAATGGTATTATCTTCCCTCTAGACAAACCTAACGGACAAGACCAAGCTAAGCCTTGAACATGTACAGCAGAAATTGCCACTCAGGCAAATACTGTGGATAAAGATGAAGTTCGAGAGCGAATGACAGAACTTGTTGAAAGAGTATGCGAGTATTTCAAGCAATATCCAAATGAGATTGAATTAGAAGATAACAATGAATAAAAATCTATGCTCGGATATAAACAAACAACTCATGTGCCAAATGAGGTATTTGATAAGTGGTTAGCAATATTAACAGAGTCAGAGATAAAAATATTACTAGTAATTATCAGACAAACCTATGGTTGGATTGATAGATATACAGGAAGAAGGAAATTGCGAGATAGGATCACTAGAACTCAGTTTATGATGAAAGCTGGATTGTCGGCAAGGATAGTGTCTAAAACGCTCAATTCTCTCCTTAAACGAGGTTTGATTCAAATAAGTGATGAGAACCTAAAACCTTTAATTTACTCCTCTGATCGGAAAGGTAAATTCATTCTCCTATATTCCATAAATCCAGGGAACTTAATGGCAGAAACTAGGGAACAAAGTTATCCAAGACTAGGGAACGGAAGTGCCTATAACAAAACTAATATTAAACTAAAGGAAACAAAACTAAATTCAACTCATTTTATGACAAATTCTTTGAAGTCAGTTGGGGAAATATTGATTGATCCTAGGTTTTAGCAAATATTATTAAAAACTCAATTGTAATTTATACTTTGAATTAATAAATATACTTCAATTTTAGCTTCTATTCTAATATGTATATTTATCTGACTCTAAAGAAGAAATTACCGAATATATTTCAATTCTGAATTTTAGCTCAGCCTGAAAACCACTTGGATTATTAATATTCGTTTTTATTTTTTTACTAAATTCCTTAACTGAAGGAATCACAGATAATGTTTCTATATCCGTCCAAATATTATCAGAAAATCTTCCTTGTGATAATAAGAATTCTAACTTAATTAGAAACTCATTTTTGATCTCTGATTCTTCAAATACAGCTGTATATTCAAGAATATCATGTTTGAATTTGATTGAAGTAACTTTTGCCATATTAAATTATTTTCAACAAATATACATATAGTGAGGAAGTCCAAGTACTTCATTTGTGACTTATTGGACACCTTCACTTGCTTTAAATAAATCTGACAAAATGGATATAATTGCAAACATTTGGGTTATTTAATTTTGTAAAATAGTGAATAGGTCTAACTTAAATAAGTTATCATGATTAAAAAATTCATAGGGAGTTAATGTCTCCCTATGAATAATAAGCAAAATGATTTATGAAGTAATTTTAGAAATCACAATCATTAACAGTGCAAAACCTAGTAAATTAGAAAATGCATCTTTTCCGTGGAATTCGATGCAGTTTTCATTTTTACACAATTTGTAACTACTTCTATAGTATTTATTTTTCATAGAAATCTTTTAAATGAATAATATCCACTTCATGGCGGGATTTTGCCAAACAATAGTATCTAGATCATTGCTAATCTTTTTCTTCACGGACTCCTTTAAATTTCCCCCCTGTTGTTTTCACATCAATAAATTGACCTGTTTCTTTGTCTCTTTTGACATATAATCCAGTTTTAGGATTTTCAACTTGAGTTCTGTCTTTTACAGAGCCGTTTCTGTGGCCATCGCCACTTTTTCCATTTTTTGCCATAAACTTACTTTGTCTTGTCTTCAATGTTAGCAATAGGAGCATTCCTTTTTACTGATTCAATTCCTTGTTCAAGAGTAATTAATGAATTATAATATTCACTTCTTCCGAGATCTTCATAATTATCGGCTCGCTGTAAGAAATAAAATTGACCATTACTTGCAGTTTTCCGCTGAAAATCTGAGTCAGCAACATTCTTTTTACTCTTATCAATACTCAGTAAGCAATTTTGCCTACTAATGTATTGTTCACTACTTGTAAGAATAATTTGCCCATTTGTTGCAAACAAATTCCACATAAACTCGCCGTTTTTGGCAAAATCAATTACATACTTTGGAAATTTTACTTCCATAATTTTTAATTTAAAAATTAGAATATCCTCGGAACGCCCGTATCGACAGGATAATAAAAATGGTGCCGGGAACTTTTTTTAAAAAATTAGTGCATGATATATAAAAATTTATATACCTTTGCGCCACGAAATATTTAGTATGCAATAGATCGGGTGACAAGCCCATTAAAGCATAATAATATGCCATAAAGAATTCCAGTCTTTCCGGCATATTTTGTACAAATTGTCATTTCTTATATTATAAATTTGTAAATGTATTTCTCTCAAAAGGTGTGCCATTTAGGTTATTTTATTACTATGACCTGTTATTGTGCCATATTGTCATTATTTACTGACATTTCATATAAATTTTACTTAATGAGACCAATTCAAATGTTCAGATACATTTATTGTCTACCTGTGGATAACTCAATTTATCAATATTATGTTATTTAATACCTAACTCCAAAACACGCTTTAAAATCCACGCCATACTAACCTTTTATCCCATTGGATTGCTTTTAGCAATCCCTTTCAAATTTGCGTCAAAATGCATATTTCAAATGGAAATGAAAGTGATATAATATCGGCATAGTACAACCCAATAAGTTTCCAGGAATGTTTTAATAGGAAACTCGGACTACATACTAAAATCGAAGCTGGCAAAAAAAATTGCCAATTTGGCAATTTCTGCCCTCTACAGACGCAAATCAATAAAGAATAGAATTAAGGCATTAGGAAACTAAATATTTTCTAATTATTAATTTTATGTCTCCCTCATCAAATTATTTAAGGATGTATAGAAAGAAATCGCCTCTAACACAAAGCGATATGGGATTTCTTGTTGACATTAAGGACATTTCAAATATCTCCAGATATGAAAAAGGACAAAGAAAACCTTCAATAGAAATATTGATCACATATCATTTATTGTTTAACTGCCCAATTGAATCATTTTTCACACAAGAATCAGAGCAAGTAAGGCAAAAATTGATACCGCGTTTAAAGGAATTAATTCAGGAAATAAAAAAGCAACAAATAACATTAAAGGACACCCCTAAAATTAATTTTCTTGAAGAAGTTATTATAAGATTAAACATTTAAATAATTATGAACACAATAAATAACTTAGTATATGCAGTGTACCCTAATTCAACAGGATTTGGATTCGTGTATATGGAAAATGCGCGTAAACTAATTGACTATGGCTCTGTAAGAATCAACCCAATTTCAAATAGGAAATTATTGGCACGAATTATTAAAGACCTAAAATATTTCAGGCCTACTATATTAATATTAAATGACCCTGAAGGGATTTCTTCAAGAACTGGCAGACGAACTAAAAATTTAATTTCAAAAGTTCTGGAATTTGCAAAATCAGAAAATCTTACACATGTGCAATATTCACGCGATCAAATCCGGGATGTTTTCAAGGAATTTAATGCAACAACCAAATATGAAATATCGCAGGTTCTTATTCAAGAGTTTACTGAACTTGAGCCTAAAAGACCTAAGGAACGAAAGCTTTGGGATAGCGAATGTAGGCATATGCCAATATTTGAGGCATTATCATTGGCGATTACTTGGTATTATTTGAAATCTTAAGTCTATAGTTCTCTTATATCCTTATCTCTATTTTTATTAATTCTGAATTTAATTAAATCTTGGGTAGATAAATAAGTTTGGTATTCTAGTTGACCTGATTGCATGCCAGAAGTAAATGAATTATCATTTTGAATATTAGCCAAAATCATATTTAACATTACAGGTTCAAATTCAGAAAGCAGATATCCGGCGTTAAATCCGGCCTTGAAACGTAATTCATCAATTTTATTCATAAACTTGGTTTTACATGCTTTTCCAAATATTCAAGAAGGGAATCATTATCGTAAAGAATAATCTTTTTTTGAGGTTGAGAGAACCGGATTTTGCCTTCATCTCTCAATTTCTGTAAGGTAGTTTTGCTTTTAATTCTAAGCTTAGTCATGGCTTCTTCTGTGGAAATCCACCTATCTTCTTTGATGCCTTCTTTTTCTTTAATCCGGGAAACTACTCGATCTATCAAAGCATAAAAGGCTTCATCCTCAAGACAAATGACTTCCATGAGATAAAAATACGAAAAAATAATTAAGGCAAATAAATAAGGTAAAGAAGGAATTAATTTGTTCGACCTATGTTCGACCCGAGTAAAATAAAAAAGGTCCGGATTTCTCCGAACCTTGTACCCGGGGCGGGACTTGAACCCGCACGGACATTACTGCCCACAGGATTTTAAGTCCTGCGTGTCTACCAATTCCACCACCTGGGCAAAAAAAAATCCGCGGTGCGGATTTTCTTTGAGCGGGAGACGAGACTCGAACCCGCGACCCCGACCTTGGCAAGGTCGTGCTCTACCAACTGAGCTACTCCCGCAATTTAAATTAGCCTCTTTATAGAATGTAGATCAGTTTGGTTTGAATATAGCCACAGATCTTTGGTAGAAAATCCATAAAAGAGTTATTGTTAGATTAAAAAAGGTTTGTAAGCTTTTTACTTCTAAATTATTCAGACATAATAATTCCCTATGCCGATTCTTCAAAAGGAAAATAGCCTAAAAAATAGCTATTTTGACCATTGTGAAGCTGAAAGTTCAACAAAAATGGGGATTTTGATGTTCCTCTTCGACCGATTCATTAACCGGTTTTCCGAATTGGATTGCAAATATACACCGGACTTGAATTTTTTCTAAAAATTGGGCAAAATATTTGTGGCTTATTTATATATTAATTTTATTACTAATATATTAACTTTGTGATTTACAGGACATGAGCAAACATGGAAAGATATTGGTAGCGATGAGTGGTGGCATAGACAGCACGGTGGCGGCTATGATGCTGCATGAACAGGGCTATGAGGTGGTAGGCATTACCATGAAGACCTGGGATTACAGTTCGTCGGGAGGCTCCAAGAAGGAAACTGGTTGCTGTTCGCTTGATTCACTGCAGGATGCCCGAAAAGTGTCTGTGGACATGGGTTTTCACCATTTTATTCTGGATATCAGAGACGAGTTTGGGGATGCAGTGATTGACAATTTTGTGGAAGAATATTTGGCGGGTCGCACGCCTAATCCATGTGTCCTGTGCAATACACACATCAAATGGAATGCCTTACTCAAGCGTGCGGATGGTCTGGATTGTGAGTTCATCGCGACCGGTCACTATGCCCGTATCAATCAGCTGGAGGGGCGTTACTATGTTTCGAAAGCCAGAGATCTGGTCAAAGATCAATCTTATGTTCTCTGGGGTTTGGAGCAGGATGCCCTCCGACGCAGCAAATTTCCTCTGGCTGAGTTCCTTAAAACCGAGATCAGGCAAATGGCACATGATCAGGGATATGATAATCTAGCCAAGAAAGCAGAGAGTTATGAGATATGTTTTGTTCCTGACAACGATTACCGAGGCTTTCTTAAAAGAAGAGTAGAAGGTTTAGAGACTAAGGTAAGTGGAGGAAATTTTGTAGATCAGCAGGGAAAAATTCTTGGAAAACACGAAGGCTATCCATTTTACACCATCGGTCAGCGCAAAGGACTTGGCATGGCATTTGGAAAACCAATGTTTGTAACGGATATATTTCCGGATAGTAATACCGTGGTTCTGGGTGAAGAAGAAGAGCTTTCCAGGCCTGCCATGGAGGTAAGCAGAATCAACTGGTTAAAATACGATTCTGTTTCTCCTGATACTGAGCTGGTGACTAAAGTGAGATATAAGGACCCTGGACATGTTTCCAATATTATTATGGATGGAGATAAAATAAATGTCAGTTTTCATTCCAAAGTTAAAGGTATAGCACCCGGGCAGTCTGCTGTCGTGTATGAGGGAGATGATGTAATATGTGGTGGAATAATTCGGAATTCGTTATTTGCAAATCAACATTTTCAATGAATTGCGCATGAAAAAAATCAGAAATAGCGTATATCTAATAATTTTTGGCATTTGCCTTTGCACATTATATTCCTGTAAAAAAGAAACCGAAATTATTGATCCGAATGCTTTGGGAGCAGCTTATTATCCTCTGACCATTGATAAATTCTGGATCTACAAGGTAGATTCTATAAACTATTCAAAGACCATAGGCGTCGTCGTGGATTCCTCCAGTTCTTACATTATGGAATTGGTGCGGGATAGTTTTTTGAATAAAGAGAATGAACAAGTTTATGAAATTGATATTTTTCATCAACGGGATACTGGCGGTGTATGGGAACTTATAGACAATAGTTTTATCACCAGAAATAAATCTAACTTGCGTAAAACGGAATTTGGTTTGGATTTTATCCGTTTGGTTTTTCCAGTTCAAAAAAATAAATCATGGGACGGAAATATTCTGATCGCAAAGAACAACTCCGTGTTTATAAACGGGGAACCATTTGAACCCTTCAGATATTGGAATGGGAACACATATTATTATAAGAACATATTGAAGAATGTATTGGTTGGTGAAAAACAATATGCAAAAGTTGCCGAGGTAGAGGAGATCAATTACGATAATGATTTGTATAATTATATTTATGCGACTGCAAAGTATGCCGAAAATGTAGGCATGGTATACCGGGAATTTTGGTTATTAAAAACAAGTATTGACAATCCTTCAGTTGGCTGGAAGCAAAAAGCCGAAAGAGGATTTATTTTACGACAAACGCTCATCCAGCATAATTGATAAGATGATTAAATTTGTTTCAGTAGGTCAGACTTACAAAGCACATGGAGTCAAGGGAGAAATTTTCGCCGAACTTAATGAAGGTCTTGAAAAGTATGTTTTTAAAGCCGGGGTTGTTTTTATCAAAGTAGATGGTTGTCCGGTTCCATTTTTTATACAAAGCCATAGAGATGAAGGAAGACTTTTTCTCAAGTTTGAAGATGTGAATGATCCTGAGTATGCCAGAAAAATTAGTGGTACTACGATTTATCTCGATGAAAAATCCCTACCATCCAACATTCGAGACAAAGAACATTTTAAATCTGCCTTAAATGAATTGGACGGATATACCATCGTGGATGAAAATTCAAAAAAGGAATTAAAAATAATATCTGTTGAAGAATTTCCTTCTCAAATTCTGGCTAAAGTAATGTATCAGAATAAAGAAATATTATTACCAATACACGAAAACTTTATTACACATCTTGATGAAACCAAAAAGATACTGCACATGAATTTGCCTTCGGGAATTCTCGAACTTTGATAATTATTATAATCCGGAAAATTTAATTATATAATCAGACCTGCAATTGCGGCGGTGAAAAAACAAGCTACTGTTCCTCCAATGAGTGCTTTGATGCCAAGTTCTGCAAGGGTTGATTTCTGATTTGGCGCAAGCGCACCAATGCCTCCGATCTGAATCCCTATCGAAGCAAAATTTGAGAATCCACATAAAGCATATGTACAAATAATGAGACCTCTTTCACTCATAAGTCCGTTGAGTTTAAAATTTCCCATAGTCGTATACGCATAGAACTCATTGAGAATAGTTTTTTCTCCCAGTAACTGTCCGGCATACATCATATCCGCATATGGAACACCCAACAACCAGGCAAGCGGCGCGCAGATCATACCTAGAATAAATTGTAGTGAAAAGTGTGTATATTTTCCGGCTGTAAATTCTTTCACCAGATCATTCAGACCGAACCACTCTCCAATGGAATTTTGAAGTACAAAATTTACCATGTAAATCAATGCTGTAAATACGATCAGCATGGCACCCACATTCACAGCAAGTCTCAGGCCATCGGATGTTCCATTCGAGATGGCTTCTAAAAGATTGGCGCCAATTTTATCTTTAGAAATGTGTATTTCCGTATTAATTTTTTCAGGTTCTGTTTCGGGTAACAGCATTTTTGATGCCACCAGAGCAGCTGGAGCGGACATGATAGAGGCAGAAAGCAGATGAGTCGCATAGATTTGTTGCTGGACCGGATCCGTTCCACCCAGAAATCCTACATAGGCAGCCAAAACACCTCCGGCAATGGTGGCCATTCCTCCGACCATCACACAGAGCACTTCTGACCGGGTCATGTGCTCTATATAGGGCTTTATAAGTAATGGTGCCTCTGTTTGCCCCAGAAAGATGTTTCCGGCCGCAGAAAGGCTCTCAGCGCCTGAAAGCCGCATCGTGCGATTCATGATCCAGGCAATTCCGTAAACTATCTTTTGAAGAACACCCAGGTAGTAGAGCATGGAGGTGAATGCCGAAAAGAAGAGAACGGTAGGTAAGACCTGAATGGCAAAAATATATCCATAGGCGGGTATATTGTCTATCATTTCCTTTCCGAATAAAAAACGGGATCCCTCTTTTGTGAAGTCCAGAAATACGACAAAAATACTGGCAAGCGCTTCGAATAGTTTTTTTACAATCGGGATCTTTAATACCAGGATGGCAAAAACTAATTGTAACAGCAATCCTGTCCCAACCAGTTTCCAATCTATTTTTTTTCTATGTGCACTTAAGGCATAACAGATCAGTACCAAGACTAATATCCCAAGTAAGCTTCTTAAAATGTCTAACATCTGCAGGTCTTATTTTAAGTTTGAAAAGTAGAACAATTAGTTCAATATTTGCGAAGATTTTTGAAATGAGCGACAGACAATCCATATTGATAGGTATTTCCGGGGGCAGTGGGTCAGGGAAAACTGCATTTATCAATGCCCTTAGGACACTCTTTAGACCGGAAGAACTTGGGTTAATTTCTGAAGACAATTATTATAAGCCCAGAGAACAACAGCAAAAAGATGAAAGGGGGGTAATTAATTTTGATATACCTGACGCCATTGATCAAGAGGCCTTTGTCCGAGATCTCAATCGATTGTTGAAGCAAGAATCTGTTTCCCGAAAAGAATATGTCTTCAACAATGATTTGGCCCTTGCCGGGGATATCCAAATCATTCCTGCAAAAATCTACATCGTAGAGGGACTTTTTATTTTTTATAGGGAGGAGGTCCGAAAGCTATTGGATCTTAAAGTGCTGATCCATGCAAAAGATGAACTCAGAATCATTCGACGGATCAAGCGAGACCAGGCGGAGCGGAATTATCCTTTGGAAGATGTGTTATATCGATACCAACACCATGTTGCCCCTGCATATCAATTGTACATCCAACCTTTTCAGGAGGATTTGGACCTGATCATTAACAATAACCTGCACTTTAATAAAGGAGTAGATCTGATGGCCGCTTACATTCGGTCCATCCTTTAAACCCATTTTAACCGTTTTATATCCTGCGGAAACCTGTTGTTTAATGATCTGAAATACCCATTTTTTCCTTGCCGGATTCAAAATATGGCGATTTTTTATCATGTAAATTTATTTTAACATATTTTATTTTATAAAGTGTATATTGTTGTATATCAATGATATGTGTTTATAAATTTACATAAACATATGATGAAAATCAATAAATTAAAGAAAATTGGTATATAATTTGATTCATGAGAGCGACGACTAGTGCGTCGTGTAGTTTACTCAATGATCTTAAAACTTAATTCATGAACCGATTAATTACCCCAGTTAAGTGGATGTTGTCCTTCTTAAGCTTTTTTCTCTATTTTGCTTCTATTGAGCAAGTAGCGGGGAAATCTCCACATTTGAAGAATCTAGAGGTTATGCCACCTTTAGCTTGTAATGACCTTGTACAGGTCTCCTTGGATGATCTCTGTTGGGCTACTTTATCCCCTGATATGCTTTTGGAGGATATGCAGGGTGTTCCTTCAGACTATTACATAGAGGTGTCCTCCAAAGGTGTGGTACAGCCAGATATTATTTTTGGAGCAAGTGACATTAACAAGATTTATGATTACAAGATCTGGCACATCCCGTCTAAGAATTCTTGTTGGGGGAAAGTAAAAATAGAAGATAAACTTCCGCCCAATTTACTTTGCAGCAATGATACCATCCGATGCGGAAGGAGTATATCTCCTGATTCATTGGGTTTTCCAATTGTAGCACCGGGCTTGGTGTTCATAGGAAAAGATCCGTCCAAACCAAATGCCTACATAGTATCTGGCTGGGATGGATGTGGTCTGGCATATTTATCCTATGAAGACCAATTAATTGAAAATGGATGCAATGTTAATTTCTTCAAGAAAATATATCGAACCTGGTATGCGCACGATGCAGTAGGGAATAAGATATCTTGTGTCGATACAATTTGTATATATACACCAACCGCAATTGACATTGTCCTGCCTAGGGATTATGATGGAATTGATCATGCCTACATTCATTGTGGAGATGTTTTTCCAAAACTTCCTAATGGCAATCCGGATCCATCCTATACCGGGCATCCTGTGCCAAAGTTTTGTTCGACATTGAATGCATCCTATTCAGATTTAAAAATTCCTATTTGTCCAAATACTTATAAAATTTTACGCCGCTGGGTAATTTTGGATTGGTGTTCCGGAGATATCTATGAACACAATCAGATTATCAAAGTGGTGGATGATGAAGCACCTCAGTTTAAGGCGCCTAAGGATTTTACAATAGGGATGGCTCCTTATACCTGTGTCACAGATTATAAGTTACCAAGGCCAGACTCTGTCACGGATTGTGGCAACTGGGTGTATGATGTATATGTGAAATTAATGGATGAACAGACTGGAGACACATTGCCAAAAAGTAAAGACTATATTGTATTCAATAAAAAAGACAGTTGTTATTACCTGAGGGGAGCGCCTCAAGGGAGGATTTGGATTGCATATGTGGTGACTGATTTGTGCGGCAACTCCAGAGAACACCAGACAGAAGCCGGGGTAGTGGATGATTTGTTACCCATTGCAATATGTGATCAGAAAACAGTAGTTTCCCTAACTTCTGATGGGACGGCCAAAGCCTATGCAGAGACATTTGACGATGGGTCCATCGACAATTGTGGAATTCTTGAATTCAAAGTCAGGAGAATGGACAGTACCTGCAACAACAGGACACATATTTTTGGACCTTATGTAGAATTTTGTTGCCTGGATGTTGGAAAAGTGGTTATGATTGCATTGGAAGTAACAGATGCATATGGAAATAAAAATACTTGTATGGTAGAAGCTACTGTGCAGGAAAAAGAAGCGCCAATTATTATTGCACCAACAGATATTACCATCTCCTGTGAATTTGATCGGAGCGATCTGAATGTGTTCGGTACTATTAGAACCAGTCAGGCAGAACGTAAACCAATCATCATAAAAGATTACTATTACAGTCCACCAAAATATGAAGCTGGAATAGACGGATACGCTTACGATAATTGTTCGGTGACAGTATCTGATACGGCTACCTATGATTTAGTTTGTAATCAGGGTATCATTTACAGAATTTTTACAGCTAGAGACAAGCAAGGTTTTGTATCGATAGATACTCAGAGGATTTATGTCTGGAATCCGAGACCATTTAGTATACAAGACATTAAATGGCCGGATACTATTGTAGCGATTAATTCTTGTCGTTCGGCAGTTGTGCATCCTAATAATACCGGTGCGCCAAAATTTCTCAACACAAATTGTGCACAAGTTGCAGCAAATTATGCAGACACAAAGCTTAATTTGCTGGACAGTGTATGTTATAAAATTCTCAGAAAGTGGACAGTGGTAGATTGGTGCCAGTTTAACCTAAATAAAAATGATGGAATTTGGGAATTCAATCAAATCATTTATATTTCTAATTCAGAGCCACCTACCATCTATACTTGCGATACAGCAAGGATATGTGATAATTCAGCGTATTATAATCCAAGAAATCAGAATTGTTTGGTGAATTATGACCTCACCGGAATTGCAGACGACGATTGCACCAATACATCAGATTTAAAATGGTCATATAGATTAGATATAGGTAATGATGGAAGTTACGAACCCCTTGCCAATGGTAACAGAGTGACAGGAGTATTGCCTGTGGGGATCCACAAAGTAAAATGGATTGTATCGGATCAGTGTGGCAATTACAGCAGCTGTGATCAAGTTTTCATTTTGAAGGATTGTAAAAAACCATCACCATATTGTTATTCAGGCATAAACACGGTTGTTATGCCGACCACAGGTAATATAACTGTTTGGGCTAAAGATTTGGATATAAACAGTTTTGACAACTGCACACAAAAAGAAAATCTTAGGTTTTCATTCAGTGAAGATGTAAACAATAAATCCATAACTTATACTTGTGATAGTCTTCATAAGCAGGCATTCGTAATCTTTACGGTAAGATTGTATGTAACAGATGAAGCAGGTAATCAGGATTATTGCGAGACAAGCATCAGGATACAGGACAATCAAAATGTTTGTGGAAGAAATTTTGCCAATGCAAGTGGTGCTATTTCCAGGGCTGATCAGACATCCATACCTGCTGCCGAAGTCATTGCTTTTGACAAGAACAATCAAATGCTAAAACTGGTAAACACTAATCAAAATGGTCAGTATGCATTCAGTGATTTATTGGTTCAGGAAACAGAACATTTTGCAGTGGAGCGTTTGGATCAAGCCGGTAACGGAGTGTCCACCCATGATATATTGCTGATCCAAAAACACATTTTAGGTGTGAAAGAATTGGACACTCCTTACAAATTGCTGGCGGCGGATGTAAACAATACCAAAACGATTACGGCAAGAGACATTGCTGATTTGAGAAAGGTTGTGCTGGGTATCAAAGATAATTTCCCTAATCAAAAGATATGGAGATTCTTCTCCACCAAGTATCCTTTTGCAGACGAAAGTGAGCCATGGGATGGTAAAGAACAATTGCAAATGAAAGATCTTTCCGATCAATTTGATAAGTTGAATTTTGTTGGGGTAAAAACAGGGGATGTAGACAATTCTGCAAATGTCAATCTAAGTAATCAAATCATTTCCAGATCGAGTAAGAGTTTTGGTTTAATTCTTGGCACACCAATACCTAATGCGCAAACTTACCTCATTCCGGTTCAGTCTACAGAAGATATACAATTGGAAGGATTTCAGATGAGTATTCAGGCGAAGGATAAGCTTGTTCCCCTTTCAGGAGCAATTAAGATAGAAAGCTATAATTATAATTTAGAAAAGGGCAATCTAAAGATCAGCTGGCACCATACCGAAAGTATCAAATTGGCTTCGGCCCAGATTTTATTTTATTTGGAAGCGCAGGATTTAGATGCATTTAATTCAATAGAATTGGATCTTGATGGAATGCACTCAGAAGTTTATACCGCAGAGGGGGCTGTATTAGATATTGCCCTAAAAAGCAATCGAGGCATTATATCTGAAGATTACTTTACCCTGGGACAGAATATTCCAAATCCATACGCTGAGCAGACCTTTATTCCGGTTGAACTGTCGGTATCCTGCAAAGCTCAGTTGAGTGTATTTGATGCTACAGGACAGTTGGTTCAAAAGAAAGAACTTTATCTGAACAAGGGTATGAATCAGATTAGTCTGCATCGCCATGAAATTGGCCAGGCAGGGATATACATGTATAAACTGGAGACCCATTTGGGATCCAAAGTAAGAAAAATGATCCTAAAGGATTGATGTTCCTTTTCATCATTAAAAACATAATCTACTAACAACCAATTACATACACAAAATGGCCGGCTTTTTGCCGGCCATTTGTATTTATAAAAAAATCATATATAAATATTTCTATATATTTATTTTGTATATTAAAATATTAGTTATATGTTTGCACCGTAAACCTTTATCGGTTTATTCCCGAATTAAGTAAATTTCTCTTTAGCGCAATGCGTAGTGGCTGACTTTTGGTTTTGAACCGAGTCCGAAAAACGAACTACACATAAAAACTGCGTTACATGAGGAAACTACGTTTCTTACAAACTGGAGCTTCACACAAAGCTCAAAACCCATTTAAATCCTTTTATGAAGGTTTGGGGAGGTTAGCGATTGCTTTATGCTTTTCCGCTGCAGCCTTTCCTGTTTTTGCACAATGTCTCACCGAATCTGGAAAGATTGGAGGCCGTGTTTTTAATGACCGCAACTATAATGGAAACATGGATTCCGGGGAGCCCGGGGTTGCATTTGTTTCCATCAATGCTTTCAACGGAGAAGGTCTTTTGGTGGCAAGTGCACTTACCGATTTCAACGGAGGATTCAGCCTAAGTGGTCTTGCCGATCATGCTATGTACAGCATTGAGATCAATAAGCCTTCTTATTATGAATATTCTAAAATGGGTCTTGATCAGATTGGAGATACTCGTACCATGCGTGCTCCATCCTGTAGCGCCAATTTTGGTTTGTTTAAGCCTGTGGAGACCTTGATGGAAGAAAATCCAAAATTGGCAGTTGCCAATTTTGTAGGCGGTGCAAGCCTGGATATCAATGGTACAGAAAGGACTATACTAGAATTAGATGAAAGCTTTAATTCAATCAGTCCCATAAATAAGCTTGTGACCAAGAGTCAAACCGGTGCTGTATGGGGCTTAGCCTGGAACCGTACACAAAAACTTTTATATGCATCTGCATTTGTAAAGCAGGGTGCAGTTTTAGGGCCTTTGGGAACAGGAGGAATTTATGTATTCAATAAGCAGGCAGCTGCCGTTACCAATTTTATTAATCTGAGTGATGTAGGAATCCAAACAGGGTCTACTCAGGGATTGGCAGTTTCTGATTGCAAATATGGAGATTTGGTAGGCAAAGTAGGAATCGGTAATATCGATATCTCTGATGATGACCAGTTCCTTTTTGTTAGCAATCTGCACAACAAATCCGTGGTAATTATTCCGACTAAAAATCCAAATGCATCCAATGTAATTGAAATAAAAATCCCAGATCCGGGGTGTAATGGTGGAGATTATGCAGTATCTGCTTTAAAATACTATAACGGTCTATTATACATTGGGGTAACCTGTACAGCAGAGACCAGTCAAAAAGAAAGTGATTGTGTTTTTCATGTATATGAATTGAATTTATTGACCAGGGTTTATAATTTAATCTTATCTACAGATTTCGCCAAAAATTATTGGCCTAAACAACAGAGAGATTTAAAAAATATTTCACAGTGGTTAACGGATTTGGATTTTACCATTAATGGTGAAATGATACTTGGCATTACAGACCGAAAAGGTCATGCATATTGTGTAAATGTAGAGCCACTTACCAATCAAACCGGTGATATATTAATGGCATTCAAGACAGACAAGGGCTGGCAACTGGAGAGTGGAGGTGTGGTAAATGGAAGATTGGGTACCGGAGCGGGTCATTACGAAGGTCCTGGTGGTGGTGAGTTTTTTGGTGAAGACTATTGGATTGTTGGTCCGGGACTGCATCAGGAAACTGCATTAGGTGGTTTGACCAGTGTGGCAAAAAAGAATGAAGTCATCGCCGCTGTTTTTGATCCGATATTTGAATCCTTTGCAGGTGGCTTGCATAGATACAGTACCATAAATGGCAAAAAATTAGGTGCCATACAAATCTATAATCCAGCCAACAGCGTATTTGGAAAAGCTTCCGGAATTGGAGACATTGAAGTAATGAACCAGGCCATCCCATTGGAGATCGGAAATTTAATTTGGTTGGATCAAAATGAAAATGGCGTTCAAGATGCAGAAGAGAAAGGAATCAGTGGAGTACAAGTTTCTTTGTATGATAATAATTGTACCAAAGTGGCAAGTGTTATCTCCGGTACCAATGGAGAATATTTATTCAACAATACAAATGTAGATGTAAACAAAGATGGTGCACCGGATGGTCTTGAATATGATGCAGATTATTTTATCGTAATTGATGATCCAAGATACAATACAAATTACAATACTATTATCCTGGGCAATGATACTTTGTCTGTTACCATAGCTGACCAAATTACGGGAGGTATTCCTGATCAAAGAGACAATGATGCAAGAATTCTTCCTATTTACCAATGTTCAATTTTTAAAGGCTTACCTGCAGTCAAAATTCACACCGGCAATAATGGTCAGAATAAATTTAATCTGGATATCGGACTCAGATATGCAACAGATAGTTCAACTGCACCACCTGAAGAAGATGTCATTGACCTTGCGCTCATTAAAAAGGTTAAGACCCTTGGCTCTTTGAGGAAAAATGATTTTGTGGAGTTTGCAATTGAGGTGCACAATCAGGGAACCATTCCGGTAGCATCCTTCGAAATTGTGGATTACATTCCTTCAGAACTTGGGTTTGTTTCCGAAGAAAATTTAGATTGGAATATTACAGGTTCAATAGCACACCTCAACAGTAAAAGTGCAATTCTACCCGGTGGGATAGAGATTTTTAACATTAGACTTAAAGTGCTGAATGATGTCAGCATGTCAGACATTATCAATCAGGCAGAAATTGCTGCGATGTATGATGACAAGGGGCAACCTATGAAAGATCATGATTCTTCTTCGGATCAAATTTTGGGAAATGACAGGGGCGGTATTCCAAATTCATTAACGGATAATACATTGGATAATCCTGATGATGAAGACGATCATGATGCAGAAGCACTTTTTGTAAATGATTTGGCATTAATTAAAACTACTGCAAGCACAGCTCCTGTTAAAAGAGGTGATCTTGTAACTTTTAATATCACGGTAAAAAATCAAGGAAATACCAACATTGCAGCTTATGAAATTACAGATTACATTCCAACAGGTTTTGAGTTTGTAACAGCTTCCAATCCATTATGGACATTGACTCCTGCAGGTGCGGTTTATGGCAATTCATCCGGAATTTCCACAGGGTCTACTCAAACAGTAAACATTGTTTTAAAAATAAAAGAAAATGCTACCGCAGAAACACTGATCAACACTGCTGAAATTTCAAGTATGACCAATAGTGCAGGGGTAGAAATCATGGATCGTGATTCAAAAGCCGATAATAATTCTACCAATGATGCAGGAGGAGTAATTGGTTCTGTTACCGATAACGCTTTCGATGGGGATGGCACTGTGGATGAAGATGATCATGACAGGGAAACAGTCTTTATTGCGGACCTCGCATTAATTAAACAAACAACAAATATTAATCCGGTAAAAGTTGGGGATTTAGTACCTTTTCAACTTACTATATTTAATCAGGGAAGTATTGCCATTAGTAATTATACTATTTCAGATTATTTGCCTTCAGGACTTGAATTTATTGCCAATGAAAATCCGGGTTGGTTAAATGTTAATGGCATTGCAACATTCCATGATATTCAAACACTAGAGCCGGGTAAATCCAGAACACTAACCATTAAATTAAAAGTAAAATCTTCCGATTATCGTCAATTGGTAAATGTTGCCGAAATTAGTGCTTTGAAAGATGCGAATAATGCGGACATCAAAGACTGGGACAGCACACCCGACAATAATCCTGGAAATGATGCAGGAGGTTTGCTGGGATCGGCAACAGATAACCTGATATCCGGAGATGGACAATTGGATGAGGATGATCAGGATCCTGCAGGTCTACAGATTTTTGACCTTGCCCTGATCCTGACTACTACAAAAACTACCCCGGTAAAAATTGGCGAAGATGTATTATTTCAGATCAGGATATGTAATCAGGGAAATATCACTGCCAAAAATGTAAGTTTTACGGATTACATCCCGGCAGGTTTAGCACTAAGTCCTCTTGACAACAATGGATGGATGCTCAAAGGTGGAAAATTCTACAACAGCATCTTATCCAATATAGAGCCTGGTCAATGTGCAACGAAGGAAATTAAATTGAGAGTAAAGGAAAATGCACAAGTATTAAATTTATTAAATCGAGCAGAAATAGTGTCTGCTGAGAATACTTCCGGAATAGATATGTCTGGTTTAGATACAGATTCGCAGCCGGATGAAATCGAAGGCAATGATGCAGGTGGAATCTTTGGTTCTGTGACGGATAATAAATTAGATGGAAATGGAATCGATGATGAAGATGATGCGGATCCGGAGGCATTGAATATATTGGATATAGCATTGAGAAAAACTCTTGTTGAAGGATCTGTATTAAAGTATAAAGGAGTTGTAAATTTTAAGATTGAATTATTCAATCAAGGAAATATTACGGTAAAAAATATCGGTATCGCAGATTATATTCCTGTTGGTTTTGAACTAAGTGCAGCTTCGGTTGCTGCCGGCTGGGTGATGAATAATGGCGTTGCAGAGTATCTTTCAAATTCTGTTTTGCAACCGGGAGGTACGGCATCTGTGTTTATCGAATTGAAAGATCTTGGTACTTCCAACATTCTTGATGTTAGAAATTTTGCAGAAGTTTTATCTGTGCAGAATGTTGCAGGAGATAATTTTAGTGCCTATGATTTTGATTCAACTCCTGATGGTAATTCCGGAAATGATGTAGGTGCGGAATTAGGTACTCTCACGGATGATATGATCAGTGATCATGGGGTTCAGGATGAGGATGATCATGATGTTGCTACCGTGCCGGTATTTGATCTGGCATTAAGAAAAACATTGGAAAATAAACAATTGATCTACCACAGTGGAGATACTGTAAACTTCCGGATTGAAGTTTTGAATCAAGGTAATGTAGTAGCATCTACTTCCGAAATCGTAGATTATCTAGATACCAGTTTTATTTTTTCTTTAGCAATAAATCCTGGTTGGGAAATAAAAGCAGACAATAAAATTTATTTTAATGTCAACCAGGCTATTGGCGTGGGAGAATCATTTAAAACCAATGTCAAATTAATTATCAAAGCCAAGAAAAATGGTTTGACCATATTCAATTGCGGTGAGATCAGTAAGGCAAAAGATGCAGCAGGAAATCTATTGATCGACTATGACTCAACGCCGGATGACATTCAGAACAATGATAAATCTACACCGAATCACGACGTAAGTGATCATGGAGAGAATGATGAGGATGATCATGATATTGCCAACACCAACCCAAATAATTTTGATCTTGCACTTAGAAAAGAAATTGCTGTAAGAACGGTAGTGCGTGGACAGATTGTACCATGGACCATTACAATTACTAACGAAGGCACGGTGACTGCAAGTGAAATTATTTTATTTGACTATCTGCCTTCAGGTACATTAATGATCAGCAAAGATTGGTACCAAAATCCACAAAATCCGGATCCGAGAAAATATTATTACCTGATGAATATTAAAAATGGCAGATTGCCTGCAGAAGGTTTGAAACCAGGCGAGAGCATTCAAGTCATTGTAGAAACTCAGGTGGATCCAACAAGGCCAAGTGGTCAGGTGGTGAACAGAGCTGAAATTTATTCTGCATCCAATGAATTTGGAGAGCCGGATGAGGATTCAACACCGGACGATGTGGTAGACAATGATGAAGGTGGTCAGGTATTTGAAGATTCAGATCAGTCCGGTAGTGCAGGTCCTGAAGATCCATCTGGTCAGGATGAAGATGATTCAGACGTAGCAGGTGCCATCTTGTTGGAAATTGTCAACTCTGCATGTGAGTGTCTCAACAATGCAAGCAATCCTGATGATGGTCAATTTAGCACTACCTTGACATTAGAATCAAGAACCGGAGAGATTTGGTTTATCCGAAGTGTGAACGGATTGTATCACACCTCTAGTCCTGCACCTCCGGCACTTCCCGTTCCATTTACTACAGGACCAATGGGATTCCTCTTGTCACCTGTTATCTCTAACGGTGCAATGACTGTCTATGAGATGAGCGGAATACATGTGGATGGCGTTGGATTTGACATTGTTTTGGAGAACCAGTTTGGAGACAAAGTAAGTCTTGGAAATGTAAGATGTAATTATAATGAATCGACCTTGATCGAAGCACAAAACAACGTGTGTACTGGATCTAATGTTCGTTATAGTGTAGATTATCATCTCGGAAGTACTTATCAGTGGATTTTAAGCTCCGGAGGTTCTTTTACTTCACAGACCAATACTTATGCAGCAAATATTACCTGGAATGGTGCGGTAGGAACAAAGCATTTTTTAACCGTTATTGAGCGTAATCCTGATCTTTGCTTGAAGCCAATAAGGTTTGAAGTGACCATTGGTGATCAGATTGGTTCTGTAAGTTGCATTGGCGCTGCACAGATTTCTTTAGGAGTCGACTGCGAAGCCTTGGTAACACCGCAAATGTTATTATTGGGTGGTCCGTATGATTACAATTCTTATGCCGTGATGATCATGAATAAGGATGGGTCTTTGGTTCCGAATGCCACTTTGACTTATGAGCATTTAGGAAAAACCCTTATGGCAAAAGTGTTGAATGTATGCAACGGTAATAGTTGCTGGGCTACACTTACCGTGGAAGATAAAATCAAACCAAGAATTGTTTGTTTGAATGATACAATTGATTGCACCAGAATGCAGTCATATCTGGGTCCGTTGGTGTATGATTATTGTGATCCTGCACCACAGAAAATTCTCATTGATGAAAGAATTGAAGATACCCGTTGCAATCAGGCTTACTCAAAAATAGTTACCCGTAATTATGTAGCAAAGGATGCTTCCGGTAATGTTTCTGATACCTGTACACAACAGATATTTTTAAAGAGAATAAATTTAGATGAAATTGTTTTTCCGGATTCTTTAAGTCTGGCTACCAACAATCCTTTGTTGTGTGGAACATTTGGTTTAGATTCTTTAGGAAGACCACATACTTCATACACCGGAGTTCCAATGTATCATGGTGCACCAATTTGGCCTAACAAGGATAATAAATACTGTGATTTTGGCGCTTCCTATGAAGATTTTGTAATTCCAACCGGAAAGAGTTGTACTCAAAAGATTTTAAGAAATTGGAGATTCATTATTTGGTATTGCACCACTTTTGAGCAAAGAGTGTATAATCAATTGATCGAAATTACGGATACTACTGCACCAGTAATTATGTGTCCTTACGACATCACTGCAAGCACCAATTCTTATGAGTGCTTCGGAAATGTTTGGATTCCGAATCCAGTAGTTTTTGACTCATGCAGCAGTCAGATTACCTTGGATTTGGTATCGCCTATTGGCATCATTAAGAATTTCACCTCAAGGACTTTAAGATTGCCAGCAGGCAATAACGTTTTGACTTTTAGAGCATACGACAATTGCCATAATGAAAGCACATGCAGTTTTAATGTCTATGTAAAAGACCAGGCAGCACCTGTGGTACAATGCGATAAAGAAACCGTTGTTACCTTAGACCGATTTGGACAAGCCTGGATTCCGGCACATGTGTTTGATGACGGAAGTTATGACGACTGTCACATAGCATCCATGCAGGCAAGAAGGATGGATAACGGAGTGCCATGCCAATACAATCCTAATGTTTATGCAGATTCGGTTGGATTTTGTTGTGCTGATATCGGTAATTTGGTTCAGGTAATGTTTAAGGTTACCGATGCAGAAGGCAACTCAAATACATGCATGATTTTAGTGGAGGTTCAGGATAAAACCATTCCTCAGATATCCTGTCCGCATGATGTAACCATTGATTGTGATTACCATTATAATCCAAATGATTTGTCAGAGTTCGGACAACCGAGAGTTTCTGACAATTGTGATGTTACCGTTCGTGAAGTAGATAGTTTTTACGTCAACCAATGCAGGGAAGGATATATTGATCGAATCTTTATCGCCGGAAACGGATTTGGACAGAATGTATGTGTTCAGAGGATTACTATTATCAACAATAATCCATTCACAGAAAAATCTATTCGTTGGCCAAGAGATTTTGATACGACTTCTTGTGCGTCTGATATACTTGATCCAAAAAATTTACCTCTTGGTTTTGGTTATCCAATCATCACCGAAGATAAATGTGATCTTGTTGGGGTTAATTATGAGGATCATGTGTTCCGTATTGTAAATGGAAATGATGCTTGTTACAAAGTACTCAGAAAATGGAAAGTAATCAACTGGTGTAGATTTTATAATCCTACCGGTGCACCAATCATATACGAGAAGGAACAAATCATCAAAGTATACAATACCGTTAAGCCTAACTTTTTAAGTGGTTGTGTAGACAGAAGATTTGAGATAAACGATACATCTTGTTTTGGTAGGATGGTAGACTTGGTTGCTACAGGTTATGATGATTGTACGCCACCTAACCAATTAAGAAATGAATTCCATGTGGACTTGAATTCGGATGGAATTGAGGACAGAAGTGGATTGGGCGTTGGCAATATTGTGGATGCTTCAGGATTCTATCCTTTGGGTAAACACAGAGTAAAATATGTTTTGGAAGATCTGTGTGGAAACAAGGAAGTCTGTGAAATAAATTTTGAAATCATCAATGTGAAAACACCAACAGCTTATTGCCTGAAAGGATTGGCTGCAGGATTGGTGGCGATGGATTTGAATGGGGATGGTCGTATCGATGGTGAATTGGTTACTATATGGGCTAAAGATTTTGATCAGGGAAGTAATCATCCTTGCGGATATCCATTGACTTATTCCATAGGACGAGATACTACCATTAAATCTGTCACTTATAACTGTGACAGCCTTGGTAGGAGAGAAGTTTTATTCTGTGTTACTGCATCAAATGGTCAGCAATCTTGTTGCGAAACTTTTATTGACATTCAGGACAACAACAATGTCGATTACTGCAATTGCTTTAAGCAGCCTTCTGATATCACAGTGTCTAATTGTGCGCAATTGACCGAACCGGGTGATCTTAATTCTTATCCAACCATAGGAAGCTGTCGTTGTACAGATGCAGACATTACACATTCTGATGTTAAAGTCAGTGGTGGTAAAAATGAATGTTTCGTAATTGAAAGAACATGGTTCCTTAAGTTTACATGTCCGGGTAACAACAATGATTTTTCATTTGTACAGAGGATAGTGGTTACCACTGATCTTAAAGAGAGCGATATTACCTGGCCTAACCAAACCGTCATTGTGGATAATTGTCTTGGTTCTATAGATACTGCTTACATCGGAGAAGTGCCTACAGTATGTGGATATAAAGGACAAGTCATGTTGATGTTTAATGATCGCTTGATTTCTAAATCAGCAGACACCAGTATTTATGAAAGAACATGGACTGCATTTAGTAAGTGTGTTACAGATGGAAGTCAAACATTTACCTTCGTTCAGACTCTGATAGTGGTAAATTCAACCGGCGTAAAATACACGGTGCCGGCAGATGTAACTGTGACTGATTGTAAGAAATCCATCCTCCCGGATTCATTAAATGGATATCCGAAGACGAATTGTCCTTGTAGTTTTGTACAGCACAGTTATGTTGATTCCATTGGATTCGGAACGCAGAACGCTTGTTATGTAATTTATCGTAAGTGGACTTCTACGTACAACTGTCCGCCGGATGTAGTAGGCACATTTAGAGGAACTCAGAAAATTATAGTTTCAATAGATCTAAAACTTACAGACATCAAGTGGCCTGCGGATAGTTTTGTGGTGGACAATTGCAGTGGAAATATTGACACCGGTAGAGTGAATCATGTGCCGATGTTACTAAAAGATTTCTGCGGATATGTTACCATATCCTATGTAGATACCATTAAACTGAATAATGATACCTGCAGAATTGTACAACGTACATGGAGGGTAAATAATGTGTGTAAGACCGGTGCTCAGGCTCAGGTTTATAAATTCGACCAAAAGATTAAAATCTTATATCCTGATGGTCCGAAACTTATCGTACCTAATGACATCACCATCACAGATTGTAAAAAATCTACACTTCCGGATTCTTTGAATGGTTATCCTAAGTCAAATTGTCCGTGTACCATGGTAACACATAGCTACAAAGATTCTATTGGATTTGGTACACCTAATACCTGTTATGTCATTTATAGAAAATGGACATCCGTATTTAATTGTCCACCTGATTTAGTAGGAACCTTAATGGGAACACAACGCATTGCTGTGTCCATTGACTTAAAGCTCACAGATATCATGTGGCCTGCGGATAGCTTTGTAGTGGATAATTGTACCGGTGACATCGATACATCTGTAGTGAATCATGTTCCGACCTTAAAGAAAGATTTCTGTGGTTATGTGAGCATTACTTATGTGGACTCTGTGAAGTCAAACAACGATACTTGTAAAATTGTACAACGTAAATGGACGGTAAGCAATACCTGTAAGACTGGAGCACAAGCACAGTCCTTCAATTTTAATCAGGTGATCAAAGTTTTATTCCCTACTGGGCCGAAATTGGTTCTACCTCCTGATCTTACGGTTACAGATTGCGCCAAACCATTTTTACCAGATTCTTTAAATGGCTACCCAACAGTTAAGTGTGGTTGTGATTCCTTGACTTTCAAGTATACCGATGACACGATTCGTACAAATCCTGAAGTGTGTTATGTGGTAAATAGAAATTGGGAAGTAAGAATACGCTGCAGACCAGAAGTAGATACGACAATTTTTGGCGTACAAAAGATTACAAGAGATGTAAATCTTAATCCTGCTGATATTACTTGGCCTAGGGATAGCTTTACTTCATTTACTTGTACCCCGACCACAAATCCTGATATTGTAGGCAGACCTTCGTTGAAGAAAAATTATTGTGGTTTGGTTAAGTTTAATTTTGTAGATACTGTATTGGCAGGAAATCCTTGCAGGACGGTGAAAAGAACCTGGAGGGCAACCAACGATTGTAGTGTGAGTCAGGTGTTTAGTTTTAACCAGTATATCATCACTTTAAATCAAACACCACCTAGCATAACATGCCCGGCAGACAGAACAGTGAATGCAGATCCGAATACTTGTGGTGCGGTGGTTAATCTTGGAAATCCTTCAGTCAATACAGCTTGTAATACCGGTGTGACTTTCCAAAACAATGCACCTGCAATTTTCCCTGTTGGAAAAACTAATGTAATTTTTACCGCCACAGATTCTTGTGGAAATTCGGCTACCTGTATTACTATGGTAACGGTTATTGAAACTGTACCGCCGACTATAAATTGTCCTCGTGACACTGTAGTTGGATGTGATGTGAATACAGATAATTTAGGTCAATTCGGTACAGCAACTGCATCGGATAATTGTCCAGGGGTTAGCGTCAAGGATACCGCCATCAGAAATCAAAATGTGTGTGGAATAGGAACCATCACCAGAATATTTACGGCAACAGATGCATCTGGGAATACACGTTCCTGTACACAAACAGTTACGGTAAACAATCCGGATCCTTTGGATAGTTTGGAAATAAATTGGCCAATTTCTCCTGTAACAGTTGATGAATGTCAATCCATCAGTCCGGATAGTCTTGGTAAGCCAACAGTGAATGCTGGTTCAGCATCTTGTTTTAAGTTGAGAATTACTTCTCAGGATTCCAATTTCTGCAAAACCAGAGGTTCTTGTGAGATCGAAAGAGAATGGACAGTATTTGACAGTTGTTCCGGAAATACATTCAAATTTATTCAATTGATTATCCGGGACGATCAAAGCGCACCGACCATACAAGGAATTGCAGATATTACAGTATATGCTTCAGACACTTCCTGTAACAATTTTGTGACCATGATTGCATCTGTGAGTGATTGTGATTCTGCTTCAGTAGTAATCACAAACGATTCACCTTATGGAGCAAATGACTTCGAAGATGCATCCGGATATTATCCTGTGGGCGTTACCAATGTAACGTTTTCAGCGGAGGATGCCTGCTGTAATATTGCAACCAAAACAGTCAAAATTACCGTAGTTGATACGATTGCTCCGGAAGTTACCTGTAAGAAAGTGATACACACCATTCAGGACAATGGTTGTGCGGATTTCAATGCCAATGAATTCATCTTTAACATATCGGACAATTGTTCGAATGCTACTAACATCATGGCATCTTTTGATCGCAATAATTTCATGGATACCGTGGTGACCATTTGTTGTGATTCATTGGTGAACAGAGATTACTTAGGTGCATATACCATTTATTTTAAAGATGAAGCAGGCAATATTGATTCTTGTGTGACCTTATTGCAGGCGATAGATTTGGACACCATTTGTCCTCCTAATTTCAATGGTGCAAATGTGGCAGGTATTGTCAGCAGCAGAAAAGATGTTAAATTGAAAGGCATTGATGTGTACCTCAATGGTGGTAAATCAGGATTGGTTACTACAGGTAATGCCGGATTATACGCTTTCAATAATATGAAAATGGGTGGTAGTTATGAAACGAAACCAATTTATGATCTGGATCACTTAAATGGGGTAAGCACGTATGACATTATCCAAATTCAAAAGCATATTTTGGGCTCCAAACCATTTGATGAACCATTTAAGTGGATCGCAGCGGATGTCAATAAATCAGGTAGTGTTACGGCAGCAGATCTTACAGAAATCAGAAAACTGATTTTAGGAATTAATCAGCGTTTCCGCAACAACAATTCATGGAGATTTATTTATTCAGATTATGTTTGGGAAGATAGAGACAATCCTTTACAGGAAGCTTTCCCTGAATCTTACGTCATTCCGACATTGAATAAAAATTACCTGGTGAATTTTGTGGGTATAAAAGTTGGTGATGTCGACGATTCCAACAAGATGAATGGTGCTTTGAATACTTCCTCAAGAACACAGGAAAAAGCGCAACTCAAGACGGCTGATATCTTTATGGAAAAAGGAAAGGAATATGCCATTGAATTAAAGTTGTCTGATTGGGAAAAGCTGGAAGGCGCTCAGGCTGGAATTTACATCGATCCACAGTTGGCATGGATAAAAGAGATCAGTACAAGCCAGGAAGGATCCTTGAGGCCGGAGCATGTTGCGGATGTTTTTAAAGAGCAAGGCTCGGTAAGATTCGCATGGAATCAGGAGAAAGGCAATGAGTGGAAACTGATCCTAAATATCAGATCTCATAAAGATCAATATTTATCCGATGTGATGTTCCTGGATAAGCAATTAATGAATGCGGAAGCATAC
>Ga0268298_10000696_pt1 | contig 42684 bp, 32 predicted proteins | sample WWTPWeurt_MetaG_FD_194462 | JGI IMG/M metagenome (GOLD analysis project Ga0268298, IMG submission 194462) | Activated sludge microbial communities from WWTP in Nijmegen, Gelderland, Netherland - WWTP Weurt | ecosystem: Engineered > WWTP > Aerobic digester > Activated sludge | place...
GGATCTACCTGGTTTGGGTGATCGTGCTGCTGGGCGCGGTGATCGCCGCCTACGCGCCCAGCCTGGCGCTGCGGGTGGTGCGCCTGCCCGAGCGCCCCGGTCATCGCTTTGCCCTGGCGCTTGCCGTGGTGCGCGAGCTCGCCCAGGTGCGCGGGCAGCCGCCGCATGGCCTGGCCCTGGTGGATCTGGCCGGCCGGCTGCGCATCGATCCGCTGCAGGTGGAGCCGGTGGTCGAGACGCTGCACCAGCTGGACTGGTGTGGCCGCCTCGACGATGAGGGCGACCCCCGCCATGTGCTGCTGATCGAGCCCGAGACCACCATGCTGCTGCCGCTGGTGGATCGGCTGCTGTTGCACGACCAGATGAGCACCGTGGCCTTCCGGCGCCAGGCCGGGCTGGACGTGATCACCGTGGCCGAGGCGATCGACGGTCAGGCCGCTGCACGTGCCTAGCATCGAGCACCCCACTGGACGCTGGCGGAAGCGTCGCCTCGCTGTCGAGCCAGGGCCTGCCGCGAGATGGCCGACAGCGCCGCCGCAGCCGCGATAATCGCGGCCTCGTGAATCCGCCAGCCCGCCCGCCGAGGCCGCCGAGACCGCCACGTCCGGCATCGCCCATCCGCCCGGCGAACCCCATCCCGCCGATCGCCTACCCCGAATCGCTGCCGGTCTCCGGGCGGCGAGACGAGATCGCACGCGCGCTGCAGCAGCACCAGGTGGTGATCGTGTGCGGCGAGACCGGCTCGGGCAAGACCACGCAGCTGCCCAAGATCGCGCTCGAGCTCGGGCGTGGACTGGGTGCCGGCGGGCACGGCGTGATCGGCCACACGCAGCCGCGCCGCATCGCGGCCACCAGCGTGGCCAAGCGCATCGCCGACGAGCTGAACTCGCCGCTGGGCGAGGTGGTGGGCTACAAGGTGCGCTTTCAGGACCGCCTGCAGGCGGGCGCCTCGGTCAAGCTGATGACCGACGGCATCCTGCTGGCCGAGACCCAGGGCGACCCCGAGCTGCGCGCCTACGACACGCTGATCATCGACGAGGCCCACGAGCGCAGCCTGAACATCGACTTCCTGCTCGGCTACCTGCGCCAGTTGCTGCCGCGCCGACCCGACCTGAAGGTGATCGTCACCTCGGCCACCATCGACGCCGATCGCTTCGCGCAGCACTTCGCGTCGAAGGCCGGCCCCGCGCCGGTGATCCAGGTCTCGGGGCGGCTCTTTCCGGTGGAGCAGCGCTGGCGGCCCTACCAGGAATCGAAGGAGTTCGACCTCGACGATGCCATCGCGCAGGCCGTGGATGAACTGTGGCGCGAGGGCTCGGGCGACATCCTGGTGTTCCTGCCCGGCGAGCGCGAGATCCGCGAGGCGGCCGACCACCTGCGCAAGCATCTGGCCCAGCATGGCGTGGCCGGTCGACGGGGCGGCCCGGTGCCCGAGATCCTGCCGCTGTTCGCCCGCCTGTCGCAGGCCGAGCAGGACCGGGTGTTCACCGCCAGCCATGGCCGGCGCATCGTGCTGGCCACCAACGTGGCCGAGACCTCGCTCACCGTGCCCGGCATCCGCTACGTGATCGACAGCGGTCTGGCGCGTGTCAAACGTTACAGCTACCGCAGCAAGGTGGAGCAGCTGCAGGTCGAGCCCATCAGCCAGGCCGCCGCCAACCAGCGCGCGGGGCGCTGCGGCCGCGTGGCCAACGGCATCTGCATCCGCCTGTACGACGAGAAGGATTTCGCCGAGCGCCCCCGCTTCACCGATCCCGAGATCCTGCGTTCGTCGCTGGCTGGCGTGATCCTGCGCATGAAGAGCCTGCGCCTGGGCTCGGTCGAGCAGTTTCCGTTCCTCGAGCCGCCCAAGGCCAAGGCCATCGCCGACGGCTATGCGCTGCTGGGCGAGCTCAACGCGGTGGACGACGACAATGAGCTCACGCCCATCGGGCAGGAGCTGGCCCGGCTGCCGCTCGACCCCCGCGTGGGCCGCATGATCCTGGAGGCGCGCGACCGGCAATCGCTGCACGAGGTGCTGATCATCGCCAGCGCGCTGAGCGTGCAAGATGTGCGCGACCGCCCGCTCGAGCAGCAGCAGGCCGCCGACGAGAAGCACAAGCTCTTCGACGACGAGAAGTCGGAGTTCATGGGTTACCTGAAGCTGTGGTCGTGGATCGAGGCCGGGCGCGGTGTGCACGGCCACCCGGGCCAGGCGGCCGAGGCGGCGGACAGCCACCGGCTGTCCAACCGCCAGCAGGAGCAGCGCCTGCGCGATCACTTCGTCAGCCCGCGCCGGGTGCGCGAATGGCGCGACATCCACACCCAGCTGCACACGGTGGTGGCCGAGCATGGCTGGCGGCTCAATGGCAGCGCGGCCACCTACGAGCAGATCCACCTGGCGATGCTGGCCGGCCTGCTGGGCAACATCGGCCTGAAGAACGACGAGGAGGACTGGTACCTCGGCGCACGCGGCATCAAGTTCTGGCGCCACCCCGGGGCGCACCTGAGCAAGCGGCCGGGCCGCTGGATCATTGCCGCCGAACTGGTCGAGACCACGCGCCTGTTCGGGCGCGGGCTGGCCAGCATCGAGCCGAGCTGGATCCCGGGCATCGCCGGCCACCTGCTGAAGACCCAGCTGCTGGATCCGCACTGGGAGAAGAAGGCCGGCGAGGTGGTGGCCCTGCAGCGCGCCACGCTCTACGGCATCGTGCTGTACAGCAACCGGCGGGTGAACTTTGGCCGGGTCGACCCGCGCGGCGCGCGCGAGATCTTCATCCGCCGTGCATTGGTGGAGGGCGACTGGGAGACGCGGCTGCCGTTCGTGGCGCACAACCGGCGCATGCTCGCCCAGGTGGAGGAGATCGAGCACAAGTCGCGGCGACAGGATGTGCTGGTCGACGAGGAGCTGATCTTCGCCTTCTACGATCGACACCTGCCGGCCGAGGTGTGCTCGGGTGCCGGCCTCGAACGTTGGTACCGCGAGGCCAGCCGGCGCGATCCCAAGCTCCTGCAGCTCAGCCGCGACGAGCTGATGCGGCACGAGGCGGCCGGGATCACCACGGCGGCGTTTCCGAAGACCGTGCGGCTGGGTGGCCTCGACTGTGCCGCCAGCTACCTGCACGACCCGGGCGATGCCAAGGATGGCGTGACGGTGACGGTGCCGATCTACGCCCTCAACCAGGTGAGCGACGAGCGTTGCGAGTGGCTGGTGCCGGGGATGCTGGCCGCCAAGGTGACGGCCCTGCTCAAGAGCCTGCACCAGAAGCCGCGGGCCCGGCTGGTGCCGCTGCCCGACTTCGTGGCCGAGTTCATCGAGCTGCATCCGTTTGCCGAGGGGGCCCTGATGGAGGTGCTGCTCGAGGCGGTGCGCGAGCGCACGCAATTGGCGGTGCAGCGCAACGACTTCAAGCTCGACATGCTGCAGCCGCACCAGTTCATGAACTTCCGCATCGTCGACGAGCATGGCCGGCAGCTGGGCATGGGGCGGCACCTGCCGACGCTGAAGGCCGAGCTCGGCGGGCAAGCCCGCTCGGCCTTCCAGGCCCTGGCGGCCCTGAAGCTGATGGCCACGGTGGGCGCGGTGGCGGCCGACACGGGGGCTGGCCCGTCGGTGGCCTCTGTGAGCGACCGGTCGAGCCATTCAGCCGGGCGGGCCACCGCCTCCACTGTCGCACCGGGCCGGCCTGCCAAGCCGGGGCCGCGTCCCACGCCACAGGCATCCAGCAGCGTGTCGGCGCCTGTGGGCGACGGGCCCAGCACCTACACCGCATGGACCTTTGGCGAACTGCCCGAGCTGATGGAGATCCGCCAGAGCGCGGCCAAGGGTGGTCAGGTGCTGGTGGGCTTTCCGGCCCTGATCGACCAGGGCAGCCATGTGGAGATCGCCGTGTTCGATGAGCCCGAGGTGGCGGCGGCGCGGCATCGGGCCGGCCTGCGCCGGCTGGTCGCGCTGGCCATCAAGGAGCCACTGAAGTACCTCGAGAAGAACATCCCCGACCTGACGCGCATGGCCGTGGCCTACATGCCGCTGGGCACGGCCGAAGAGCTTCGCCAGCAGATCATCGACGTGGCGCTGGACCGCGCCTTCCTGGCCGATCCGCTACCGGCCAGCGAGGCAGCCTTCAAGGCCCGTGTCGAGGAGGGCCGCTCGCGGCTCAACCTCATTGCCCAGGAGGTGGCGCGTCTGGCCGGCACGGTGCTGACCGAATACGCCGCGGCGCTGCGCAAGCTCAAGGACAGCCGGCCGTCCCGCGAGGTGGCCGACGACATCACGGCGCAGCTGCAACGCCTGGTGCCCAAGCGCTTCCTGGCGCAGACGCCCTACGCACAGCTCCAGCACTTTGCGCGTTACCTGAAGGCCATCGTGCTGCGGCTGGACAAGCTGCGTGCCGATCCGGCCCGCGACGCCGATCGCATGGCCGAACTGCGGCCGCTGGAGCAGCGCTGGTCGCGGCGCGTGGCCGAGCTCAAGGGCAGCGCCGACGCCCGCCTCGACGAATATCGCTGGCTGCTCGAGGAACTTCGCGTGAGCTTCTTCGCGCAGGAGCTGCGCACGCCGCAGCCGGTGAGCGTGAAGCGACTCGACAAGGCCTGGGTCCAGCTGAGCAGCTGAGCCCGCGGTCGGCGTGCGTCGTCGGTTCGCCGGCGCAATCAGCCGTCGACCGTGTTGGCGCCTTCGCCTTCGCCTGCGCCAGCGCCATCACGTCGCCAGCCGAGGAAGCGCACCTGCACCTCCTCGGCCGCCAGCGGCGGGCACAGCAGGTGACCCTGCCCGAGCCCGCAGCCCAGGCGGCGCAGCAGGGCCAGCTGGGTGTCGGTCTCGATGCCTTCGGCCACCACGGTCAGCTTCAGGCTGTGCGCCATGTCGATGATGGCCTCGAGGATGTGCGCATCGTCCGGCTCACGGTCCAGGTCGCGCAGGAACGACTGGTCGATCTTGATCTTGTCGATGGGCAGCCGCTTCAGGTAGGACAGCGAGGCATAGCCCGTGCCGAAGTCGTCCAGCACGATGGCCACGCCCAGGGCCCGCAGCGATTGCATCAGCCGCAGGGCGTCGTTGCCATCCTCGAGCAGCGCCGTCTCGGTGAGCTCGAGCTCGATGCTGCCCGGCTCGATGCCGTGGGCGGCCATGGCGCTTCGCAGGCGCTGGGGCATGGCCTCCTGCAGGAACTGGCCGGCAGAGACATTGATGGCCAGGGTCAGCCCACGGGTCGCCTCGCGGGGCCAGGCCGCCCATTGCCGACAGGCGGCTTCAATGACCCAGTCTCCCACGGCACTGATCATGCCGCACCGCTCTGCCGCGAGGATCAACTCGGTGGTCGTCACGGATTCGCCCCGCGTGTCGCCCGCACCCGGCTCGGCACCGGCGGGCGGCAGCCTCAGCAGCGCCTCGAAGCCCGACAACTCGCCGCCGTCCAGTCGCACCACGGGCTGGAAGGCGAGCTGAAAGCTGTTGGAGGCCAGCGCCTCTCGCAGTCGGCTCTCCACCCGCAATTGCCGTGCAGCCGTGCTGGTGGAGGCGGCGGTGTAGAACTGGTATTGCCGCTTGCCGCGTTGCTTGGCCTGATGCATGGCGGCATCGGCATGCGACAACAGGACGTCGGCGTCGCGCCCGTCGTCGGGCCACAAGGCGATGCCCACGCTGGCCGACACCATCGCCGGGCGGCCGTTGATCTCGATGGCGGCCGTCATGCTGTGCACGATGCGGTCGGCCACCACGCGGGCCTCGTCGGGCGCATGGACCGAGTCCAGGATGATGGTGAACTCGTCGCCGCCCAGCCGGCAAACCATGTCGTTGGCCCGCGCGCTCGCCAGCAGGCGCTGGGCCGCTGCCTGGATGATCAGGTCGCCCGCGCCATGGCCTTCGCTGTCGTTGATCAGCTTGAAGTTGTCGAGGTCGATGAACATCAGCGCGATGCGCCTGCCGTCGCGCACGCTGCGTGCTATGGCACTGTCGAGTTGCAGATGGAATCGCGTTCGATCAGGCAGGCCGGTGAGTGGATCGGTATGCCGCAAGCGCTCGTCGCGCTGCCGGGCCCGACGCAAGAGTTCGACCCGTGAGCTGATCAGGCCGACGAGCCCGGCGAGCAGCAGGCTGACGCCCAGGCCCGAGGCCAGCACGATGGCGGGCTCGCGCGAGGCGTCCTGGTCATCGAAGGCGGGCATGGAGGCGAAGTGCAAGGTCCAGGGTCGGCCCGCCACCGAGATGGTCAACGTGCGCGACAAGGTGAAGGGCTCTTGCGCCTCGAGTGCACGCAGCACGTGATCGCTGTCATGCATCAGCGTGTCGGCACGGACACCATCGCCATCGAAGATCTCCAGGTCGATTCGATCATCGCCGTCGCCGGTGATGCCCCGCATCAGGTCGACCATCCGGAACGGGCTGTTGACGAATCCGAGGAACGCATGGCGGCGCTCGTCGATGGTGGCGATGGGCGCATCGGTGCGGTACACCGGCAGGTACATCAGAAACCCGTAGGCCTGCGACGCTTCGGCCTCCGAGGCCAGTTTCAGGCGGGCGGTGATCGCCGCACGCCCGGAATCGCGCGCCTTGGTCATCGCCTCGCCGCGAACGGGCTCGGACAGCATGTCGAAGCCATGGGCACGCAGGTTGCGTTCGGTGTTGGGCTCGAGGTAGGTGACCGGCGCATACTGGTCTCGGGGGCCAGGCGGGCGCACGGCAAACGACGTCAGGCCTTGACCGCGCTGCGTGCGTTCGAAGGCGGCCAGGTCGGGGCCGGCGACATGGGCTGCCCAGCCCACGCCGTGGATGCCGGGGTAGTTGCGCTCGAGTTCCAGGTGGCGCACGTAGTCGCGCCACTGGGTGCGCGACACGGTGCCCAGGGTGGCGAACAGCGACACCCCGCCGCGCAACACCTGCTCATAGGCACTCATGCGTGCCACGATGGCATTTCGAAGCTCCGCCACACGGCCTTCGAAGCGCTCGCGGGTGCGGCGCTGCTGCTCGGTGCGATCGGCGTGCCAGAGCCACAGGCTGACCAGCATGCCCACCGTTCCGACCATCAAGGCGAGCAGCATCGGCCGCCAGGAGGTGGCGGTGAGACTTCCTGGATCGGGATCGGGGGTGCGGGGCGGTACTGCCGACATGGACCGTTGCGATGCTCGTCGAAGGCGTGCCCCGGGGGCCTCGGCATTTACACCGAGTGACCCGCAAACCGATGGACCATGGCAGCGACGCGTTGCGCGAGCCGAGGACAAGGTGTTCGGTCGGCGCACCGGTTCGTGCCCCGGGGCTGGGGCAAGCCCCGACGCCCCGTCCAGGCGTGCGGTCTACAGTGTGGTGGCTGACCCGCCGTGCCGTGCGGCCGGGCGCAACGGAGAAGTATCGTCATGCACTACGTCTGGATGGCCCTGGTGGGCTTTGTCGTCGGTCTGATCGCACGGGCCATCCTGCCCGGTACCCAGAGCATCGGGCTCATCCTCACCGCCGTGCTGGGCATCGTCGGCTCCTACGTGGCGGGCTTCATCGGCCAGGCCCTGGGCTGGTACCACGCCGGCCAGGGGGCCGGATTCATCGGCTCGGTGCTGGGCGCGGTGCTGGTGCTCTTCGTGTACAGCAAGGTGGTGGCATCGTCGTCGGGGTCCGGCAACTGATCATCGGCCGCCAGCGCCAACAAGAAACGGGGCCCGTGGGCCCCGTTTTCGTTGGCTTGGCCTGTCGGCCGGGCAGGCGGCTGCCCTGTGCGGACGATCAGGCCGGCACAGAGGGCAACCCCGACAACGCCATCGCCAGTTCTTCCTCGCTGTAGCTCTGGTCGGTGAGCTTGCCGGCGAAGTAGTTGGTGTAGGCCGTCATGTCGAAGTGGCCGTGGCCGCACAGGTTGAACAGGATCACCTCCGACTTGCCTTCGGCCTTGCAGCGCAGCGCCTCGTTGATGGCACCGCGCACCGCATGGTTGGCCTCGGGCGCGGGCACGATGCCCTCGGCGCGGGCAAACATCACCCCGGCCTCGAAGCAGGCCACCTGGTGGTAGGCGGTGGCCTCGATCAGGCCCAGCTCCTTGAGGTGGCTGACCATGGGCGCCATGCCGTGGTAGCGCAGGCCGCCGGCATGGAAGCCCGGCGGCGTGAAGGTGCTGCCCAGCGTGTGCATCTTGGTCAGCGGCGTGAGGTGCGCGGTGTCACCGAAGTCGTAGGCGTACTTGCCCCGGGTCAGGCTGGGGCAGGCGGCGGGCTCGACGGCCACGATGCGGCGCTTCTTGCCGCCGCGCAACTGCTGGCCGATGAAGGGGAAGGCGATGCCGGCGAAGTTGCTGCCACCGCCGGTGCAGCCGACGATCACATCGGGATCGTCGCCGGCCATCTCGAGCTGCAACATCGCTTCCTGGCCGATGATGGTCTGGTGCAGCAGCACATGGTTGAGCACCGAGCCCAGCGCGTACTTGGTGTCGTCGTTGGTGGCAGCGATCTCCACCGCCTCGCTGATGGCGATGCCCAGCGAGCCCGGATGGTTCGGGTCCTTGGCCAGGATGGCGCGGCCCGAGTTGGTGAGGTTGGACGGCGAGGCCACGCAGGTGGCGCCGTAGGTCTCCATCAGCGCGCGGCGGTAGGGCTTCTGGTCGTACGACACCCGCACCTGGAACACCTGCACCTGGATGCCGAACAACGAGCCGGCGAACGACAGCGACGAGCCCCACTGGCCGGCGCCGGTCTCGGTGGTGAGCTTCTTGATGCCGGCCTGCGCGTTGTACCAGGCCTGCGGGATCGCGGTATTGGGCTTGTGCGAGCCTGCGGGCGAGACACCCTCGTACTTGTAGTAGATCTTGGCCGGCGTGCCGAGCGCCTTCTCGAGGCGGTGGGCGCGGATCAGCGGCGCCGGGCGCCACAGGCGGAACACCTCGCGCACCGGCTCGGGAATCGGGACCTCGCGCTCGGTGGAGACTTCCTGCAGGATCAGTTCCATCGGGAACAGCGGCGCCAGATCATCCGGCCCCACTGGCTGCATCGTGCCGGGGTGCAGCACCGCGGGCGGCGGCGACGGCAGGTCGGCGGCGATGTTGTACCAATGGGTGGGCATCTTGCTCTCGTCGAGCAGGAACTTGGTCTGGCTCATTCAATCACTCCGAAGGATGGAAACGGGTTGCCCCGATCCTACGTTGGCCGGCCCCACCGCCCGCATCGGACTTGCCCGAAGGCCTGGCCGGGTGGCACCGCAGCCGGGCACGATTCGGCCAGGCGATGTTCGGCCCTTCGGCAGGCTGCATCGGCGACGCGCATACTGCGCCCCTGAGCCACTGCCTTCCGGGAGGGCGCACCTGCCTGACAGGGCGCCGAGGTCATGATCCGCATCGATCTGCAGGTCGATCTGCGCTACGTTGTCGATGGCCACGGCGCCGACTTCGTGTTCCTGGTGCATGCCGCGCACACCGCCTGCCAGTCCCTGGCCCAGGAGAGCCTGTGGGTCAGCCAGGCGGTGGATGCGCACATGTCGCTGGACCCGGCCACCGGCAATCGAACCCTTCGGCTGCGGGCGCAACCCGGAGACTTGTCCCTGCAGTACCGCGCATTGGTCGACATCACGCACCACATTGCCGATCCGGCCACCATCGCCGAGGTGCCGGTGCAGCGCCTGCCGCCTGAGGTGATGGGCTACATCCATCCCAGCCGCTATTGCCAGAGCGACCGCCTGGGGCGCTTTGCCATGGCCGAGTTCGGCAGCCTGTGGCAAGGCTATGCCCGCGTCCTGGCCATCCAGGACTGGGTGCGACAGCAGGTGGCCTTCAAGTCCAACACCTCGGACGGTCACACTTCGGCGGTGGATACGCTGATCGAGCGCGTGGGCGTGTGCCGCGACTTTGCGCACCTGATGATTGCCTTGTGCCGCGCGCTGAACATTCCGGCCCGCTTCGTGAGCGGCACCGACTACGGCGCCGACCCGGCCCTGGGGCCGCCTGACTTCCACGCCTATGTGGAGGTCTACCTCGGTGACCGCTGGTACCTGTTCGATCCCTCGGGCACGGCCATCCCGATGGGCCTGGTGCGATTCGGCACCGGGCGCGATGCGGCCGATGTGGCGTTCGCGACGATCTTCGGCGGGGTGGTGGCGTCGGCCCCGGTGATCCGCGCCACGGCCATCGAAGACCCGTCGCAGCGCCTGGTGCTGCCCCATCGGGTCAATGATGCCCTGTCGACGGATGCCGGCCCGACAACGGCATGGCACTGACCTCGACGGCGCGAGCCGTGGCCGCGTTGGCAGTGGCACGGCCACGCAGGGCCGGGGACACCGGCGGCCAGCCGCCTCACTCGATGCGTGCGCCGGCGGCCTTCACGATGGCGCCAGCATTGGCGTCGTCGGCGCGCCGCAGCCATGCGGTCAGGGTCGGGGACAGGGCGAGCAGAGGTCGGCGAAGGGTCATGCGTGGGCCTCGGGGAATGGGTGGAATGAGCGGGGCGAGGGGGAGTGGGCTCAATGCGGACGCGCCAGCCAGCGCTGCGCCAGCCGCATGAAGTAGCGCGCGCCGATCGGGATCAGTGCGTCGTTGAAGTCGAACGAGGTGTTGTGCACCGTGCAGGGGCCGCCGCCATGGTCGGGCAGGCGATGTTCGCCATCGCCATTGCCGATGAAGGCATAGCAGCCCGGACGCGCACGCAGCATGTGGGCGAAGTCCTCGGCCGCCAGCACCGCGGGCAGTTGGTCGTCCACCGCATCGGGGCCCACCACCTCTCGCATCACCTCGGCGGCGAAGCGTGTCTCATCCGGATGGTTGACCAGCGGCGGCGAGGCCCGCGTGAAGCTCACCTCGGACTCGCAGCGGTGGGCGCGGGCCACATGCTCGGCCAGGTGGCGCAGACCGGCTTCGAGGGCGTCCAGCGCAGTGTCGGAGAAGGTGCGGATCGTGCCGCCCACCCACGCGCGGTCGGGGATCACGTTGGGGGCGTCAGATCCCTGGATCTGCGTCACGGCGAGGATCACGCGCTCGTGGCTGTCCACCACCCGGGGCGCCAGCATGCGCAGTTGCTGGCCCAGGTCCATCGCGGCGGCCACCGGATCGAGCCCCAGGTGCGGCGTCGAGGCATGTGCGCCGCGGCCGGTGAGGGTGACGCGCCAGGTGTTGCTGGAGGCCATCAGGGCCCCCGGATTGGTGCCGAAGCCGCCGACGCGCACCGTGGCGAAGTTGTGCAGCGCGAACACCGCCTCGCACGGGAAGCGCTCGAACAGCCCCGCCTGGATCATCTTCAGTGCGCCCGCCTTGCCCATTTCCTCGGCCGGCTGGAAGATGAAGTTCACCGTGCCGCTCCAGCCGTCCGATTGGCTGAGCATGCGCGCCGCAGCCAGCAGCATGGTGGTATGGCCGTCATGGCCGCAGGCGTGCATGCGGCCGTCGTGCTGCGAGCGGTGCGCGAAGCGGTTGGCCTCGTGCAGAGGCAGCGCGTCCATGTCGGCGCGCAGGCCGATGGTGTGGGCGCCATTGCCGCGTCGCAGCACGCCGACCACGCCTGTGCCGGCGATGCCCTCGTGAACTTCCAGACCCCACTCGCGCAGGCGCGCGGCCACCAGCGCCGCGGTGCGGTGTTCCTCGAAGCCCAGTTCCGGGTGGGCGTGCAGGTCGCGCCTGAGCGCAATGAAGTTGGGCAACTCGGGCCAGCGGTCGTCGGGATCGGCACTCATGGCAGGAGTGTGCAGCAAGCGCCATGCAGCCCCGGGCCATGCGATGCGGTGTGCGAAGATGATCGGCTTCGGGTGATCTGCCCCGGTGGTGAATACCTGCCGGGCGCCGCCTCGAGCCATTCCAGGCATGGCGCTTGCGTCATGTCCGCCTTCCGACACACCCCACCACGAGGAACCCCATGAATCAGTCGCGAATCGATCGTCGCCACCTCATCGCCCTGGCCGCCGCCTGCGCCGTGCTGGCGCCGGGCCTGTCCATGGCCCAGGCCAAGCCCAAGGTGGCCGCGATCTACACCGTGCCCTTCGAGCAGCAGTGGGTCAGCCGCATCCACAAGGCGCTCAAGGCCGCCGAGGCGCGTGGCGAGATCGAGTACAAGGCCAGCGAGAACGTGGCCAATGCCGACTACGAGCGCGTGATGCGCGAATACGCCAACGGCGGCAACACGCTGATCGTCGGCGAGGTGTTCGGCGTCGAGGCCGCGGCCCGCAAGGTGGCCAAGGACTTTCCCAAGGTGTCGTTCCTGATGGGCAGTTCGGGCAAGCCGCAGGCGCCCAACTTCTCGGTCTTCGACAACTACATCCAGGACCCGGCCTACCTCTCCGGCATGGTGGCCGGCGGCATGACCAAGTCCAACAAGATCGGCATGGTCGGCGGCTTCCCCATCCCTGAAGTCAACCGCCTGATGAACGCCTTCATGGCCGGCGCCAAGGAAGTGAATCCGAAGGTCAGCTTCACGGTGAGCTTCATCAACAGCTGGTTCGACCCGCCCAAGGCCAAGGAGGCGGCCTTCGCGATGATCGACAAGGGCGCCGACGTGATGTACGCCGAGCGCTTCGGCGTCAGCGATGCGGCCAAGGAACGCAAGGTGCTGGCCATCGGCAACGTGATCGATACCCAGGACAAGTACCCCGACACCGTGGTGGCCAGCGCCCTGTGGCACATGGAACCCACCATCGACCGTGCCATCGGCCTGGTGAAGGCCGGCAAGTTCACCGCCGAGGACTACGGCGTGTACTCGACGATGAAGCACAAGGGCAGCTCGCTCGCCCCGCTGGGCACCTTCGAGAAGAAGGTGCCGGCGGAGATCGTGGCCAAGGTGCGCGCACGCGAGAAGGAGATCGTGGACGGCAAGTTCACCGTGAAGGTGGACGATTCGCAGCCGAAATGAGGCTCGAGGTGCGACGGCCTGCGGGCCGCCGCACCGTGCCGGGCGCTAGAACAGCAGCGCCCACAGGGCCAGAAGGGCCAGCGCCAGGCCGATGGCGATGGCGTACGTCAGCGCCAGGAACGCCGTGCGCAGCAGCAGCGGCCACCAGCGGCCCCCGTACACCCGGCGCAGTGCCAGCAAGCCGTAGACCGGCGCGGCCACCAGCGCCAAGGTGGCCAGCGCGTCCACCTGCGTGATCAGCAGCCCGATGGCCAGGAACCAGAACGCGTGCAGGTGAAGGGCGAACACCAGGTGTTCGGTGTAGCGCATGCGCCGTGGCCAGTACAGCAGCTTCAGCAGCGCCGCGAACAGCGGCAGCAGCACGAACATCGCCGCGCCCAGGTTCGACAGGAACCGCTGGCTGAACGCGGCAGCCTCGCGTGCCAGTCCCTTGGCGTCGAGGTCCATGCGCGTCTGGAGCCGATGGCACAGGCCTGGCGGCAGCCCCTGGCAGTAGAAGCTGCCTTCCTTCAATCCGGCGCGGCCGCCCAGCAGCGACAGGTTCAGCGTCTTGTCGGCCGCCAAGCCTCGGCCGTCGATGTCCATCGTCACGTTCGTGCCTCCGGCCACGCGAAGCGCCAACAGCACCAGCACGCTGATGGTGAGGTACAGCCGCAAGGGCAGCACGTAGCGCCTGCGCCTGCCAGCCAGGTACTCGCGCGTGATCTCGCCGGGCTTGAACAGCAGCAGCCTGAGCGATCGCCACAGCGCGCCCTCGGCGGCGATGTAGCTGCCCCCGAACTGCTGCGCGAACTCCAGCAGCGTCGGCGGCTTGATGAGGGTCTCCTGCCCGCATGCCGGGCAATAGCGTGGTCGAGCGTCGCCGAAGGGTTCGTCGCAGTTCAGGCAGGCATGGGGCTCGGTCATGGCGTGGCCGGCGGAGGGGCGCGCCGGTCGCTCTTGAGAGAATGCACGGATGGTACCCAGCGTGCTGCGTCTCCAACACATCACCAAGCGCTTCGGCGACCTGGTGGCCAACGACGACATCTCGCTGGAGCTGTCGCGGGGCGAGGTGCTGGCGCTGCTGGGCGAGAACGGCGCGGGCAAGTCGACGCTGGTGTCCATCCTCTTCGGTCACTACGAGGCCGACGAGGGGCACATCGAGGTCTTCGGCCGGCCCTTGCCGCCCGGGCAGCCCCGTGCGGCGCTCGACGCCGGCATCGGTATGGTGCACCAGCACTTCACGCTGGCCGACAATCTGAGCGTGCTCGACAACGTGATGCTGGGCACCGAGCCCTGGTGGCGGCCGTGGTCGGCCCGCGCGACGGCGCGCGCGCACCTGCTGGCCACCGCGCAGCGCTTCGGCCTGCCGGTGCAGCCCGAGGCGCTGGTCGGCAGCCTTTCGGTGGGCGAACGCCAGCGCGTGGAAATTCTCAAGGCGCTGGTGCGAGGGGCGCGAATCCTCATCCTCGACGAGCCCACCGCGGTGCTCACGCCGCAGGAGAGCGAGGACCTGTTCACCACCCTGGGCCAGATGGTGGCCGAAGGGCTGTCGATCATCTTCATCAGCCACAAGCTGGCCGAGGTGCTGCGCGTGTCGGACCGCATCGCGGTGCTGCGCGCCGGGCGGCTGGTGGCACAGGCCCCCGCCCACGAGGTGACGCAGGCCCAGCTGGCCCTGTGGATGGTGGGCCATGCGATCGAGCTGCCCGAGCGTGCCCCGGCAGCCCGCGTGGGCGAGCCGGTGTGCCAGCTCGAGCGTGTGAGCGCGGGCAGCGGTCGCGGCCGCCTGAGCGAGGTCTCGCTGGAGCTGCGTGCCGGCGAGATCGTGGCCATCGCCGGTGTCTCGGGCAACGGCCAGGCGATGCTGGCAGAGCTGCTGTGCGGCATGGCGCAGCCGGCGTCGGGGCAGCTGCGGTTTCTCGGTTCGTCGATGTCCGGCGAGGTGGCCACGCTGGTGGGCCAGGGACTGGCCCGCATTCCCGAGGATCGCCACGCGGTGGGCGTGGTGGGTGACCTGCCCCTGTGGGAGAACGCCGTGAGCGAGCGTCTGCGCAGCCCGGCGTTCTCGCGCCGCGCGCTGGGCTTGCGCTGGGTGCGGCGCGGCGCGGCGGTGGCGCATGCGCAGCGCATCGTCGACGACTTCGACGTGCGCGGCGGAGGGCTGGCCACGCCGGCGAGGGCGCTGTCGGGCGGCAACATGCAAAAGCTCATCCTTGGCCGCGCCCTTCGCTCGCCGGATGGCAAGCCTGCGCGGCTGATCGTGGCCCATCAGCCCACCTGGGGCCTGGACGTGGGCGCGGTGGCGTATGTGCAGCAGCAGCTGATCGATGCGCGCGACGCAGGCGCGGCGGTGCTGGTGATCTCTGATGACCTCGACGAGGTGCTGACCCTTGGCGACCGCGTGGCAGTGATGCACCACGGGCAGCTCACCGCCGCTCGGCCTGGGGCCGACTGGTCGCGTGAATCATTGGGGCTGGCGATGGCGGGCGCGGCATGAGGCTCGAACGACGCACGCATGCCTCGCCGGTGGCCCTGGTGGTCGCGCCGGTGGCCGCGGTGCTGGCCACGCTGCTGGTCAGCGCACTGCTGGTGCGCTGGGCCGGGGCACCGGTGGGCCGCACCTACGCGGCCATGCTCGAAGGCGGCTTCGGCTCGGTCTTCGCCTGGACCGAGACGCTGACGCGCGCGGTGCCGCTGATCCTCACCGGCCTGGCCGCGACCGTGGCCTTCAAGGCGCGGCTGTTCAACATCGGCGCCGAGGGCCAGCTCTACGGCGGCGCGATGGCCGCGGTGGCCGTGGGCGGGGTGCAGGGAGGGGCCGAGCTGTGGGGCCCGGTGTGGCTGGTCTTCGCACTGATGCTGGCGGCGGCGGCGCTGGCCGGCGCCGTGCTGCTGTTGGGCCCGGCATGGATGAAGGCCCGGCTCGGCGTGGACGAAGTGGTCACCACGCTGCTGATGAACTTCATCGTGTTGCTGGGCGTCTCGGCGCTGCTCGACGGGCCGATGAAGGACCCCACGGCGCTGGGCTGGCCGCAAAGCGTGCCCCTGGCCGGCGAGCTCGAGCTGTCGCGGCCGGTGCAGGGCGCCCGGCTGCACACCGGCCTGTTCATCGCGGCGGCGCTGGCTCTGGCGTTGTGGCAGGTCTTCCGGCGATCGGTGCTGGGCTTCGACATCCGCGCCACCGGCGCCAACGCACGGGCCGCCGCCTTCGCCGGCGTGCCGGCGCTGCGCACCGCGATGGTGGTGGCGGCGATCAGCGGCGCGCTGGCCGGCCTGGCCGGTGCCATCGAGGTGGCCGGGCGCACCGGCTATGTCACGATGGACATGTCGCCGGGGTACGGCTACTCGGGCATCGTGATCGCGATGCTGGCCGGCCTGCATCCGCTGGGGGTGCTGGGGGCCAGCGTGTTCGTGGCAGGCGTGCTGGTTGGTGCCGACACGATGAGCCGCGTGGTGGGCGTGCCCACCTACATCGCCGACGTGATCGTCGCCACCTCGCTGATCGCGGTGCTGGTGGCCACGCTGCTCACCCAATACCGCGTGCGCTGGGCGCGGTCCACTCGCTGACGCCATGGGAGACATCCTCGACATCGTCGCCAGCCTGCCCTTCTGGGTGGCGGTGCTGCGCATCGCCACGCCGCTGGTGTTCGGCACGCTGGGCGTGTTGCTGTGCGAGCGAGCCGGCGTGCTCAACCTGGGCATCGAGGGCATCATGGTCGCAGGGGCCTTCTGCGGCTGGCTGGCGGTGTATGCCGGGTGGGGGCTGTGGGCCGGTGTCGCGGTGGCGGCATTCACCGGAGCGGCGTTCGGGCTGCTGCATGCGGGGCTGACCGTCGGCCTGGCGCTGTCGCAGCATGTCTCCGGCCTGGGCATCACCATGCTGGCCACGGCCTTGTCGTACTACGGCTATCGGGTGGGGTTTCCCAAGGTGAGCACGCCGCCCACCATCACGCCCTTTGCCGAGATGAGCCACCTGGGCATCCCGGTGCTCTCGCAGCAGACGCCGTTGACCTTGCTGGCCCTGGCGCTGGTGCCGCTGCTGGCCTGGGGCTTGAACCGCACGCCGGCAGGGCTGGCCGTGCGCATGGTGGGCGAGAACCCGCAAGCGGCCGAAGGGCAGGGCGTCTCGGTGGCCGTCACGCGCACCGTTGCCATCGTGGTCGGGTCGGCGTTGATGGGCGTGGCGGGGTCGTTCCTCACGCTGGCGGCCTTCAACGCCTTCTTCTTCAACATGGTCAACGGCCGCGGATGGGTGTGCGTGGCCCTGGTGGTGTTTGCCTCCTGGAGGCCCGGCAAGGCGCTGCTGGGTGCGGTGCTGTTCGGGGTGTTCGACGCGCTGCAGCTGCGCTTGCAACAGGCGGGCTCGGGGGCACTGCCCTACCAGGTGTACCTGATGCTGCCCTATGCGCTGTCGATCGTGGCCTTGGTGGTGGTGGCGCGCCGTGCCACCTACCCGCAGGCGCTGATGAAGCCCTACCGCAAGGGCGAACGATGAGCCGGGCCGGCCCGATGCCCCGGCGGCCTCTGAACGAAAGGACGCGACCATGAGCCGGCTCGATCTGCTGGTGAGCAACGCCACGCTGCCCGACGGCCAGCGCGACATGTCGATCGCGGTGCGCGAGGGCCGCATCGTCGAGGTGGCGCAGGGCCTGCGCGCCGAGGCGCCCGAGGTGATCGACGCCCAGGGCCTGCTTGTCAGCCCGCCCTTCGTCGATGCGCACTTCCACATGGATGCGACCCTGAGCTACGGCCTGCCGCGCGTCAATCAGAGCGGCACGCTGCTGGAAGGCATCGCGCTGTGGGGCGAACTCAAGCCCCTGCTCACCGCCGAGGCACTGGTCGAGCGAGCACTGGCCTATTGCGACTGGGCCGTGGCCAAGGGGCTGCTGGCGATCCGCTCGCACGTGGATGTGTGCGACCCGCGCCTGCTGGCGGTCCAGGCGCTGCTGGAGGTGAAGCGGCGGGTGGCACCTTACCTCGATCTGCAACTCGTGGCCTTTCCGCAGGACGGCGTGCTGCGCTCGCCCGGTGCGCTCGAGCAGCTCGAGCGGGCATTGGCGCTGGGGGTGGACGTGGTGGGCGGCATCCCGCATTTCGAGCGGTCCATGGCCCAGGGTGCCGAGAGCGTTCGGCTGCTGTGCGAGATCGCCGCGCGCACCGGCAAGCGGGTGGACATGCACTGCGACGAGTCGGACGATCCGCATTCGCGCCACATCGAGACGCTGGCCTTCGAGACGCAGCGCCTGGGCCTGCACGGGCGCGTCACCGGGTCGCACCTCACCTCGATGCACTCGATGGACAACTACTACGTGTCCAAGCTGATCCCGCTGATGGCCGAGGCCGGCGTGCACGCGGTGGCCAACCCGCTGATCAACATCACGCTGCAGGGCCGGCACGACAGCTATCCCAAGCGTCGCGGCATGACCCGCGTGCCCGAGCTGATGGCCGCGGGCATCACCGTCGCCTTCGGCCACGACTGCGTGATGGACCCGTGGTACAGCCTGGGCTCGGGCGACATGCTCGAAGTGGCGCAGATGGGCCTGCACGTGGGCCAGATGACCAGCCAGGCGGCGATGCGGCAGTGCTTCGATGCGGTGACGGTGAATCCGGCGCGCATCCTGGGCCTGGAGGGCTACGGCCTCGAGCCCGGTTGCCGGGCCGATTTCGTGCTGCTGCAGGCACGCGACCCGATCGAAGCCCTGCGGCTGCGGGCCACCCGGCTGGCGGTGGTGCGCGCGGGCCGCTGCATCGCGCGCTCGCCGGCGGCCACGTCGAGCCTGAACCTGCCTGGCCGGCCGGTCGAGACCGCGTTCATGCCGCCAGTTCCCGTCGCCACCTCGGCCATCCCCGAGGCGCGTACCCCATGAGCGCGGCCCTCGCTCCCGCCACCGACGCGCTGCGCACCGATGGCCAGCGCCTGTGGCACTCGCTGATGGAACTGGCCCGCATCGGCGCCACGCCCAAGGGCGGGGTGTGCCGCCTGGCGCTGACCGACCTCGACCGGCAGGGGCGCGAGCAGGTCGTCGCCTGGGCACGCGAGGCCGGTCTCACGGTCACGCTCGATCGCATCGGCAATGCCTTCATGCGCCGTGCCGGCCGCAACCCGGCGCTGCCGCCGGTGGTGACCGGCAGCCACATCGACACCCAGCCCACCGGCGGCAAGTTCGACGGCAACTACGGCGTGCTGGCCGGCCTGGAGGTGGTGCGCACGCTGAACGACCACGACATCCAGACCGAGGCGCCGATCGAGGTGGCCTTCTGGACCAACGAGGAAGGCTCGCGCTTCGTGCCGGTGATGATGGGTTCGGGCGTGTTCGCCGGGGCCTTCACCCTGGCGCATGCCTATGCCGCAAAGGACGCGGAAGGCTGCACGGTGCAGGACGAGCTCGAGCGCATCGGCCAGGTTGGCGCCGAGCGTCCAGGAGCGCATCCGGTGGGCTGCTACTTCGAGACCCACATCGAGCAGGGGCCGGTGCTCGAGCAGCACGAGGCGACCATCGGTGTGGTCACCGGCGTGCTGGGCATCCGCTGGTACGACTGCACCGTCACCGGCATGGAGGCGCACGCCGGGCCGACGCCGATGGCCTCGCGGCGCGATGCGCTGCAGGTGGCCACGCGCTTGATGCAGGAGGTGGTGGCTTGTGCCCACCGCCATCCGCCGCATGGCCGCGGCACGGTGGGGCGGGTGCAGGTGCATCCGAACAGCCGCAACGTGATCCCCGGCCGGGTGAGCTTCTCGATCGACCTGCGAAACGCCAGCGATGCGCTGTGCGAGGCCATGGACGCCGACATCCGCGGCGTGGCCGCGCGCCTGGCGGCGCAGACCGGGCTCGAGATTGCCATCGAGCCGGTCTCGTCGTACCCGGCACAGCCGTTCGATGCGGGGTGCATCGACGCCGTCGAGCGCGCCGCGCAGCGGCTCGGCCATCGGCACATGCGGGTGGTCTCGGGCGCCGGCCACGACGCCGTCTACCTGGCGCGGGTGGCCCACACCGGCATGATCTTCGTACCCTGCAAGGACGGCATCAGCCACAACGAAACCGAAGAGGCTCGCCCTGAGCACCTGGCGGCCGGATGCGACGTGTTGCTGCAGGTCCTGCTCGAGCGGGCTGGGCGCGTCGCATGACCATCGGGGCTGCGCCACATCATGGCGCCACGCGCAGGCACCGCACGCAAACCCCGCGCCGCGCCGGTTTGGCGCTGGGAGCACGTATGCTTCGCCCTGCAATGATCCGGGCGATGCAGCGGCGAGGCGACAGACGATGAGTGCGGAGGCGGCCACCCCCAGCGGCTCCGCCGCGCAGCCGGCCGTGCGGCTCGCGGGCATCCACAAGCGCTTCGGCGCGGTGCGGTCCAACGACGACGTGACGCTCGAGGTGGCCACCGGCCGGGTGCACGGCCTGGTCGGCGAGAACGGCGCCGGCAAGAGCACGCTGATGAGCATCCTCTACGGCTTCTACACCGCCGATGCCGGGGCCATCGAGGTGTTCGGCCAGCCGGTGCAGATCCGCCATTCTCACGAAGCCATCGCACTGGGCATCGGCATGGTGCACCAGCACTTCATGCTGGTGCACAACCTGAGCGCCCTCGACAACATCATGCTGGGCGCCGAGCCGCATGCGCTGCTGCACCGGGCGGCTGCCGAGGTGCGTGCCAGGCTGCTCGAGTTGATGGCTGCCACCGGGCTGCACGTCGACCTGGATGCCCTGGTGGAAGACCTGAGCGTCGGCGATTGCCAGCGGCTGGAGATCCTCAAGGCGCTGTACCGAGGCGCCCGCATCCTGATCCTGGACGAGCCCACCGCGGTGTTGACGCCCCAGGAGACCGAGCAGCTGTTCCAGGTGCTCGACAAGCTGCGCGAGCGCGGCACCACGCTGATCATCATCACCCACAAGCTCAAGGAGGTGATGCGGGTGTGCGACCGCGTCACCGTGATGCGCGCCGGGCGCGTGGTGCATGAGCGCGACATCGCCGACACCGAGATCGAGGACCTGGCCCAGGCCATGGTCGGCCGCAAGGTGCGGCTGCATCGCGACGAGGCCGAGGGCGGCGCGGCACCGCAGGCGGCCGGGCCGGTGCTGCTGCAGGCCCAGGGCCTGTCGGTCACCGACCATTTCGGCGTGGTGCGGCTGCACGAGGTGGGCCTGGCACTGCGGGCTGGCGAGATCGTCGGCGTGGCCGGCGTGGCGGGCAACGGCCAGAGCGAATTGCTGGAGGTGCTGGCGGGGCTGCGCGAGCCGCGCCAGGGCACGCTGGAGCTGGCCGGCGAGCGCTTCGCGCCGGGGCGCTGGCTCGATCCGCACCGGGCGCGCGAGCTGCAGCTGGCGCATGTGCCCGAAGACCGCCACGGCCGTGCGATGGTGATGGGTTTCCCGGCCTGGGAGACCGCGGTGCTGGGCTACGAAGATCGGCCCGAGGTGAGCCATCGGCACCTGATGCGCCACGGTGCGATGCGCGCCTTGACGGCCGAGCTGATGGACCGCTTCGATGTGCGCCCGCGCGACATCGAGCTGCAGAGCAGCAAGTTCTCGGGCGGCAACCAGCAGAAGCTGGTGCTGGCCCGCGAGATCGCCCGCGCACCCCAGGTGCTGCTGGTGGGCCAGCCCACCCGCGGCGTCGACATCGGCGCCATCGAGTTCATCCATGGGCAGCTGCGCGCCCTGCGTGCAGCGGGCTGCGCGGTGCTCTTGGTGTCCAGCGAGCTCGACGAGATCCTGGCGCTGGCCGATCGCGTGATCGTGATGAACCAGGGCCGCATCACCGGCGAGCTGCCGATCGGCGAGTGCGACGAGACGCGCCTGGGCGTGCTGATGACCACCACCGCTGCGATGCAGGGCGAGGTGACCGCGGCGGCAGGCCCGGCCGGTGACCGGACCGATCGAGAGGCCGCCCGATGAGCCAGGCGCCGCTGCCCCGCTGGGCCGATCTGGTGCTGCTGCCGGCCCTCAACCTGGTCGCCGCGCTGCTGGCCGCTGCGGTGGTCGTCGCCGCCGTCGGCCAGAGCCCCATCGAGGTGCTGCAGGTGCTGGTCAGGGGCGCCTTTGGCTCGGCACGCGGCATCTCCTATACGCTGGCCTACGCGACCACCTTCATCTTCACCGGCCTGGCGGTGGCGGTGGCCTTTCATGGCGGGCTGTTCAACATCGGCGGCGAAGGGCAGGGCCTGATGGGTGGCCTGGGCAGCGGCCTGGCGGCGCTGTGGCTGGCGCCGCACCTGCCGGCCTGGGCCATGCTGCCGGTGATGGGGATGGCCGGCGCGCTGTTCGGCATGGCCTGGGCGCTGGTGCCGGGCTATCTGCAGGCCTGGCGCGGCAGCCATGTGGTGATCAACACCATCATGTTCAACTTCCTGGCCAGCACGCTGCTGGTGTACCTGCTGGTCAATCACCTCAAGCCGGCCGGCTCGATGGCGGTGGAGTCGGCCAGTTTCGCGCCGTCGGCGCGCCTGCCCGGCATGCACCAGGCCATGGGTTGGCTGGGCATCGAGTGGCCCAACACGCCGTTGAACCTGAGCCTGGTGCTGGCCCTGGTGGCCGCCTGGGGCGTGTGGCTGTTCCTGTGGCGCAGCCGCGCCGGCTACCGGCTGCGCGCCACCGGCTCCAGCGCGGGCGCGGCGGCCTATGCGGGCATCGAGCCGCGGCGCCAGGTGCTCATCGCGATGGGTCTGTCAGGCGCGCTGGCCGGGCTGGTCGGCATGAACGAGGTGGCCGGCATCTCCGGTCGGCTGATGCTCGATTTCGTCGCCGGCGCCGGCTTCACCGGCATCGCGGTGTCGCTGATGGGCCGCAACCACCCGGTGGGCATCGTGCTGGCCAGCGTGCTGTTCGGCGCACTGTTCCAGGGCGGGGCCGAGGTGGCCTTCGACGTGCCCGGCTTCACCCGCGACATGGTGGTGATGCTGCAGGGCTTCATCGTGCTGTTCTCCGGCGCGATGGCCTATGTGCTGGCCCCGACGCTGGCGCGGGTGCTGGCCTGGCGACGGGCGGGTGCAGGGCCTGTCGATGCACGTGCACACGAGGCACGTACGTCCGAAACACGATCGGCCGAAGCAAGTACGGCCGAGGGCGGCGCGCAGGGCGGGGGTGCGCATGGATGATGTGTTCATCGGCGCGGTGCTCGCCTCCACGCTGCGCATGGCCACGCCGCTGATCCTGTGCGCGCTGGCCGGGCTGCTCTCCGAGCGCTCGGGCGTCATCGACATCGGGCTCGAGGGCAAGATGCTGATGGCCGCCTGTGCCGCCGGCAGCGCCGGCGTGGCCTTCGGCTCGCTGCCCGTCGCGCTGGCGGTGGCCATCGTTGTGGCCACGGCGATGTCGTTGCTGCACGGCGCAGCCTGCGTGAGCCAGCGCGGCGACCAGGTGGTGTCGGGCGTGGCCATCAACATCATCGCCGCCGGGCTGACGGTGGTGCTGGCCACGGCCTGGTTCAAGCAGGGCGGGCAGACGCCGCCGGTGGGCGATGCGGTGCGGCTGTCGGCCTGGGGCGCCTTCAAGCCCGAGCAGCTGGCCACGGTGCCGGTGCTGGGCCCCATCGTGGGCGGGGGCCTGATGGGCCACAACGCGCTGGTGTACCTGGCGCTGGCGCTGGTGCCGGCGGTGTGGTGGCTGCTGTACCGCACGCGCTTCGGCCTGCGGCTTCGCGCCGTGGGCGAGAACCCGGCGATGGTCGATGCCGCGGGCGTCTCGGTGAAGGGCTTGCGCTACATCGCGCTCACGCTCAACGGTGTGCTGTGCGGTCTGGCGGGGGCCTACCTGGTGCTGGGGCTCAATGCCTCGTTCGTGCCGCACATGACGGCCGGCCGCGGCTTCATGGCCCTGGCCGCCATGATCTTCGGCAAGTGGCATCCGCTGCGCGCGTTCTGGGCCTGCCTGCTGTTCGGCTTCCTCGATGCGGTGGCCATCCGTCTGCAGGGCGTCTCGCTGCCCTATGTGGGCGAGGTGCCGGTGCAGGGCGTGCAGGCTTTGCCCTACCTGATGACGGTGATCCTGCTGGCAGGCTTCATCGGCCGTGCCACCGCACCGCGGGCGCTGGGCCTGCCCTACCTGAAGGAGCGTTAGCATGAAGCCGCTGCGTGCCGATGCAACGCCTGCCACCGAAGCCCCCGCGAGCGCGGCCTCCGCGGGCCCAGCGCCCGATGGCGCCATGCTGCAGCGCCTGGTGCAGGCCGCCATGCAGGTGCGCGGCCAGGCCTATGCGCCGTACTCCCGGTTTGCCGTCGGGGCGGCGCTGCTGGACGAGCATGGCCGCATCCACGTCGGGGCCAATGTCGAGAACGCCGCGTACTCGGTGACGCAATGTGCCGAGGCCAGCGCCATCGGCGCGATGGTCAGCGCCGGTGGTCGGCGCATCCTGGCCGCCGCGGTGGCCGGCGTGTCGCCGCAGGGCGCCTGGGTCACGCCCTGTGGCGCGTGCCGGCAGCGCCTGCGCGAGTTCGCCTCGGCCGAGATGCCGGTGCTGGTGGTGGGCGAGCAGGGCCTGCAGGCCACGCTGCGCTTCGACGAGCTGTTGCCGCACAGCTTCGGCCCCGGGCACCTGCCCACCGTGTGAAGGATGACGATGAACGCCGCCGCTCCCAGTTCCCATGCCGAGGCCGTGGCCCGCGCCGAAGCCGCGGTGGCCGCAACGGTGCAACACCTGCGCACCAGCGCACCGCAGGCCGTGGCGCCGAAGGTGGCGGTGCTGCTGGGCTCGGGTTGGCATGCGCTGGCGGGGCTGGTGCAGGATGCGGTGCGGCTGCCCTATGCCGGGTTGCCGGGTTTTCCGGGCGCGGCCAGCGTGGTGGGGCATGCGGGCGAACTGGTGCTGGGCCGGCTGGGCACCATGCCGGTGGCGGTGCTGGCCGGCCGCGTGCACACCTACGAGAACGACCGTGCCGACAACATGGCGCATCCGTTGCGCGTTCTTCGGGCGTTAGGCTGCGAGGTGCTGGTGCAGACCAATGCGGCCGGCAGCGTCGATCCGTCGCTGGGCCCTGGTCGGCTGATGCTGATCGACGACCACATCAACCTCTCGCAGCGCTCGCCGCTGATCGGCGCCCCCGTGGCCGATCGCTTCATCGGCATGACCGACGCCTACGACCCGGCGCTGCGCCACCACGCCCAGGCGGTGGCCGAGCGGATGGGGCAGGCCCTGCCCGAGGGCGTGTACCTGTGGTTCGTGGGCCCGCAGTTCGAGACGCCGGCCGAGATCCGCATGGCGCGCACGCTGGGCGCCCGGGCCATCGGCATGAGCACCGTGCCCGAAACCATCGTGGCCCGCCACGCCGGGCTGCGCGTGCTGGGGCTGTCGTTGATCACCAACCTGGCCGCGGGCCTCAGCGCCGAGCACCTCAGCCATGCGCACACGCTGAGCCAGGCCCAGGCGGCGGGCGATGCGCCGGCGCAACTGCTGGCCGAGATCGTGCGGACGCTGCCGCTGTGAGCGCCGTGCCATGGGCCTGGCGCCGTTGATCGCCACCTCCTCATTGCCCGCCAGGAGCGCCCCCTGACCATGCTGGCCCAGGAAGTCATTCGCATCAAGCGCGACGGCGGCACGCTGGGCGAGGCGCAGATCGACGCCTGGGTGCGGGGGCTGGTGGCCGCGCCTGAATCGAGCGGCTGGAGCGAGGGCCAGGTGGCGGCGATGGCCATGGCGGTGTTCCTGCGCGGCATGTCGCGCGACGAGACCGTGGCGCTGACGCGGGCGATGCAGCACTCGGGTCAGGTCTTGCGTTGGGATGCCGAGCAGCTGGGCGGGCCGGCGCTGGACAAGCACTCCACCGGTGGCGTGGGCGACAAGGTGAGCCTGATGCTGGCGCCCATCGTGGCCGCCTGCGGGGGCTTCGTGCCGATGATCTCGGGCCGTGGTTTGGGCCACACCGGCGGCACGCTCGACAAGCTGGAGGCCATTCCCGGCTACGACGCCACGCCCGAGGTGGGCCGGCTGCGGCGGGTGGTGGCCGAGGTGGGCTGCGCCATCGTCGGCCAGACCGCCGAGCTGGCACCGGCCGACCGGCGCCTGTATGCCATCCGCGACGTCACCGCGACGGTCGAGTCGGTGCCGTTGATCACCGCCAGCATCCTGTCGAAGAAGCTGGCGGCCGGCCTGCATGGCCTGGTGATGGATGTGAAGTTCGGCAATGGCGCCTTCGCGTCCGAGGTGTCGATGGCGCGCGAACTGGCCGCTTCCATCGTGCAGGTGGCCGCCGGCGCTGGCCTGCCCGCACGGGCCCTGCTGACCGACATGAACCAGGTGCTGGGCACCACCTGCGGCCACACGCTGGAGCTGCGCGAGGCGATCGATTACCTGGTGGGCGGCGATGCCGCGCGCGAGCCGCGCCTGCACCAGGTGACGCGCGAGCTCAGCGCCGAGCTGCTGGTGCTGGGTGGCCTGGCCAGCGATCTGCAGGCAGCCCGTGGACGCGTCGATCGCGTGTTGGCCGACGGCAGCGCCGCCGAGCGCTTCGCCCGCATGGTGGCTGCGCTGGGCGGGCCGGCCGATCTGCTGCAGCGGCCCGCGGATCATCTGCCCATGGCCCCGGTGACCCGTGCCGTGCCGGCCCTTGGCGAGGGGCGCGTGGCGGCCACGGATGCGCGCGGTATCGGCTTGCTGTTGATCGAGCTGGACGGCGGCCGCCGGGTGGCCACCGATCGCATCGACCCGCGCGTCGGGCTGAGCGCCGTGCGGTCCGTGGGAGCCATGGTGCAAGCGGGCGAGGCGCTGGCCGTGGTGCATGCGGCCGATGCCGCTGCGGCCGATGCCGCGGTGGCGCGGCTGCAGCAGCTGATCCGCATCGAGGCCGATCGTCCCGGCTCGGCCCACCCGGCCGGTCAGGATGGCAAGGCCGATCCGGCCGACCGGGCGTCCGTGATCCTCGAGCGCCTGGGGCCCTGAGCGGCCCGGCCCCACCCGCTGCGCGCCTGGCGTTGCGTCCCGACACCTCTCATCCCTCCACCGCTGTCCACTGCCTGCCATGACCCGCGCCTTCATCCTCGTCCTCGACTCGCTGGGCATCGGCGGGGCCCCCGATGCCGCCGCGCATGGTGACGAAGGTGCCGACACCCTGGGCCACATCGCCGCCTGGCGTGCGGCGCAGGGTCGGCCGCTGCGCCTTCCCACGCTGGAGCGGCTGGGCCTGGGCGCCGCAGCCTGGCGCGCCACCGGGCAATGGCCGGCGGGCCTGGACCGGCGCGATGGCTTCGAGGGCGGCTTCGCCTCGGCGCAGGAGGCCTCGCGCGGCAAGGACACGCCCAGCGGCCACTGGGAGATGTGCGGCGTGCCGGTGCCCTTCGACTGGCATGTGTTCCCGCGCGAGGTGCCGTGCTTCCCGCGGCCGCAGATGCAGGCCTGGATGGCCGCCGCCGGCCTCGAAGGCGTGTTGGGCGAGTGCCATGCCTCGGGCACCGAGATCATCGCCGAGCTGGGCGACGAGCAGGTGCGCAGCGGCCGTCCCATCGTCTACACCTCGGCCGACTCGGTGGTGCAGGTGGCCGCGCACGAAGAGGCCTTCGGGCTGGCGCGGCTGCTGCACGTCTGCGAGCTGGCCTTCGCCCAGTTCGCGCCGTTGAACGTGGCCCGGGTGATCGCGCGGCCCTTCGTCGGAACGTCGGGCCACTATCGACGCACGGCCAATCGCAAGGACTACGCCATCGAGCCGCCGGGGCGCACGCTGCTGGACGTGGCCCGCGAGGCCAACCGCGAGGTGATTGCGCTGGGCAAGATCGGCGACATCTTCGCCCACCGCGGCATCAGCCAGGAGGTGAAGGCGCCCGACAACGCGGCGCTGGCCCTGCGGCTGATCGAGCAGGCCACAAGCGCGCCCGACGGCGCCATCGTGTTCGCCAACTTCGTCGACTTCGACTCGAGCTTCGGTCACCGGCGCGACGTGGCCGGCTACGCCGATGCGCTGGAGGCGCTCGACCCGGCGCTGGAGGTGTTGCGCACGCGGCTGCGGCCCGGCGACCTGGTGGCCATCACCGCCGACCACGGCTGCGATCCCACCTGGCGCGGCACCGACCACACCCGCGAGCAGGTGCCGGTGCTGCTGTTCGGCCCCGGCCTGGCCGCGGCCGACCACGGCGTGCGCGATACATTCGCCGATCTGGGACAAACCATCGCGCGCCACCTGGGCCTGGGCGCGCTCGACCACGGGGTGGCCATCCGATGAGTGCCGACGGGCAACGATTGAATCCGGGCTGCGGGCTCGACCTCTCGCGCGTGCAGGCGGTGCGCGTCAACGCGCCGGCCGTGGCGCGGCGCGCCGCCGCGCTGGCGGCCAGCCGCTCGGTGAAGAACCGCCACCAGGCCGCGTGGCTGGTGCGCGCGATCCAGTGCATCGACCTGACCACGCTCTCGGGCGACGACACCGAGGGCCGGGTGCGGCGGCTGTGCGCCAAGGCGCGCCGGCCGCTGCGCGCCGACCTGATGCGCTCGCTGGGGCTGCAATCCCTGAATGTGGGCGCGGTGTGCGTCTACCACGACATGGTGCCGGCCGCGGTGCAGGCGCTGGCCGGCAGCGGCATCCCGGTGGCGGCAGTGTCCACCGGCTTTCCGGCCGGGCTCTCGCCACGCGAGACGCGGCTGCGCGAGATCGAGCTCTCGGTGGCCGCCGGCGCGGCCGAGATCGACATCGTGATCAGCCGCCGCCTGGTGCTGACGCAGGATTGGCGCGGCCTGTACGACGAGATCGCCGCCTTCCGCGCGGCCTGCGGCCCGGCCCACCTGAAGGCCATCCTGGCCACCGGCGAGCTGCAGACGCTGGAGAGCGTGGCCCGCGCCTCGTGGGTGTGCATGATGGCCGGCGCCGACTTCATCAAGACCTCCACCGGCAAGGAATCGGTCAATGCCACGCCCGAGGTGTCGCTGGTGATGGTGCGGGCGATCCGCGACTACCTCGACGAGACCGGCCACATCGTGGGCTACAAGCCGGCCGGCGGCATCTCGTCGGCCAAGACGGCGCTCAGCTACCTGGCGCTGATGAAGGAGGAGCTGGGGCCGCGCTGGCTGCAGCCCGACCTGTTCCGCTTCGGTGCCTCCAGCCTGCTGACCGACATCGAGCGGCAGCTCGAGCACCATGTCACCGGCGCCTACGGCGCGGCCTGGCACCACGCGCTGCCATGACGCCATCGCCGAGCCAACCCTCCGAGCCGCCAGCGCACCGGACGTTCAAACGGATCACCTGACCCATGCCCGCCCCCACGATTCCCGAGCTGCTCGACACCATGGACTACGGCCCCTCGCCCGAATCGCCCAAGCCGGCCCTGGCCTGGCTGGACGAGCACCAGCGCCGCTTCGGCCACTTCATCGGCGGGCAGTGGTGCCCCGGCAGCGGCCACTTCGCCAGCGTCAATCCGGCCGACGGCAGTGAGCTGGCCCAGGTGGCGCAGGCCGGCGCAGCCGAGGTCGAGGCCGCGGTGCAGGCGGCGCAGGCGGCGCAGCCGGCCTGGGCCGCGCTGGGCGGGCCGGGCCGCGCGCGGCACCTGTATGCGCTGGCGCGGGCCCTGCAACGCCATGCGCGGGTGTTCTCGGTGCTCGAGACGCTGGACAACGGCAAGCCCTTCCGCGAGACGCGCGACGTGGACGTGCCGCTGGCGGTGCGGCACTTCTACCACCACGCCGGCTGGGCCCAGCTGCTCGACGCCGAGTTCGCAGGCCACGAGGCGCTGGGCGTGGTCGGGCAGATCGTGCCGTGGAACTTTCCGCTGCTGATGCTGGCCTGGAAGATCGCGCCGGCGCTGGCCTGCGGCAACACCGTGGTGTTCAAGCCGGCCGAGCAGACCTCGCTGACCGCGCTGCGCTTTGCCGACCTGTGCCGCGAGGTCGGGCTGCCGCCTGGCGTGGTCAACGTCGTCACCGGCGACGGGGCGGTGGGCCAGGCCATCGTCGACCATCCGGGCATCGCCAAGATCGCCTTCACCGGCTCCACCGAGGTGGGCCGCGCGATCCGCCGCGCCACCGCGGGCAGCGGCAAGCGGCTGAGCCTGGAGCTGGGCGGCAAGTCGCCCTTCATCGTGTTCCACGACGCCGACCTGGACGCGGCGGTGGAAGGCCTGGTCGAGAGCATCTGGTTCAACCAGGGCCAGGTGTGCTGCGCCGGCTCGCGCCTGCTGGTGCAGGAGGGCGTGGCCGCGCGGCTGACGGCCAAGCTCGAGCGCCGCATCGCGCAGATCCGCGTCGGCGACCCGCTGGACAAGTCCACCGACATGGGCGCGCTGGTCGACCGCACGCAGTGGCAGCGGGTGCACGGCTACGTCGAGCGGGCCCGGGCCGAGGGTGCGCGCATCGTTCAAGCGCCCGGCGCGCTGGCGGCGGTGGGCGGTGCGGGTGCCTCTCTCGAACTGGACGCTCTCAAAGGGTGCTATTACCCACCGACGTTGGTCTGCGATGTCGAATCGAGTTTCGAGATCGTGCGCGACGAGGTGTTCGGCCCGGTGCTCACGGTGCAGACCTTCCGCACGCCGGCCGAGGCGGTGGAACTGGCCAACAACACCGCCTATGGTCTGGCGGCCTGCGTCTACAGCGAGAGCGTGAGCCTGGCGCTGGACGTGGCCCCCCGGCTCAAGGCCGGCGTGGTGTGGATCAACGCGGCCAACCTGTTCGATGCGGCCTGCGGCTTTGGCGGTTATCGCGAATCGGGCTTCGGCCGCGAGGGTGGGCGCGAAGGACTGCGCGAGTACCTGCGACGTGTGGCCGGGCCGGCAGGCCAGACCGCCGCCACGGGCGCGGCACCTGGTGGCGTCGCGCAGGCCGCTGCGACGCGCGAGGGCTCATCGGTCGCCACTGGCGCCGCCGCCATCGACCGCAGCCCGAAGTTCTATGTCGGCGGCAAGCAGGCCCGGCCGGACGGCGGCACCACCCGCGTGCTGCAGTCCACCGACGGCTCGGTGATCGGCAGCGTGCCCGAGGGCAACCGCAAGGACATCCGCAACGCCGTCGAGGCCGCCCGCAGCGCGGAAGCCTGGTCGCGTCAGAGCGCCCACGGCCGGGCCCAGGTGTTGTACTACCTGGCCGAGAACCTCGATGCCCAGCGGGCCCGGGTGGTGCAGGTGTTGGGCACCACGCTGGGCGAGGCCGCCGCGCAGGCCGAGGTCGACCAGGCCATCGGCCATCTGTTCACCGCCGCGGCCTGGGCCGACAAGCACGACGGCGCGGTGCATCAGCCGCCGCTGCACGGCGTGGTGCTGGCACTCAACGAGCCGATGGGCGTGATCGCCCTCATCGCGCCCGACGCCTCACCCCTGGCCGGCCTGCTGGCGCTGGCCGCGCCGGCCATGGCGATGGGCAACCGCGTGGTGGTGGTGCCCTCGCGCCGCCACCCACTGGTGTCGGCCGAACTGACGGTGCTGGCCGACACCTCCGACCTGCCCGGCGGCGTGCTCAACCTCGTCACCGGCGATGCCGACGCCCTGGGCGACACGCTGGCCGCGCACAGCGAGGTGATGGCCTTCTGGGCGCCACAGGCCACGCCGGCGCAAGCCGCGCGATTCGAGGCCTTGTCCGCCGCCACGCTCAAGCGCACCTGGGTCGCCTTCGAAGCCGACGGGGGGCCCTGCCATACCGATGCGCGCGAGGTGCTGGAGCAGGCCACGCAGGTGAAGAACGTCTGGGTTCCGTACGGCACATGAAGCCTGCCAGCACCCAGGCGGTGATGTCTTGTGCAGGGCGGACGCTGGGCAGGTGGTGCCATGAGTGATTCCGACACCGAACATCGGCTCACCGAACTCGAGGTGAAGCTGTCGTTCACCGAGGACCTGGTCGAGCACCTCAACCGGCTGGTGGCCGAGCAGCAGCGCCAGATCGAGCAACTGGCCCGCGAGTTGGTGCGCTTGCGGCAACAGGCACCGGATGACGGCGCGCCGTCGTTTCGCAGCCTGCGCGACGAGATTCCGCCGCACTATTGACGCGACAGGCCGCCGGTGCGGTGCAGGGGCCGACGGGCGCCGCACCGCCGCACCGAGGCGCCGCGGCAACGTCTCAACGCGCCTGCGACAGCGCCACCGCCAACCGGGCCCCGACCCGGGCGTTGTGCTTCACCAGCGCGATGTTGGTGGCTAGGCTGCGGCCGCCGGTCAGGGCCTTGATGCGCGCCAGCAGGAACGGCGTCACCGCCTTGCCGGTGATGCCTTGCTGCGAGGCCTCGGCCAGCGCACGCTCGGTCATCGCATCGATCTCGCCGCGGGGCATCGCATCGGCTTCGGGCACGGGAGTGGACAGCAGCACGCCGCCGGCCAGTCCGAGCGACCACTTGGCGCGGATGAAGGCGGCCTGATCGCGCGGGCTGTCGAAGCGGAAGTCGGCCGCGAAGCCGCTGTCGCGGGTGTAGAAGGCCGCGAAGGCATCCTGCTCGCAACTGAGCACCGGCACGCCGTGGGTCTCGAGGTACTCCAGCGTCAACCCGATGTCGAGGATGCTCTTGGCGCCGGCACACACCACCGCCACCGAGGTGCGGGCCAGCTCCTGCAGGTCGGCCGAGATGTCGAAGCTGGTCGAGGCCCCGCGGTGCACGCCGCCGATGCCGCCGGTGACGAACACCTCGATGCCGGCCAGCGCGGCGCAGATCATCGTTCCGGCCACGGTGGTGGCGCCGATCGGCCAGCTCGCGCCGGACGTTGGCGGCACCAGCAGCGCCGGCAGGTCGCGCCGGCTCACCTTGCGCGCCTGCGGGCTGGTGCCCAGCAGCTCGAGCTCGTCGTCCGACAGGCCGATGCGGATGCGTCCGCCGATCAGCGCGATGGTGGCCGGCACGGCACCTTCGTCACGCACGATGGCCTGCACCTCGCGGGCGGTGCGCACGTTCTCGGGGTGCGGCATGCCGTGGGCGATGATGGTCGATTCCAGCGCCACCACCGGCCGGCCTTCGGCACGGGCCGCGGCCACTTCGTCGCTGAAGGCCAGCCAGCGTGCGGCCGAGGGGGCGTTACTCATCGGGGACTCTCCGTGGCGCCCACGACGGCCGCCTGCTCGGCAGCCATTGTCGACGAGCCCGCGTACCCGATGCCGCACGGCGGGCAGTGGCCCCAAGCGGACCTCAGACCAGACGCTTGAGCAGGTTGCGGGTGGCGCCCAGGCTCAGGTGCAACAGCTCCGAGGCTTCCTTGGTCTCGGCGGCGATGTCGGGGTGGGTCCAGTCCGAGCGGGTATGCCGAGCCAGCCGCACGGCCAGTTCCACCATCCGGGCCTGGGGCGGGCAGACCGGGCACGGGGCCTCCAGGCGCAACAGGGCGCCGGGAAACTTCCAGTCCTCCATCAATCGATGACCCAGGGCGTGCAGATCGACGCCCAGCACTTCACGCTGGGCGTCATGCGAGCGCAGGCCGGGACGGCTGTGCTTGACGGCGCGCACCCGCTGCATGAGATCCGGGGCATGGATCCACAACAGCATCTCGGCAAAGTCGTTGATCAGCGCCACCTCGTGCAGCAGTGCCGCGTCGGGGTCGTCCAGGTGCGTGGCAAAGCCATGAGCCAGTCGGGCAGCGCGATAGTCCCGCACCACGACCCGGGTCAGGCCCTCCAGGGCATCGGGATGATCGATCAGCCGTTGCTGCACCGTCGGCAGGTTGCGGTAGGCGCTGAAGAACGGCCTCAGCCCCATCAACATCAAGGCCTCACTGGCCGAGCGGGGGGCTCGGGCGTACGGTCCGCGCGGCCAGGCTGCGGCTTCGCGGAGCAGGCGGACGGTGAGCAGCGGGTCGCTGCCCACCACATCCGACAGCACCGTCAGGTCAAGGTCGTCGACCTGGATGGCGGCCTGCTCGATTCTGGCGACGGTGTGCGAAAGGATCGGGATCTCGACATCGGCGAGCGCCCGCGACCAGGTGTCCAGCTCCGCCGGACAGGTCGGGATCACGGCGATCGGGGTCGGATGTCGCACAGGTTTCGACTCGCGGCCACGCCTTGCGGCCGCTCTGACCCGTTATCGGCCGATTCCTCGGTGCGCTGAAGTCCGGGCTGCGCCGGCACCACCGGCGACAGGTTCACCTCGGCACTACGGCACCTGGCACAGGCAGTGCACGACCGCGGCAAACGGCTGGCGCCGCTCCAGCAGATCCGTCAGCCAGGCCAGCTCGCGCGTGGCTTCGGGCAGGGCCGCCCCAGCCAGCCCGGCCACCGGGCCGGCGGCCTGGCGCGACATCTCATCGACGTCCAGCGTCTCGCGCAACCACTGCCCCAGCCTGCCCTGATCGGCCTGCACCCCCAGCAGGCCGAGCACGCGCTGCCATTTGCCACGATCGCGCTCGAGATAGACCACGCGCGGATCGGCCGCCAGCTTGGCACGGGTGGCGGCTGCCGCGATCGCATCGCCGTAGCCGCCGAGGCGATCGACCAGGCCGCGCTCCTGGGCCTGCTTGCCGGTCCAGACGCGGCCCTGGGCCACCGCGTCGATCTTCTCGGGCGAGGACTTGCGGGCCACCGCGGCCTTGCCGGTGAAGTCGGAGTAGATGTTGCCGATCGCCGACTGCACCAGCCCGGCAAAGCGTGGGTCGAGCGGCTTGCGCGGGTCGTAGGCATTGGCCAGCCAGGTGGTGGCATAGCCACCGGTGTGCAGCGAGAGCTTGCCCACCAGCCCATCGGCCGTGGGCAGCATCGCGAACACGCCGATCGATCCGGTGATGGTGGAGGCATCGGCGATCACCTCGTCGGCCGCCATCGAGATCCAGTAGCCGCCTGAGGCGGCCACGTCCCCCATCGACACCACCACCGGCTTGCCGGCGGCGCGGGTGAGTTCGAGCTCACGACGCACCAGCTCAGAGGCAAAGGCGCTGCCGCCTGGCGAATTGACCCGCAGCACCACGGCCTTGATCTTGGCGTCGTCGCGGGCCTTGCGCACCAGCTCGGCCGTGGAGCGGCCACCGACCTTGCCCGGCCCGGCCTCGCCATCGACGATGTCGCCCTCGGCCACCACGATGCCCACTGCGTCGCCATCCAGCCGAGGCTTGAGGCGGCCCAGGTACTCGTTGAACGACACCTGGCGGAAGGTCTTGGACTCTTCGTCGCGGGCATGGCGCTCGATCAGCATCGCGCGCAGTTCGTCGCGGGTCTTCAGGCCATCGACCAGCTTTTCGGCCAGCGCCATCTTCGCCGGGCTTCCGCCGGCGGCAGCCAGACGGGCGGGCAGGGCCTCGATGCCCTGCATGATGGCGCCCGCCGGCAGCTTGCGGGCCTTCTCGATCGATTGCGTGTAGTCGGCCCACAGGGCGTCGTACAGCAGCGCATCGGCCTCCAACGTTTCTTTCGACGGGCCGTTGGCGAAGTACGTTTCGCCAAAGTTCTTGTACTTGCCCACGCGGATCACGTTGGCGGCCACGCCGAGCCGGTCGAAGGCCTCGCGGTAGTAGTTGCGCAGGCGGCCATAGCCCTCGATCATCACCGTGCCCATCGGGTGCAGGTACACCTCGTCGGCGGCGGCGGCCAGGTGGTACTGGCGCTGGCTGTAGTGCATGGCCCAGGCGGTCACCTTCTTGCCGCCGCTGGCCTTCTTGAAGCGCTCGACAGCTTGCGTGGCCTCGCGCATGTTGGCCAGCCCGGCACCGCCGAAGTCGTCCAGCACCAGCAGCAGGCCGGTGACCTTGTCGTCCTTCGCTGCCGCCTCCAGCACCGCGATCAGGTCGCGCAGTTGCACCTGCCGCTGCGCCTCGCCGCGCACCTGCGCCAGGGCCTGGTCGCGGGCCGAGCCCGAATGCTGCTCGACCAGGGCGCCGGAGAGGTTGAGCACCAGCACCGTCTTGTCCTTGAGCTTGGGCGTGCCGCCGGTCAGCCACGCAGCCACCAGCAGGCCGATCACCACCAGGAACAGCAGGTTCAGCACCAGCCTGCGGCTGCCGTCGATCAGCCACCACAGGGTGCCGAAGAAGCTGCGGCGGCGGGGGGCTTGGGCGTCGAAGGTCATCGAATCCTCTCGATCGTTGGGGCAGGGCGGCAGCCCGCTCCAGGGCCGCCAGCCGGGTGGTCAGGGGGCAGGTGCGCAGGTGGGCGGGCCGAGCGCCCGCAGCACGTCGCGAATGTACTGCGCGCGGTCCTTGGGGTCGGCGTATTCGCGGTCGATCCGCAGCTTGTCATTGCCAGCCAGCTTGATGGCACGGTTCTTCTGCACCAGCGAGATGATCTTCATCGCGTCGATCGGCGGATTGGGGCGGAAGGTGATGGCCATCAGCTTGGGGTGCGCATCGATCTTGGCCACGCCGTAGGGCCGCGCCAGCACGCGCAGGCGGTGCGTGTCGAACAGCGTCTGCCCCTGGGCCGGCAGCTTGCCGAAGCGATCGGTGATTTCCTCGAGCAGCCGGTCGAGCTGGTCGCCCGTGGTGGCGCTGGCCAGTCGCTTGTACAGGTTCAGCCGCACCTGCACGTCGCCGCAGTAGGCATCGGGCAGCAGGGCCGGCGCGTGCAGGTTGATTTCGGTGCTGCCGCCGAAGATGCCGGTGGGGCTGAGCAGGTCGGGCTCGCGCCCGGCCTTCAGCGCGCGCACGGCTTCGGCCAGCATGTCGTTGTAGAGCTGGAAGCCCACCTCCATCATGTTGCCGCTCTGGTTCTCGCCCAGCACCTCGCCGGCGCCGCGGATCTCCAGGTCGTGCATCGCCAGGTAGAAGCCCGAGCCCAGCTCCTCCATGCTCTGGATCGCATCCAGCCGCATCTGCGCGGCCTTCGAAAGCGTCTCGGTATCCGGCACCAGCAGGTAGGCGTAGGCCTGGTGGTGGCTGCGGCCGACGCGACCGCGCAACTGATGAAGCTGGGCGAGGCCGAACTTGTCGGCGCGGCTGATGACGATGGTGTTGGCGGTGGGCACGTCGATGCCGGTCTCGATGATGGTCGAGCACAGCAGCACGTTGTAGCGCTGGGCGACGAAGTCGCGCATCACCCGCTCGAGCTCGCGCTCGGGCATCTGGCCATGGGCGACCGCGATGCGCGCCTCGGGCAGCAGCTCGGCCAGGCGGTCGCGCCGCGGCTGGATGGTCTCGACCTCGTTGTGCAGGAAGTACACCTGGCCGCCGCGCTTGAGCTCGCGCAGCACCGCCTCGCGGATCACCGAGTTGCCCTCGCTGCGCACGAAGGTCTTGATCGCCAGGCGGCGCTGCGGCGCGGTGGCGATGACCGACAGGTCGCGCAAGCCTTCGAGTGCCATGCCCAGCGTGCGCGGGATCGGCGTGGCGGTGAGGGTGAGCACGTCCACCTCGGCGCGCATGGCCTTGATGGCCTCCTTGTGGCGCACGCCGAAGCGGTGCTCCTCGTCGATGATCAGCAGGCCCAGGCGCTTGTACTTCACGTCGGCCGACAGCAGCTTGTGCGTGCCGACGACGATGTCCACCGTGCCGTCGGCCAGGCCTTCGAGCGCGGACTTCACCTCCTTGGGTGAGCGGAAGCGCGACATCTCGGCCACCTTCACCGGCCACTTGCCGAAGCGATCGGCCAGCGTCTGGTAGTGCTGCTCGGCCAGCAGCGTGGTCGGCGCGAGCAGCGCCACCTGCTTGCCGCCGTGCACCGCGACGAAGGCCGCGCGCAGCGCCACCTCGGTCTTGCCGAAGCCCACGTCGCCGCACACCAGGCGGTCCATCGGCTGCGGACTGATCAGGTCCTGGATCACCGCGTGGATCGCGGCGCGCTGGTCGGGCGTCTCCTCGAAGCCAAAGCTCGAGGCGAAGGCCTCGTAGTCCTGCGGCGTGAAGCGGTGGGCGTGGCCCTCGCGCGCGGCGCGGCGGGCGTACAGGTTGAGCAGCTCGGCGGCGGTGTCGCGCACCTGCTCGGCGGCCTTGCGGCGGGCCTTCTCCCACTGGCCCGAGCCCAGCTTGTGCAGCGGCGCCTCTTCTGCGCTGACGCCGGTGTAGCGGCTGATCAGCTGCAACTGCGACACCGGCACGTACAGCGTGGCCTTGTCGGCGTATTCGAGGTGCAGGAACTCGCTGGGCCCGTCGCCCAGGTCGATGTTGAGCAGCCCGTGGTAGCGGCCGATGCCATGGTTGGCATGCACCACCGGGTCGCCGATCTTCAGCTCCGACAGATCCTTGATCAGCGCATCGACGCTGGAGACCTGCTCCTGCTTGCGCCGGCGCCGCGCCTGCGGCGTGCTGGCGAACAGCTCGGTCTCGGTGATGAACTGGATCGCGTGGTGCGCCGCCGCGTCGGTGCCGGGCTCGTGCCAGAAGAAGCCGGCCGCCAGCGGCGCGGCGGTGATCGCCACCTTCTCGTCGCCGGCCTCGAACTCGTCCAGCGTGCCGACGCTGGGCGGATCGATCTTGTGGTCGCGCAGCAGTTCGAGCAGGCTCTCGCGCCGGCCCTCGCTCTCGGCCACGATGAGCACCCGGTGTGGCGTAGCCTCCAGGTGCCGGGCCAGGCCGGCCAGCGGCTCGGTGGCCCCACGGTCGGCGGCCACATCGGGCAAGGGCCGCGCCCAGTCCACCGGATCGCTGCCACGCAAACTGAGCGTCGCCAGCTGGTTGGCATGGGTGAAGAACTCGTCGCTGCGCTGGAAGATCTCTTCCGGCGGCAGCACCGGCCGGTCGGGGTCGGCGCTGACGAACCGATGACGATCGCGCGTGTCGGCCCAGAAGCGCTCGAGCGCGGCATCCACTTCGCCGTGCAGCACCAGCATGGTCTGCGCGCCGAGGTAGTCGAAGATCGTCGCCGTCTGCTCGAAGAACAACGGCAGGTAGTACTCGATGCCGGCAGTGGCGATGCCCTGCGCAATATCTTTGTAAATACGCGACTTGGTCGGGTCGCCCTCGAGCTTCTCGCGCCAGCGCGAGCGGAAGGTGCCTCGCGCCGCCTCGTCCATCGGGAACTCGCGTCCGGGCAGCAGCCGCACCTCGGGCACCGGGTACAGGCTGCGCTGGCTGTCGGGATCGAAGGTGCGGATCGAATCGACCTCGTCGTCGAACAGGTCCACCCGATAGGGCACTGGCGAGCCCATCGGGAACAGGTCGATCAGCCCGCCGCGCACCGCGTACTCGCCCGGCGAGACGACCTGGCTGACGTGGTTGTAGCCGGCCAGCGTGAGCTGCGCGCGCAGGCTGGCCTCGTCGAGTTTGGACTTCTGCTTGAACTGGAAGGTGGTGCCGGCCAGGAAGCTGGGGGGCGCGAGCCGGGTCAGCGCGGTGGTGGCGGGCAACAGCACCACGTCGCAGGTGTCGTCATCCGCAAGGCCCGGCCCCTTTTGCCTGGCCTGCACGCGGCAGTGGATGCGCCACAACGTGGCCAGCCGTTCGGAGATCAGGTCCTGGTGCGGGCTGAAGGTGTCGTAGGGCAACGTCTCCCAGTCCGGGAAGATCGTTGGCTTGAGGCCCGGGGCGAAGAAGGGCAACTCGTCGGCCAGACGTTGGGCATCGGCCGGCTCGGCGGTGACGATGGCCAGCAGCCGTCCCTCGGTCCGCCGCGCCGTGGCCAGACGGGCCAGCAGCAACGCATCGGCCGAGCCAATGGGGCGGGGCAGCGTGAAGCGCTTGCCGGGGGCGATGGAGGGCAGCAGCATGGAAGCAGACAGGCGATGCGCCACGACGCCAGTGCGGCGAGGCAAAAGCAATGCGCCCCGGCGCGCTAGCGGCGGGGCGTTGGAGCGGTCGATTCTAGAATCCCGCATGCGCGAGAACCCCCAGAGAGCCACGAGGTGACCGACCTGCCGGTCTCGATCGGGGGCACGTCGCCCCAGTTCCATGCCGTGGTGCCATGTGCCGGGGTGGGTGCGAGATCTGGCGCCGCAGGCCCCAAGCAATACGCCCCGCTGGCGGGGCGGCCGCTGGTGGCCTACACCCTCGACGCGCTCGACCGCGTGGCACGGCTGGCCTCGGTGACCGTGGTGCTGTCGCCCGAGGATGCGCAGTTCGAGCACGTCGTGCCGGGATGGGCCGGCGATCGCCACTGGGTGGCGCGCTGCGGTGGCGACACCCGCGCCCAGACCGTGGCCAACGCACTGGGCGAGTTGATGCAGCGTGGGGTACAGGCCCATGACTGGGTGTTGGTGCACGACGCGGCGCGCTGCCTGCTGCGGCCGGAGTGGGTGGATCGGCTCATCGATGCCTGTGGGGATGACGAAGTCGGCGGCCTGCTGGCGATGCCGGTGGCCGACACCTTGAAGCGTGAGCAGGATGGACGCGTGGCAGACACCGTCGACCGGCGTCACCTGTGGGCGGCGCAGACGCCGCAGATGTTCAGGCTGGGCCTGCTTCGGCCGGCACTGGCCTGCGCCGGTGACACGGCGACCGATGAGTCGAGCGCGGTCGAGGCGCTGGGGCACTTGCCTCGGCTGGTGCGTGGCGACGCCAGCAATCTGAAGGTGACCTACCCAGGCGACTTTGCAATGGCCGAGCGCCTGCTCCAACGCGAGGTGGAACGATGAATGCCCCATGGCGGGTCGGCGAAGGCTGGGACATCCATGCGCTGGTCGAAGGTCGGCCGCTGGTGCTGGGCGGCGTCACCATCGCGCACACCCATGGCCTGCTGGGACACTCGGATGCCGATGCGCTGTGCCATGCGATCACCGATGCTCTGCTGGGTGCGGCGGGGCTGGGCGACATCGGCAGGCACTTTCCCGATACCGATCCGGCCTTCAAGGGGGCCGACTCGCTGCGCCTGCTGGCCGAGGCGGCTCGGCGCGTGGCCGCGGCGGGGTGGGCCATCGTGAACATCGACTCCACCGTCGTGGCCCAGGCGCCTCGGCTGGCGCCGCACATCGGGGCCATGCGCGAATGCCTGTCGGGCGCACTGGGTCTGCCGACCGAGGCGGTGAACGTGAAGGCCAAGACCGCCGAGTCGATGGGCCCGGTGGGCGAGCGCCGCGCGATCGAGGCGCGTGCGGTGTGCCTGCTGCAGCGGGCAGCGACAGCCTGACGGCGACGCTTGCTAGGGCGCGCGGCGCAGCCGCAGGTGCAGCAGCAGCCCGCCGTCGGTGGCGTTGTCGATGTCGAGGTGGCCCCCCATGCGCTGCATCGCCTTCTCGACGATGGCCAGCCCCAGGCCGGCGCCGGTGGCCGCGGTGCGCGCCGCATCGCCACGGAAGAACGGCGTGGTCAGCTGCGAGAGCTTCTCGCGGGCCACGCCGGGCCCGCGGTCGCGTACGGTGCAGATCACCCAGGGCCCCGAGCGCACATAGCTCACCGTAACCATCGCGATGCCGGTGTCGATGGTGCGGCCATAGCGGCGCGCGTTCTCGAACAGGTTGGCGAAGACGCGGCCCAGTTCCACCTCGTCGGCCATCACCTTCAGGTCGATCGCCACCTTGCTGGTGATGCGGATCTCGCTCGGATCGCGGAAGGCGGCGGCTTCCTTGTCGATGAGCATGGCCAGGTGGATCGGCTTGAGGTGCGTCTCACCGGGCCGGGCGTAGTCCATGAACTTGTCGATGATGGCGTCGAGCTGGTCGATGTCGGAGGCCATGTTGCGGCGTGCCTCTTCGTCGGTGACGCTCATCTCGGCTTCCAGGCGAAGCCGGGCCAGCGGGGTGCGCAGGTCGTGGCTGATGCCGGCCAGCATCACTGCCCGGTCTTCTTCCACCTTGGCCAGCTCACGGGCCATGCGGTTGAAGCCGCGGTTGACCTCGCGGATCTCACTGGTCAGGGTGTTTTCATCCAGGTGCGAGTCGAACTCACCGCCGCGGATGCGGCTGGCCGCGAACGACAGGTCGCGCAGCGGGCGGTTGATCAGCCGCGCGATCAGCACCGAGCCGATGACGGTGGCCACCAGCGCAATGCCCACCCAGACGAACCAGGTGCTGCCGCGCAGTGGTTGGATGCGTTGCTCCTCGGCGCGCAGCCACCAGGGGTCGCCCTCGATCGAAAAGCCCACCCACAGGCCCTGGACGCCGTTCACCGTGCCGGCCACGATGGTGTCGGGCCCCAGCAGGGCGCGGATCTCGCCGCCCACGCGGTTCGTGAAACTGTCCTGCTCGAAGGGTTGCCACTTGTCGCGCGGCTCACGGGGGGTGACCCGGATGGCCTCACGGGTGCTCATGGCCTTGACCAGGGCCACGCGATTGATGCGATCGGCGTGCCGCAGGCCCTCGCGCGCCAGGTTCACCAGACTGGCGATCTGCTGCGCCGCCAGCACCACACGCGGTTCGGTTTCGAGAGCACGAAGCGTCTGCACCCAGGCAAAGATGCCGCCGCCCAGCAGCAGCGCGAGCAGAAAGAAGGTGCGCCAGAAGAGGCTGAGCGCAACCTTCTTGTCGGTCATGCGCTGCCGTCCGGCACGAAGACATAGCCCACGCCCCACACCGTCTGGATGTAGCGGGGCTGCGAAGGATCGGTCTCGATCATCTTGCGCAGTCGCGAGACCTGCACGTCAAGGCTGCGATCGAACGGCTCGAACTCGCGACCGCGGGCCAGCTGCGCCAGTTTGTCGCGCGACAGCGGCTGGCGCGGGTGGCGCACCAGCGCCTTGAGCATCGAGAACTCGCCGGTGGTCAGCGCCATCGGCTCGCCGTTCTTGCTCAGGCGACGCAGCGACAGATCGAACTCGAAGGGCCCGAAGTTGACGATCTGCGCCTCCTTCGAGGGCGCACCGGGGGCCTCCGGCGCCGGTCGCCGACGCAGCACCGCGTGGATACGGGCCAGCAACTCACGCGGATTGAAGGGCTTGGGCAGATAGTCGTCGGCGCCCACCTCGAGGCCGACGATGCGGTCGACATCCTCGACCTTGGCCGTGAGCATGATGATGGGCGTGGCGTCGTTGGCGGCGCGAAGGCGGCGGCAGATCGACAGCCCATCCTCGCCCGGCAGCATCAGGTCGAGCACGATGAGGTCGATGGTCTCCCGAGTGAGCAGGCGGTTCAGCGCCTTGGCGTCTTCGGCCAGCAGCACCTCGAAGCCCTCCTGCGTGAGGTAGCGACGAAGCAGGTCGCGGATGCGCGCATCGTCGTCGACGACGGCGATCCGGTCAGGGCGGGGGTTGGCAGGCGCGTTCATCGGCAGCTCCGTATTTGTAACAGAGGCATTGTGCAAGCCGATCGGAGGGGTTTTCGGGGGT
>Ga0268298_10000698_pt1 | contig 42659 bp, 70 predicted proteins | sample WWTPWeurt_MetaG_FD_194462 | JGI IMG/M metagenome (GOLD analysis project Ga0268298, IMG submission 194462) | Activated sludge microbial communities from WWTP in Nijmegen, Gelderland, Netherland - WWTP Weurt | ecosystem: Engineered > WWTP > Aerobic digester > Activated sludge | place...
ATCATGGATGGGTCGGATGAGCGCCCTGTGCGTCGTCTTCGCGTAACCGCGTGGTGCAGCAGTAGCAGAGCGAGTTTTTCTTTTGCCGAATTCAGCCTGTTGGTAATAGTCCAAGTGGAACTGCGAGGCTTCAAGTCGGCAGTAGTGCGGGAAGAAGACTTCTGAGAATATCTCGAGGTTGAACGAGCAGATATCTCTGAGGAGTTCTTCATACTGGGTTTTTACTTTCTCGCTTTTGGATTCGTTCAATAGCTCCCATAACTCGTTGGTGGAGAGCTTCATCAACGCCGCTACTCGGATCTGTCGGTCTGTCATCGCCCACCAATTTTAGATGTTGGAAAATAAGTCTGAGAGCCTGCCCCTTGTCATGCATCCGAACTTTACAGGATGAGGAGGAGCCTGTCTCTCCGTCGGATTCGGAGAAGCTCAATTCCATGGCTCCCTTACGGTATTTCTTATTGGGTTGGTCCTTCAGGGTCATCTTGCCCTTGTTGATCTCGACAAGCTCATAGGCATCGCTCCTGGCAACGGCCATGGCCCACTTCAAGGCATCGGTCGCCTCGAGCAACGCTTTCTTGCGTACCTTGTTCGCCAGCTCTCGCACGCGCGCGGAAACCAATGTGGAAGCAAGTAGCTTAGAGGCATGAGATTGGGCACCGCCTTTGCTGTACCCTGCTCTAATTGCTGCTTGTGTTGCGTTGAAGTCCTTAACGTACTCGAGGCAAAAATTCGCTTGCTTGGGCGTCAGGCCCGCGCTCTTAGGCATTTTCATTCCTTTGATGATTGAATGATGCCCCGATCCGTTAGAGAATAGGGGTTTGGCTTAAATTCTATCAGTGATTCAGGGGATCGTTATGGCACGGGATGTTAAGAACATTACGCAAGACGGAAATTTTCAGGAAGTAATGAAGTGGATCGAGCGAATGAATACGACACTTGGGGCTTGTAAGGTTTGCAAAGCTCCCGTTGCTTTCGAGCCATTTGTCATGACGGCCCACCAATACTCACCAAAAGCCTTTGTGCATCAAAGAGCACATCTTTGCTTCACCTGCACAGAATGTGGGATGGAAGCGGCGCGGTTTCAATTGGCTATGGTTGAGAAAAAGTTTTTCCCTCAGATGAAGCATCACGAATTCCTCTACTGCATCAATGTCTTTGAGTCTTTGGCAGAAGAGGCGGCAGCAACTGGCTGCGGCAAGCCTGGTTGCCCGGATTGCTCCCCGCCTGTGCCGCCCGCTCCTGGCGTTCACTGACCCTTGCTTTTATCGGCGAGCCTGTTAGCATTTTTCTTCTTCAGTAGTTTTTACCGATGCTGAAAATTTGCGCTGGGTAACGCTTGCGAGGATTTTCTTAACCGTTAGAGCCCAGCTCCTTATTTGGAGCTTTGCGAATGCGTGTAACGGGAAGGTTATTTGAAGGCTGCCCTGGTCCCCTATTGGAAGAGTTCAAAAAGTTCCACCGCAAGAATCCCTTCGTTTATCATCTCTTCAAGCAACTAGCCTTCCAGGCAATTTTGCAAGGTCGAAAGCGGTACTCCCAGCAGGCTATTTGGCACATTCTGCGATGGAATTACGATGTGCCCACTATCTCAACTGACTATAAGCTCTCCAATAATTACATTGCACTATATGCAAGGCTTGCGATTAAGGAGCATCCAAGGCATTTTGGCGCTGGGTTCTTCAAACTTAGATCATTCGGACCCAGAAAGAAGAAGTGACAAATGTCAAAAACTGAATTGAAAGCCACAGCCAAGAAAGCTGCCAAGCGCGTTGTTTCCAAACCTGGGAAGATCGAGCTGTATGTGCGAGTTGCCAGCACCACGAAAAAGAAGCTGAAGAAGGTTCAATCCTTGGAAGGTTACGGAAGCCTTGGCGAAACCACCGATAAGCTCCTGACCGCTATCTGCGATCAGATCCTTTCGGCCAAGTCCACTCGCAAGCACTAGAAGTACGTCCAGTGACGTCAGGGTACGCCCAGTGATGTCCAGTGACATTTGATGCAACAAAAAACCCCTGGAGCCGGGAGGCCCACAGGGGTTTTTCTTTATTGTTTCGATCCTGCTCATTGACGAGCCTTATGGGATCGAATACTTCTCAAGTCTTAAAAAACAGCGGGAAAATTTTTGCTAACTCTCCGCTGCTTTTTGAACAACAACAATGGAGCGCCTGTCTTATCAAAACAGTCCTCCATGTAAAGTTGTTTTTTTACTCTGCCAAAAATTGGTTTGGCAGATGAGTTGGCAAAAAAAATCCCTCGCCAGTATTGAGCTAGCGAGGGACGAATAGCGTGGCCGCTATAAATCTTCCTCTAAACGCAAGAAGATCATAGCTCGCCGCGTTGTTCCATTTCAATAGGAAATATTAGAAAATGGCGATTCCCCTAAAACGCGGCTTTTACCAGACAGATAGAAACGTACTCATCAACCAAGTGTTCGGTAACAAATGCCGGATCGCGGTTTGGAGCTACGTTACCTCCCAGGCCGGTTATGGATTAGGCCACTGGCGAGACAGACAACAGATCATCATGCTGAAGCCTGGGGATGTGGTCTGCTCGATGCGTACCGCTTCCCGAGAATGCGGGATGGCCAGAGAGACTTTCAAAAGATGCCTTGTGGAGCTTGAGAAAAAGGGGCTCCTGGTTTTGAAGCCAATGGCTACCGGAACTCTCGTCAGCCTTACTAGCAAAGCTTTTAACGCAGCGTTTCGACCACCTGGTAAGATACAGAGCCACAAGGAAATAAAAGTAATAAGAAAGTCTTATAGTAACTCTGTAGATCCAGTATCCAAAGACGCCACTACGGTTAGGAATTGGGTTATGGGAGCTGAAGCCACTCAGATCCTTCTGCAGGAGTATGACAAGCCCATGGCCAAGGCTATCCCCGAGGAGGCTAGGGCGCTGCTTAGTAAGCTCAAAGGGTTAGAATAAGACCATGTATGACCCTGACAATAAGCCAGAGAAGAAGAAGCAGGTAACAGCTCCGCAACCAGAGCCACCCAAAACCGTTCTTTTGTCACAGGTACAGTCCGAAGCGGCCAGTTTCCGGTTTTACCTATTGGAAAGCTCGGTCACTAGGGAAGCCCATGGGATCGGCATGAAGAACGGAAAGCCCTTCATTTTGGATCGTTCAAAGATTGATAGGGTCCAAGGTTGGAGGAAAGACGTACTGAGGAAGGTTTGGATTGAGCTAGGTGGCTCTGAAATAAAAAAAGAGGGGAGTAACGGCCCCCCTCTTTCACCAAAGCTACCATAAGCCTTTAAACCGTTAGTGGGGAGTAGGGCAAACTGACTTAAGCTCGTGCTTGAAGCATTGGGCCTGGTATCCCATATAACCATGCCGCCATCCCTGCATCTCCATGCCTTTGGGGCATACCGTGCCAGGGTATAACTTGGCTTCCGTTGCGACGAGTTCCATCTTGCAATGGTGCTTTTGGCATTCGCATTCCGGCCCACACTCGCAGCCTTCGCCGCATTGGCATGATTGAGTTTCTGAAGCCTGGGACTCAGAGCATCCAACCAACGAGAGCGAGCCGCTGAAAACGAAAAACGCTAATAAGAAAGTAAGCAATTTCATGACTTTATTCTCCCGTCCAAAAGTAGGACGTTTTTTAGGGTTTTGGATGAATGAGCCTACTGACGGTCAGGGTTGTTCACTTCACCGAATGGCGTCAAGATGGTCAAAGACGGCTCATACTTTACGTGGCCCGTGCCTGAAAGCACCGGCCCATAAACTTTTAAGTAGGTCATCGCTGTGACCTTTCCGCATTCGTTGGATACCTCAAGATGGTACTCGGTCGATTTTTCCGGCGAGGCTTCCGTAACGCAAGAGTTCGGATCTTTGAGGCTGGTCACTGGCGACCATACGCATTTCATCCCAGGCATCGGTTTGCCAATCTCCACCTTGGAGCCAAGAAACATAACCGACTCAGGCTTAAGGCCAGGAGCGCCAGGAGGATCGCAGGGAGGCTTGATATCTCCGCGAATAACTCGCGCCGAGACTCCGAGGCCACGATTCAAGCGACCATCGCAATTCCACTTTAGGCGACTGGTTCCGTTCTTTCCGTGATTGGTGCCCCAAGAATTGTACACATGAGCGTTGGGGCCGCCGTTTTGGTCATCCCAGCCAATGATAGTCACCATATGGTTGCCTCCGCTGTTGAGCGCGGAGCAGTTTGAAACCACGTTATCAGAGCTTGAGCTATACGCTGATACAGTGACGACTGATGGGCTGTTCATGGCAATCATGGCTTGTTGAATTTGGCTTATCTTGTCGCGAGATTCAAAGAAGTTGCCCGAGAGTTTCCAGTAACGGCTTTTCTCGAAGCTCTCCCCAACGTAGGGAGCTTCATGAATCTGGTTTCCGAATCCTTTGGCGAGTTCATCAGCAGAGTATTTGCATTTGGCATCTCGGCCAACGTAAGGAAAATCTGACTCAAGCGGTAAGCCGGATTTCTGCAAGAACGTGACTGCGCTCATGTAGCCGCCCCCACAACTGCCTGCGCGGCTGCAAGAAAGCACGCTTTGAACGGAGTAATCGAAGACCTTGCCCTTGTTTAAGGCAGTCCACAGCTCTAGTCCGTGATGAGTCGCCCAAGCCCAACAGTCTCCGCAGTTTTGGTTTTTTGGAGCAGGCATCTCCACTTTCATTTTGTCGCGGATATCCCAATTGGCTGGAATGGGCGCATTGACGGGAGCTGATACCCAGTACACAGGCTGCTCATAGAATTCGCTGTCATCGTGGATAAGACCCGTCTCGCCAATGAATTCCCCAGGAGCTACAGGGTTATTGGGATTGCTTGGGTCCACTTTCTGATCAGAGCATGAAGAGACAATCCCCAGCGTGATCACCATGGATATGATGAAGAATGAATAAATAAACCGCGCCATTTTTCCCCCTTACGGAACTGAAGTTACAAAATCGCCCGAACTTAGGCTAGTTCCTGTACCGTCAACCCCACCCACAACACCGCGATCATAGATCGTCGAGGTCGAGTCAGTGAGATCGCCCAATCGGTAATAGGAAATGTTTTTGGATGCCCAAAAGCTTGCTCGCGCGGGATTGGCTGGATGGCCGCCGCTGATAAGTTCAGCGATCTCGGTAGTAGTAAGATTGTCATTCCAGATGGTCATTTCATCAACCTTGGCACGCCCGTAGGTCGTTAAGTTGTCCCATGCGGCTATCTTGAAATTCGCGGAAGTTGTCCAATCTTCTGTACTGGTTGAGAAGTTGGTTGTCTTGGTTTCGGAAGCCCCGTCAACTATGAAAGCCATTCCGGCTGCCGTTCCAGCTCCATCATTGGTTACGCAAACGTGCCGCCAGGTTCCGGTTGTGAAGCTGGTACCGCTTGATGTCCATTGAATCCGGCGAGTAGCGCCAGAACCAGAAGAATACCATTGGTAGGTGTTGTTGGTCTTGTAGCGCAGATCCCAGCCATTTGACGTGCTGCCGTTCTCTTTTGAGAAAACCGGCGCTTCCCACGCGCTATGCGGGTAGTGCCAAACGCAGATGGTCCAATCATCGGTATAGGAAAGATCGTGGTTATTTCCGAAACTAACGTACTTGGTGGTATTGCCCGACCCAAGATCGAGCGCCGTTGTATTGAGCCAGGAGTTACCCGCGAAGATCCACACCTGCGCAAAAGCAGAGGGGACAAGAAGCAGTTTCCAGAGAAAGGAGATCATTACCTTACCTCGTGTACTTCATTGTGAAAGCCATATCGACGGGGCTTGAGGCACTGGATAGAACCATCGTTACTGTGTTGCCCGCCGCCACCGCAGCAGCTCCCGTGCAGGTCGTTGTTGCTTCGGTAGTCGAGGCCGATATTCCTGTGCAAGAAGTCACATCTACGCCATCAATCTGCAAAGCTGCTGAAACCGTACCCGACCCGAGATCAATCGTGATGTCGTTGATGGTGTAGGCAAACTTGGCGTATTGGTCCAGGACGTACGTTTTTGCGCTGGGGTTCTCGATGAAGCCCGCCAAATGTCCAATTTTCAAGGCGTCCAATTGCGTTTGCAGAGCTGAAGAAGCGCCCGCTAAGTAACCAAGCTCGGTATTAGTCACGGCTGAATGTACTGGGATGCCGTTGGCATCAGAGATCAAAGCTCGGTTTGCCGTGATAGCCGCAGCTTCAACAATGGCATCCCCAGAGGATTTCATGACGCGGTTATTGTTTAGGCTGGTTCCTGAATTGGTACCGCCCTTGGCAATCGAAAGAGTCGTGATGCTGGCTTCTTTTCCGTTTAATTGGGTCTGGATGCTCGAGGTTGCATCTAGGTATCCCAGGGTAGTTGCCGTCACTGACGATGCGCTCATGAAGCCGCTACCATCGGTTACAGGCACGCGGCTAGCGGTCAGTGCTGCCATCTTAGAATGCGCGATCGCTGCGGAGGCGTTGATATCAGCATTAAGGATGGAAGTGCCAAGATTGAGCTTGGAATAGGCGATTGCCGCATCAGCCGCGACATCAGCATTTACCAGGGTAGCGAAGGAGGCCACTCCTGAAGTCGCCTTACATACGCCAGTACCAGAGGCACGTTTGATCGCCTTGCCGGTTGTTAAATCGAATAGGACGATCTCCCCGTCTACGCTGGACGCAGGCCCCACGACATCGCCGGTACCGGCAACAGAGCCCCATTCAGCACCATCAGTGCCGTTGCTCATTAGCACGAGGTTGTCAGCTTCGCCCGTGCTCTTGATGGCTGTGCCTTCAGGAGTTCCGCCACCCAAGCTACTGATTGATCCGGCATTAGCCGCACCAACCACCAATAGAAACAAAAATAGGATGTAAAATTTAATCATTGGTTAAATCCTTTTGCCGTAGAAGAACATCGAGAGCGTTCCTGACGTGCAAGTTCCGCCCGTTGCGCTTCTTGCGTAAACCGCACCACCTAAAAAGATGTCATCCAAGACGATTGAGGTATTGGCAGGAACGTAAAGCTCGTTCGAGGTTCCCGCTGGAGGCGTCGTAGCGTTACCCGTGGAAACATCGAGAAAAAGATTACAGGCGGTATTTACGATGACCACCGAACTTTGCCCCTGGAGGTTGCTAATCAGCAAGCTCGCATCGTCTTCCTCATCGTATGCAATGGGGAGCGGAGCACCACCCGTAAAAGTCACTTGTACTTTTTGATGCTGTTGCGCGAATGCGGAAAGCGAGAATATAAGAAAGGCTAAAGACAAAAGAATACGATGCGTCATGAGGTTCCCCCAAAATTGGAATTATTATAGCACCTTACTAATTCGGCGCAGTACCGTACTCGCTTACCCACAAATAAATGTAGTCGTTCCCTTGCGTGAATTTCTTGGTCGCGGTCAGTGAGTCGATCTGACAATCATCTTCCCACAGAATCCCATTCATCACATCGAGCACCGCCTTTAGGAGGTTGTCGATGTCTGGACGCTGCGCATGGTAAAAGCGTGGGTCGCGGCTATGGAAATGGAAGTCAACGCGAACGGTTATAGGCCCCTTCAGGGGAGAATGGTTTGCGGGAAGCTCCTTCTTAACAAGCTTCTTAAGTAGGTAGGCAAAGGCGCGGTTGCCTCTTGAGTCTGCTACGCCTACGCGGAATTTTCTACTAAACCCAGGTCTGACCTTACGGACGAAAGCCCTTGCCCGTTCTTTCGGCTTGGCTTTGATGTTCAAAAGCAAAGCAATGCTCTTGGCTCCCATGCCACCCCCGAGATCGGCTTTAGGTACTTCTGAATTTATGGAATCAATATCAGTTTACTCTTTTTCTGGTGTTCCTCGACATACTCTTTTTCTTTCTGTCCTTGGAGAGCTTGGGCGAGGTCGTTGATAAGCGGAAGCGGCACCATGGCAAAATCTTGATCACCGTCTGGTGTTGGGATGCGGATTTTTCGGATTACGTCATTCTTAAAGAGATCGCCCGCCTTGTCGACGACATTGGCGACATAATCAATCTGTGCCTCGGTAGGGTAGAATTTCTGATCAAACCTGAAGACGCTGGAGCTTCTGACGACTCCCTCGAGATACACTTTGGCTTTGAGTGGATTGACGCCAAGAGCAAGACTTAATGCCGTAGCGTTCTTGAGTATCCATTGTTCCCTAGTCATAAAAAACCCCCAGATAGGAATCCTACCTGGGGGCTGAAGTTTGGTAAACCTATCAGGCAATCGGCTATTATCTCCCTCGGATGATTTCCCTTCCAACTAAGGAGTAGGCGACAATTCGCCCCACTCGTAAATAATAGATTCGCCCAATACGCAAGAACTCAATGGCCTTGCCCTGTTGTGGCAAGACCCTGGTGATTGCAAAGAAAAAGAATGGGAGATTAATAATCATTGTGCAGCCACCGCTTTCAACGGATTCGCCTTCATGAAGTTGATGACGTCCGCCATTTGCTCCACAGCCAAGGAATCAATATCCTTGGCACCAAGACGCTCCCGCACAACCAGAGCCAGTTTCTCGCCTTCGTATCCCACCTTCTTGGCTTCAGAGTAGAACCGCTCCAGGATGTTGATCTTTGGCTTGGCTGTTGGCAGCTCGCCTTTACCGGAATTAAGCCACTTCATGAATGCCTTACCTGTCTCTGCGTTTGGCGTAATGAACTGACCATCAAAAAGGCTTGTCCTATCCTTGCTGGCCGATGCGCTATGATTCATGGCTAGGTCAAGCACCGTGGTAAATTCGTATTCCATGCCATCTCTTTGCACGGGAGCCATGCCCACCTTCTTCACCGCGCCATTGGCATCCTGCACGTACTCTTGCTTGCTGCGCATGGTGCAAATCATGTGGATATTGGATTTCAGCAACCAGGCTTTGAAAGTCTCGTGCTCCTTGGTGATAGCTCCCCAATTGGCAAAGTGACTTTTGTGCTTGCGGTCGCCGCCAGCTCCACGCGCATCCAGCTCCTCCTTCTTTGTGAGAAGACCACCCTCGGCAGCCCAAACGTGGGAGATGCTGTCAATAATCAAGACTTCGTAACCTGCCTCTGTAGCCAGTTTGATGGCATCGGCGTATTTCTGCACCGTGTATGGCGGATCGATGTTGAGGGTATCGAAATCGAACCTATCAGCGTAGAGAGATGCTGATTTGTTCTCTGTGTCGATTAGCGCCACCTTCTTACCCATTCCCTTGGCAATGGATAGGGCACTAAACGTCTTGCCAGCTCCCGAGGGGCCAGTAAGAGCGATCTTTAGGAATACCTTGCTTTTTTCAGCCTTACGGAATCCTATTTGACTCATTTACTTTTACTCCATGTTGAGGTTTAATTGTCCGCAAGTTAGCGTACAAGCTTCAGGAGTGCAAGCAGGAAAAATGGCAAAGCCAGTATTAATCATGAAAGAGAAAGAGCCCAGTTTTGAGGTTCTGAATTTGCGCGATGTTAGGCAACAAATTGGCTTTACCTTGCAGGAGCTTGCCGACTTGGTAGGATTTTCTAAGGGTTACATTTCCGACATAGAAAACGGTAGGCGTAGCGTGCCAAGTGCTACGGCGGTAAGGCTCCGTGAGGTAGTTAGTTTGGCATGGGATGCCAAGAAGGGGAAACGTGGAAGAACTTAAACTTTTTGGAGTCATCCTTGAAGATGACAACAACGATTTGTTTCTACAATTTACCGACGAAGGGTTAGAGGTCGAGTATCAGGACACCGATCAGGCGCTTTTCGTTAAATTCAATGAGGAGAATTAATGCGTAAGATTTTCAAAATCATTCAGGGTTCCGACGAAACTTTAAAACTACAGGTTCGACGCGTGGCTGATGCTGATCCGTTTCCTTTGACGGACGTTCTTGGCGTCTACCTTCGGATCGAAACTGAAACGGGTTACATGCTGAAGAAGGGGAGCATCACCACGAGTGCAGAGGGGAAAATTCAGTTTGTGCTGACATCCCAGGATACGGCAGCCCTGAAAGAAAAAGACGGCCAGACCTTTGAAGTCATCTTGAAATACACGGCTGGCACAACTGCTGCCGCCAAGGTCATTCAAGATTTAACCTATACGGCTGATGACGCTGGCGAAGAAGGTAATGAGATTTCTGTCACATACGAAGATGGCGGAACTGCTGGCAGCGAAGTTGTTACGGTTGAAGGCAATAAGATCATTGTCTCGATGGAAGATGGCGTTTCCACCGCTACCCAGATCAAAGCGGCTGTTGATGCTCATACTGAAGCTGCTGCTTTGGTTGCGGTCACTGTCTCGGGAACAGGAAGCGACGTACAAGATGCGGTTGCTGCCACTTCACTCACTGGTGGCTTACCTACCAAGACGGTGAAGCGACGTATCCAATTTGAAAACTGCCTCGACATCAAAGCGCGTCTAACCGCTTAAGGAGCACCATGGGCTTTTCTGTAGAATCACTTCGTGGACGCAACATTATCGTACACGACGCCGAGATCATTAATTTGATTGGTTGGCCTCACCCTACACAGAATCGACCGATCACTTGGGCTGATCACGATGTGATGGGAATCAGTGTCATTTGCACCTTCGAATACTCTGACATGGAATATCACGTTTACATGAAAGATAACTTTAAGGTGTTCACAGAGAAGATGAACCGCGCGGAGCTGATTACTGGCTTCAACGTGATCGGATTTGACCATCAGCTTTATCGGGGCAGCGGGTTGGATCTCAAACCGGAGTCTGAGCTACCCACTTACGATATGTTGGTGGAATCTCGCAAAGGCTTGGGCTGGCAAGAGGGATCGCAAAACTTTCCTACAGGCTGCCGTTTGGACAACCATTTACGAGGCACCTTTGGCGCTTCCTTTATGAAGACGGCCAACGGAGAAGAAGCCCCGAAGATGTGGCAAGAGGGCCGGATAGGGGAGTTGATCTCCTATTGCCTTGGTGATGCGCACCGTGAACGTATGCTTTTTGAATACATTTGCAGCCATGGCTTTGTGATTACCGATACCCACGGAGCAAAGCAGGTTCGCCATCCCTTTGATCCCGCATTTAAGCTAGCGGAGCCACAAGAAAAGAAGCCCAACTATACGCCTGGTTCGGTGGAGTGGATCAACGAGGTATTCACCTATCACGCCCCTACTGCGGATCAGCAAGCGAAGTATCAGCGCATTAGAGATAATGCCAAGAGCTTTGCCAAGATTCTGATTGATAATACGCCTCGCTGTGCCGATCAAACTTCGGCCATTAGAAAGCTTCGTGAAACAGTCCAGACCGCGAATGCGGCTATTGCTCTAGATGGGTTGGTGTGAGCAATGGCCACCTTCGAGATCATCGTTAATGGTGAAAACTGTTGGGATGACTTGAAGGGTCAGGATTTTGTTTTTTTGGGCGAAGGGGCGAGGCCCATTCAGATTGCCGTAATACCTGATGGGCTTCGCCATAGACTTCACATGAGATTCGACTTACCGGACGGCAAGACGGTTATTGCCGAAACGTCATTGAGGCTTTTTATCGGGGCCGCTTCCACTCTCCAGCGCGAGGTTGGCGGCCAGTGATTCCCATTTCCGCTTAACTCCAGGCACCATATTTTCTACCGCCTCGAGGTACTTCCTCAAATCTACAGGGTAGCTTGTCTTTGATTTGCCCCGTAGCCATTGCGATATTTTCGATTGATCTATCCCCGCGCGAGCTGCCAGCTTGTTCTGTGTGATGCCTGCCTGCTCAAAATAGAATCGTATTTTTTCCGTAGGCACTGGGACTCTCGGAATGCCATTTATGGGTTCACAACTGAACGATGAAAAATCACTGTTCTGTTGTGAGGGGTCCGCCTCCATGTCTGTGATACGCTTCTCGAGTATGGCTATGACGTCCTCGAGATGGAAGATAAACGTCTTTTTGGTTTTCCCGCTCACCCAATTAGCAATGGTCACTTGGGCAAGTGTTGGATAAGCCCTTGCCACCCATGCAGTACTGACTTTGCCCCTCTCCATCAGCTTCCGAATCTTCTCGTGCGGCACAGGGACAAAATAGGCGGGTCGAATGTAGGCAGAGCGATCAGCCATGGCGTATTTCCTTTTTAAAAGGCACCCAACGACTTGCTTATTGTAACCCGCACCATGGACTAGTTTTTAAGGAATCGGTGAAACCTAGCCCAGTTTGCTCTGAAACTGGCTAGGAATAAGGCTGGAGGAGTGGACTAAAAACAAAAGGTGGACCACCGGAGTAGTCCACCTTTTGCCTGGAGGTACAAAAACTATCGACCGCTGACCATCATCTTGGTTTCTTTGGCGTCACCAATCGTCTTAATCAACTGGTGCAGCCATACCTGGAAGGCCGCGAGTACCGCGCCAGAGGTGATGGAAACCAGGAAGGAGTTACCTGCTGCCATCGAAGCAAGCAGGACGCCGACCATGGAAAGGCCGCTCACGATTACCCATTTCCAGACTCCAGCGAGATCGCCCATGCTGGTGCGGAAAAACATCATGGCGAGTTGGACCAATGCGGCAACAATGCCCATGGTGGTCTGGCCTTTGAGGCTTCCTAAGAACTTAAGAAGCTCGCCCCAGAAATCGGCATCAGGAAGCGGAGTCACCACGTCACCCAGGACGCTTACTGTGCAAACCAACAGAGCCAAGGTTAAGGCCAAGAAAATCGTATCTAGTTTTTTAACAATCCAAGTCATTTTTCATCTCCTTGTAGTTTGGGCTCTTCGCCCAAAATGTACCAGTAGGGTACTGCCTTGAATGACGCATCCTTGCCCGCGTAACCCTTCCCCACTTCCAATTTCATGAGTTTATCAAACTCTGCCCAAACTGAAGCCAAGTCCCTTTTTTCTTCAAAGATGCGCTGCATATCAGCGATAGAAAGCCCGTAGTCGATATAGGCGTGGGGCTTGTCTCCCAGACCCTTCCACCGACCACCCCAAAGGCATCCTTGCTCTTCAAGAAGCTCGCCCAGCTCATTCCAGTAGAATTCAAACTTTCGCGCCCCTTCCTTGCTCGATTTCTTGAGTGTCTCGAGGTAGGGGTCTGAGCCATTAAAAATTATGTCACAGGCTATTCCGTAGTGGTGGGGAGATTGGCCAGCCTTGGCTTTGGTGACAATGGCACCTGGCGTCTTTCTGCCTTGAGCAAAGAGCTGAGTCTGACGCTTGAAGGTCCGAATCGACTCGCTGATCTGAAGCTGCATCTTATGCTTTTGGTAGTACGCTTCTATGACGCAGGCTATTCGCAAACCAAAATCAGGATACAGATGCGAAAGGTTCCTCTGTGATCGAACACTAAGCGTGATCATGTTGCCGTCGCCCCCGCTTTGACTCCTGGCGAATCTCCAGGAGGTCTTTATCAATGCGTTCAAGCTTTTGGTTGTGGACGGCAATGGTCGTTTCGATAGCGCCGAGAGCTTCGACGATATCGGGTAGCTTCTTTAGTTCCTCAGAAGCGTAACCCATTTGAGAGCTTAACTTGATAATCTGCGCCGTGTTCTCTTTCATCGCAATCGTGAGATCGCGAGTTTCGCTTCTTGTCATGTCCCATATAATTTTGCCTAGCAGGACCATGAGAGTGATCGCATTAGAGAAAACAAGAAGCTTCAAAGGGTCCAAGTTTGTTCTCCTCACTTAGGAGAGGAGGCAAACTCACTCCTCAAGTGATAATTGTAACACTTAGGAATTAAATTTCAGCGTCGGCGGTCCAATGAAACGCGGTTTCCTCTCCGTCTGTAATTCCACCGCCAGTGGTAATTATGAAAGAACCGTCAGTAACTAGCTCCGCTATAGCTGCGTGATTGGTTGAGTCTGTACCATCTCGAATGGTATCAATTGTGCCATCTGTTGAATAAGGTGTCACAGTGGGAGCCGTTCTTTTTCTTATCGGGAAACGAGTTGTTACTTCGCTGACGGGATATCTTGATGCACCGATCAAATTATAGCTACCAGGTGGACCACTTGAGACTACCGCACCCGAAACCGTAGAAGTCCCTGGATTGGTATCAATGGCGTAGCTTTTTTCATAATACCGATAGCAAGCAGTCAATTCCTCAGTGAAAGATTGGTACTTCGTTTTGAATTCCGTAGGAGGAGCCCCGATCACCACCATGGCTTGCTCGACAATAAAGCCATTATTGAGATCGTACATGTTGTCAGAGCTGACCGCGTTAATTTGAACTTGCACCGCCAATGATCCGGCATTGGTCATTGAAGTGCCAAGAGCTTCACTAGAAATTTCACAGGTTGTAAAACTTCCCGTTGAAATATTGCAGATCGTTGCGCTGCCAATGTTGCTATCTGGCTTTGCTTCCGTCGTCTTATACATGAAGCGAAGCGCAACCTGATTGACTTTATTTAAGGCTTTAACCTTAATTTGGAAGCTGGCCGTTTTGCCAATCAAAGGCAACGTGTCGAAGTTCTCGAGCACCTGATAGAGGTAAGTCGCATTAGTTTGGGCTGCCGTTGGCTCGGTCGTAATCTGAACCTGTGCGCCGTACTTTGCCCCCGTTGAAGTTCCAGCGACTCGTGAATAGGTAATGACTCCGTTGGTTCCTAAACCATTCTGCACATACCAACGATCTGCCTGGTACTTAGTAGCTCCGTTTGCAATGGTCGTACTTGTGCCACGCTGCCAGACATCAAAGTTGCCGTTGTAAAGATGATTCATCCTGGCTTCGATGCCCGATGACGTCGTGAGCAATTCGCTTTCTGTTCCTCCGCTTGTCAGAGTATAAAAGCGGTTATCCGACTTAGGATAAATCTTCACGTAGCCCGCTGAGGGATTTGATGCAGGAGTTGCGCTATGAGCTAGAACAAAAGGCTTTTCATTCTTTTGCTCGCCAGTGCTGCCATCCCAAGTCGAGCGCACAGATGCATTGCTTCTTATGCGGAAATTTCTTGTTCCACCCATTGAAATTTCAAAACCATCGGTGAAACTGGAATCAATATTTAGCTGCCCGTATCCGCCAGAAGCTAGGCTATTGGCGTCTAGGTTGATATCTCCCGCGTCACTTCCGACGGTAAATCGTGCGTATGCGCTTGATCCCGTATTGTAATTTAAAAGAGTAGCTCGAGTTGCTGAGTTTTGATCTTTTCTGGCGTTAAAAATATTGGCGCTAGTCGGAACTCCATCACCGATACCAAGCGACCCAACAAGGGTATGCAAACCGCCATTATCAATCGTGAGATAGTTGGTGTTGTTCGTTCCCAAAACCAGATCACCATTCTTCAGATTGAAGAGGCTCATGGCTAGAGAGCCTTCAGTTACAAACCCGACGTATCCCATTTCTGATGGTGCGCCATCCATAAAGCGCATATATGGGCTGGCGTTCGTTCCTGCTGTTCCGCCGTCTTGCAGGGTAAACATTGGCCCCGCTGACATATAGATGCGAGACTCTCCGCCAAAGTAAGAAGTGCCTGCGACACCTAAGCCGCCATCTACACGTAATGAGCCTGTGCTAGTCGAGGTCGAGGTTGTGGTATCTCGAATCCTAACCTTTTTCCAAAAATCGGTTGCCAATGCCGGTTGGCATAAAAGCAAAATAGCCAGTAAAAAGTTTCTCATTGAAGCCCCCATCATAGGAAATTGTAATCCACTTTATAATTGAAATTGTCGGAATTTGATCCGCCAGTAATATCGGTGGTGGTGTACTGAAGCTGATTCCCGCTCATCGAAAAATCGACTCCAGAATCGTTATTTTGTGTTGCGTCCGCAATACGATCAATGCGCCATATCGACTCAGAGCGTGAGTAAATAAGAATTAACCGCCCCACTTCGCGGCATTCGCTAAAGGCCGTAGCTGACTGACGATAGATGTCATAATAAATAATGACGCTCTGATAGATATTCGGATCAAAGACAAGCCCAGTCACATTTGCCGCTGATGACTGGTTGTTTGTCATGTTGAAAGTTTTTTGAGTCGGGAAGGTAGAGAATAGATCCCTCTCGTCTGTGATGCTTGATTGGCTGGTAGGCCCCGTCACCGCAGGCACATCAATCAACGCAATGCGGATATAGCCTGATGGTGTCGAAGGAGCTGAGGGGCTGGCGTGAGGAGTCCCCGCTACTATGGTGATGTCATAGCTCCAATCGGTTTGGACTACCATGGCTTGAGAGCTAACGGAGTCATCGCTAGCGTCTTTAAAGTCCCTATTCTCAGAAAGCGAAGTTGCTCGAGCCGATTTTATACAAACTATGTCTTTTCTCCCGAGGGTCGCATGGGCCGCAGTCACCGCATGATTCGTGGATGCTGCTTTGTAGATTGGCGTCTTCACTGGCTTGGAGTCGTCTGCGCTGCCAGTTTGAATGCCAAGCCCCGCCGCTATCGCAACCTGAGTGCCAGAGCTGTAAGACACATAGAAGCTAGAGCCAAAAAACTTATTCTCTTGTTGCCCTAAAAGCTCATAGAGGAATCGATCATAAAGTTCTTTTTCTAGCGTGGAGGAGATGAGGTTAAAATCCTCGTACTCCATTATCATTCCATCATTAAACTGTCTTCGTGGCATCTCTCCCCCTTATGGCGCGATAATTACCTGATAGAGCACCCCGAGAACTCTTGCCTCGTCGAGTGCCGCTACCAAAGCGTCATAAATATCTTGTGTCTGAGTCTCTATGATAACTGAAAACATTAGCACGCGCGTCTTCATGAAAGTACCGCGCCGATTGCAATACACATCTCGATCAAAGAAATCAGCATCCCGCCAATGCTCTTTAACTGTGATCTCCCCAGAAGTGATTAGGGAATCAACCAGTGCGGTAATGGCAACGATGTTGCCACGATTGGAGATGCTACGGATTCGCTCGCGGTAGGTGTCGTCACTCTCTCCTGAGAGTTTATCGATCCCTCGTTCTGCTCCGTGCTGAAGTAGAAACTTACCTGTGGCGGTAGTTAAAAAGGTTTCGGCTAGGTGATCGTCACCATCATCTTGCAGCGTCTTTAGGATTTCAGCTAAGGCTTGCGCATGGCCCACTTGTAGGTTTTCGGTTGCCCAAAACCACGGTGGGAGAAAGCTTTTTAACTTCTCATACCATTGCGCTTGAGTGAGTCCCATTTAGCTTAGTGTCATCGTGCCAGGAACGAGTTTCTCGTTCGCAGCAGTGCTGACATCTCCCGATGGTACGCTGTTGGTGAAAGTAGTTATATCGTTGGTTCCCGATGGTCCCCAGATGGCAAGGATAGCGGTTCTTGCATCTGCTCTGATGAAATCATCTCCCGTATCGAGATCATTGATGTAGCTCGCCATTGAGGTTTCAATAGCTGTCAGGTCTTCAGAGAGTTCCGCATAGTTTGGACCACTGACGTTTAGCGCTACTGATGCCGTCCAATCAATCTCTACGGCTGTAGCTGCGATCACTTCAATGGATACGCCCGCTGCCCGAATCGCCTCGATCGCTGATTCGACTTCTGCGATCAAAGCGTCATCAGCAGTGCCGTTGGCATCGGCAATATAAAGCTTGGTACGAACCAGATAAAAAGTTGATCCGGTATCAGTTTCGTTGGCAATGTCCCACTCTCGCACGGGTAGGACAGTCTCAACCACTGTGGCGCTCTCGACACCCGTCACGTTTAAAGCAGCCGCTTTGATGGCGGCAGGGGTTGCTTTGCCAAGGGTCAAAATCAGATTGTAAATGTACTCACGGTAAGTCGCATCGTCTTGCTCTGCCGCTCCACCGCTAAAGGCTGCCGCATTCTCTACGGTGATCGTATTATCAAAAACCGCCGTCTGAATTTCAGTGACGGTTTCGGCTGATACGTTGCCTGCCGTTCCCGCTGTAACCGCTTCCACTGATGCATTAACGGTAAGTCCCGACATCGTGACATCGAGAAGCGTTGTAAACTGCTGGCTCTGTCCGTTGACGTCGATAGGGGTCTTGACGATGGTTCCCGCAGGGATAGTGCCGGTTCCCGCGCCCGTCGTCGCACGGCTGAAAGTAACCGTCCCTGTGGCCTTCTGTGCGGCAAGGCGAGCGAAACCAGAGCCGTAATGATCGGTTGCCAAGTCCTCGAGGTAGTCGGGGCCTTCGGTCACTTCTGGACCATCGGCAGTAGAAATCATTGTGCGGCGAAACAGATCAACCAATAGCTTTTGGGCTTCCGATACTGCCAAAGCAGAAAGGCCAGCCAGAAGATCGTTGATGCTTCCCTCTGACCAATCGGTTAGCTCGGGAGCCTGTGACTCCGCTTCGTTGCGATAAACCTCATAAAGTTCCCCAAGGGATCTGGCTTGTGTCGTCATGGTACCTCTCCAAAGGGAGTAATTTCAAAAGGCGCATCGCCGTATCCCTTTATTTTCACATTAACGATGATCGTAATCAAACCAACATTATCGGCGTCCTGCTGAAATTCGACGCTGTTGACCGATTCAATACGCGGATCTTGCGGGAGTTGGTCGTTAATGCGTAAGGCCAAAGCTTGCTGTGTTGCCAAGGTGAAAGGGGAGTTCTGGAAATCCGCGACTCCCACCCCGTACAAAGGCCGGTAAGCAATCGCTCCTGGGGAGGTCATGATTCGCCGGACAATATGCGCTCGGATATTGTCCAAGCCTTCCACGGTATCGAGATCGCCGGTTCCGTTATTGATAAAGTCGGATTCGTTGGCGATGTCCTTACCTATAAATTCTGCGATGGTTGCCATTAGGTTACAGTCCCCGTACCAGGCCCAGAGGTTGAGCCCCCAGACATTACGCCAGTGACGCTTGTCACTGTCACTACCGCGTTATCAAGCTCCTCATCGGCTGCCTCGGCTACCGCTTGGCAGAAGTCATCAAGCATTCCCTCATCCTCGGGAGTCCCAAACGCTGCAATGATTTTACTCTTAATCTTCCCTTTTAGGCTGCTTGCTGAGTAAGGCATTGTGTCATTTCTCCGTGAAAGCTACGTCGCTTAGGATTTCTTCATCGTTTACGGGACTCGCCTTTAATGCGGTCGCCGCCGCGGCATTCATTGGAGGGGTCGTCAGATATCCAAGGTTGCCGGTATGGGTATGCTGCGCAAAGATATCCAAAAAATCAGCAAGGAACTCTTTAAGCACCTGCCCAAGCACGACGTTCTCTTCTGGCTCACTCCCACCGCCCCGACCAAGGTTTATCCTGGTATCACTCAAGAGATGCGCTTTCTTGCCCGCTAAAGCGAAAATTACGCTATCCCCAGTCACAGCCTGAACTGGAATCCGATCCTCCTTGGAGGTTAAACGCCGTATCACAAAACCATGCTCGGGATTGCCATCAGCAAAGGCCACAAGCACCAAGTCATTGACCGCAGGAAAGGCGAAGATTCCGCACGACGGCCCCACGTGCTCCCAGCTCATCATGGCGATTACTTCCCGCTCTTCCGGCAGGATGACCACCTTGACGCGCAGTAGTGACTTATCGTCCGTGACATCGAGCTGCTCCACTCGGCCCACGGCGATATGCGTGCGGTAGTCCGCAAAAATCTCACGAAATGCTTCTAGGTCGAGGCTCATTGCTTTGGAGCCCTCACGTAGTTGATAAAGTTTATCTCACAGGCAAAGCCTTCCTCGGCGTCCATCGTGTACTTTACGCTGCGGGTATAAAAGACGTTGGCATATTTGCCGATCACCCCAGCCAAGGCAGAAGCAACTTTCTCTGTGTAGCATCGCTCTTTGAGATATTGGAATCGTTTACCTGGGTCCGTCTCTTGAGAAATTGCTTGCAGGTCTTCCCAATCCATCAAGATGGCAATAGGCGTAGCATTACGGATCTTCATTATGTCAAATCCGTCTTTCATTTTTACAGCGCTAGATTTACCACCCACAAAACCATAGCCCAGTTCATTTGAGCTGATCTCAGAAACAAGCATATCCTTAGTTGTAAGAGATCCTTCGATCTCCTGACGGCCTACTTCCTCAAAGGTTTTTTCACCAATTTTAATTAGCTGTTTTTGGTTGATGATATTCGGGACGTTGAAGACGAGAAGTGGCGCATCTTCCTGGGTTATTTGTCCATTGGCTCCTGGTTTAGGTATTTTTATGCGGGCCTTCGGAATACCAATTGAAGTAATCCAGGAATCGGTTGCCTCTTCGGGAATTTTGGCCTTCAAAACCTGCTTATTTCTATAATCAAGACACTGCACCTGGATATTAAAGCCCTTTACCCTGCCCATCTTTCGATTGAACTCGAGGCTTTTAAGGTTCTTTCCGTAGATGAATTGCTTGGCTTTCGTTTCGCCGTAAAGCACGCGTGGGCTTGTGATGATGAGCTTATCAATCTCGATGTAGCAAATGAGAGCTGCCCGAAATACCAAGTCTTGAATGACTTCCCAATATTTATCTTTGCGCTCGGAACTCTTCTGCCCTGCCAATGCGTTATAGTCGCCAGAGAATTTGGCAATCGTTGGTAGCTCGGTCCCTGTGCGATTGATAACCTCAATATCTTTTGTTTCTGGCAAAGCCCGCAACAATTCCTGGATCGTAATGTCCAGGGGTTTAAACAGCTCTAAGGTTGGCATCTTGCCATCAGCATTTACAAATGCTCGGTCAATCAATAGAGAAGTGAAATCTCTTCCCGAGATCGTAACGACTCCCGCCGATTCATCGAGCTTTATAGATTCTTCATCCACATAGCCCTGGAACATAATGTTACTGGGTCCAGGCACTATTCTTACTTCGTTTCCCTCGTCGTCACGCAGCCTCTTCATGTCCTCCATGAAAATACTTACGCCAACTGCTCGCATCGATCGCGGGTCAAAAGGGAAATTTTTAAAGTCCAGATCAGCAGAGAATGTATCGGCTTCTTTATAGCTATTAATATTCACTTCTAATCTACGAGGAGTAACCACGAGGGTATAGTCTTGATCGGTCACGTAAGTCTTTTTTTGCATATTTTCCCAGAGCACCCTGAGAATCATTGCAGATTGTGGATAGAAGACGCCCATTAGATATTTGGTATCTCCAAGACTGTGCCGCGAGTGAGCGCGGTGGTGGTGAGCTTGTTGTGATCGTAAATCTTCGACCACGTATCAGCATTGCCGTAGAACTTAACGGAAATCTTCTGTAGGGAATCACCTTCCTGGACTCGATAGCGAGCCTTGGGAAGCGTCTTCCTGATTGCTTCAAACTGTAATTGCAGCTTTGCCAATAGCGCCATAAGGTCACACCCTGTGCTGATGGTTCTCGCTGTGTGGCTAATCGTATTATATTGCTTCGTAACGTCATCGCCACTGATAGCGTAAGACAATGCCCCGACTCGCCGGATCATTCGGCTTACATTGTTACGTGCTACTTTAATGAGGCCCAAAGCTCGGGTAACGCCCGCTTCGATAGACTCCGCTTGAGTAAGCAGGATATTCACAAAGTCGTTTACTGCTGCGATAGCGGAAGCCACGTCATCAATGTAGCCATTCAGTACGTCAGAAAAGCTCTGCTCAATCTCGGAGTTGTTCCCATAGGTCGATTGAAATTCTGATGCTTGATCGGCCAAGTTGGTACTGTCCTGGAAGGTTTCATCTTTGCGATTGGTGAGCTGGTAGCATTGCGTTGGGGTCTTCTCGCTGATGATTTCAAAGGTGATCTCGTACTCGATATCTGCCTGGTTCTTCTCTTTGAAGACGCAATCATTGATCAGGCAGTAGCGTTGCCATCCCCCGAGGGAAATCTTTACTATCTCCCCTTCTCGGCGAAGCAAATCAATGCGGTCAACGATAGCCTTTGGCGCAGCGTAGAGAGTCTGATCGCGGTACTTCTTGGAGTAGAAGCGCCCACGGATAGTCACATTCTTTTCTTCTGAGCCTAGTACCTGAATGGTTGGCTCTGAGTTGCCTGGATACCATTGCTTGGTCAGTTTGCTCCCACCGCCATACTCGAAAGGCTGGTGCGGCATATTGGTGCCGTTTAACTGAACCTTGCGCTTAGCTCCTGCTACCTGCTCGATGAAGAAGCCTTCTGGGTAGTCATCTCTTCGTAGAGCTGGCTTTGTTCCCACGCTGAATGGACTCGTAATGCCTCGAGCTATTCCGTTTAACTGGCTGTCAATTCCACCGATCAGGCTCATTGTCTACTTCCTGTATTACGGATGGTGCCACCCTTGGGTTGAGTCGGATTTCTTGCCGCGCTAAGGAGCTGATCGCGCAACGTAAAGGCGATACGGTCAGGCTCCATCTGTTCCTTAAACTGATTTGAGATGTGGACGCCGCCATTGATGTTAGTGATCATGCTGGCAGTCATGTTGGCTTCGGGATCGTTCAAAAGGCTCATGTTCTTCTTGAAAGCTTCCTGAGCGTCGAAGGTAAAAGTATTCATCAGGTCAGAGCCCAGATTTTTAAACTGGCCCTTCATGATGCGATCCCAAGCGTAGAAGATTGCGGTGGCCGCAGCTTCCCAAACCGCTTGCAACATAGCTGCTTGTATTGCCACCTGTCGCATGATCGAGCTAATGAGCGAAAGAACCTTGGTCAGTACCCATAATCCACCGTCTAATCGGAAGATCCACGAGACACCTTCGGCCATCGTTTCCCATAGCCACGTAAAGGGGCGCAGGATCATCTGGATGGAATTGGAGATGCTCGTCATCTCTTTCAGGTAGGCCGGGGCGCTGCCAGCAAGCATCTTGGCATTGGCTACGTCGGCAATCGCTTTACCTCGAGAGATAAGTTGCAAGGAGCCAAGAACGATAGGCACCCACCAAAACATTCTTACAAGTAAAGTGCCAATCATGCCGAGGAAGGGAGCTGCCCACCTGGCCGCTTTGCCAATCCCCATCAGAGTTGATCCGATAGCTGAGAAGCTGACGGTGAAGCCCATGGATATGCCAAACATTCCGAGGAGCCACTTAATGACTGAGAAGGCAGCTATCAAGCTACCTATCTTTGCGGTCAGAGCCACGTCGGTTTTCAGTGCGGCAAACTGTTTGAAGGTTACATAGGTTCGCTCGAGGTTTTGAGCGAATGGCGCAAGGAATTTGGTGGCGCTCTCTATGATAGAACGACCTTCCTTGTCGATATAGTCACCTACCGCCTTGATGATTGGCTTAAGTGTCGTCTGAAGAAGATTTCCCAGAGGGAGAAGCACGCTGCTCACAGGCCCCGTGATGAGAGTTGCGATCCTTCTCATTTGGCCGGTTAGGGTATCGGCTGCGGCGTTGACGATATCGGTCTGATTCGAGAATGCGGCCAGAGCTTTATTTAATAGCTCGACTCGCTTGGCGGCATTCTGCGCGTTGAATGCGGTGGCTGTCGCCGCCCCGCCCTTTTTGAAAACGTCCACGTCATTGGACAATCGCGAGAAGAGGGTATTTTGCCCGCCCGCGCGACCTTCGATGATCTCCTGGAGCTGGTTTTGAATTTGGTACGGATCGACGCCCAGGACGGGAGCGGATTTTAAAACGCCTCTGGAGATATCGACGGTATTTTTAAAGTTGTCGCCGGCCAGCCCTTTGGACATGAGCATGGGGTTGATTAACGCGCTAAAATTCATGAGCGCGGTTTCATCAAGAGAAAACTCTCTAGCTACCTGGCCCAGCTTGGTCATCAACATTCCAGAGACTTGAAGCTGCTCGTTGAAGGTCTGGACGGGACCAACCAGGTTATCCTTGTTGGCCGCGATACCAGAAGCAAACTTCAATTGGATCTGCCGGAACTTATCAGAGACACTCAGGGACTCGTGAAGCAGTCCAGCAATACCCAATTGAGCAATTCCGAATTGCTGCGCTATCCCGATACCGAACTGCTGAACGGAAGTTAGCGCGTGGTTTACTGAATTGCTGATTGAGTTGGTTGCTGCCTGAACTTGCTGCGAGGCGAGAAGAGCACTCCCCGCCTCAAACTTGAACTCTGTTGCGACTAGAAAAAGTTTGTCGATCATGTCGGACTAGCTCCCCTCTCAGCTTCCATCCTCAGAAGATCCTGCAACTGCTCGCAGAAAACTTCAAACTCCCAGACTTCCATCGCTTTGATGTCGTCGGGACGGAGGCTAGTATAACGGCTGATCCAGGCTACTTGCCGCCAGAAGAGTTCTCGAATTTCACGTTGGTAGGGTTTGCTGCTTTCTTATTCACCCCACCGATGATCTCCAAAACCTCATCAAATTCTTCCGGCGTAAAAACTGCATCTAGATCGAGCAAGTCTTTTCCGCTTACGCTTTTCCCGTCGATCTGCACAATCCGCCGTCGAGCAATCTCGATAGCCGCGTGCAGCGAAAACGTAATAGGATGCTTTGGCGCGTCTTCGCCAAGTGCCTCCATCGCCTCGAGCGAGTCACCGATTCGCTTCGGTCGAAGTGAAACGGTTTTCTCACTCTTCAAAGTGTAAGTTACGAAAGCCCCTAGTGTCTTTGCTTCTTTCATGATTTCCCCCTGATAGAAGACTCTACCAGGGGGTCATCAAAGCATCAACCCGAGGTGACTTTGGTTCTGCTCATTGCTTGGAATTCCAAGCGTTGCATAACTTTTTCGTTTGGTCCGCGATACTGACGGCCCATTTTCCATTGGCAATCAGAGTAGACGTATGACTGTGAGGTACCATCGGAGAAGTTGTCCGTGATGGTGAAGGCATAGTCAGAGAGCCCGATACCGTTCAAGTTGTCGGTGATCAGTGCGTCAATGAAATCGTCCATGTCTTTATTGCCAAGTTCCAGCTCGGCGCTGCCGCTCCATCCGTCCATCGACTGATCGCCCACGGGAGACTTTGCGCCCACGTAGTACGACTTGATGAAGGTAGACTCTTGATTCACATCCACCGATTTGCAATGGATGATCGGGCCTACTTCGCCACCGTCTTGGAAAACTCTGAATTTGGCCTGATGGCCCCTAATTGTCGGATTCGCCATAATTCCCCCTAAATGGTGTTGCTATTAGTCGATGTTCGTCACAACGACGCTCTCGCCAATTTCCGCCTGGATTACGATGTAACGCATCGAAGCGTGGATGCGTTGCTTCCAGAGAATCTTGAAGAACCCTGCCGCTATGCTGGTGTCGGTATTCAAGCTCTCAGTGTCGATCAGCTTGGCAATACCTGTGGATACGTCTGCATCGCTCGGGAGCGTTCCCGCATCTTCCAAGCCCTTCACGAAGGAGCGCATTGCTGCGTTGACCGCATCGCGATTGGCTTTTGAGTTGGGAGCGTTCTGGTAATTCTTCAGGAAGAGAGCTACAGAGCTGGTGAGGTAGTCGGCCATTCGGCGACGGAACACCATGACTTTGGAGCTATCGGAAATCTGGGTCACGATTCCTGACTTGGGTTTGTATCCACCAAGCTGGCCGTCGTACTCGAAAGCCGAAATTCCCGCTTCTTTCAGCGAGACATAATTGGCTCGAGTCAACTGCGTCTTGAGGCCAGTGATTCCGCCAAGGTACTGAATGTTTTTGGCGTAGGCCGGATCAATGTTCGCTGGGATCTGAGAGAGCAGCGAAGCATACCAAGGAGCAGGAGACGTATAGTCCAAGACTCCATCAATCGAGGTTTCTACCCAAGGATAAGCGTAGATCAATCGGCCATCGGTATCCCGATAGTCGGCTACGTCGGTGATCGCCGTCGAAACGCTATCACCTTCGGCACCTGCCAAGATTGCCATCTTGTCTTGCATGGCTGCGCAATGGGTTTCGAGATAACCGTTGCGGGTATCGTTGTAGGCATCGAGGAAAAGGATATTTCCCGCGTTCTCGACTTCCGCCACCGCGATTGCAGTTTGATAATCCGTGTCGCCAACTGTGCCATCTGAACCACTCGCTAGAGCGGTGAAAGAGGCGTTAGAAGGCTCGGCTGCGGAGCTATTCACCGTTGCGGTGATTAACTTCGAATCAGCGAAAGTCTCGGAGGTGATCGAGGCGATTTCTACGTTGTCGTAGACTTCGAGAGGAAGAACCGCGCCAGTGCTCGTATCCTGTACAGAATACTTTTTGCCTGCGGTCGTTCCAGATTCAATCTTTACCTGGATGCTGTTTCCGTAAGCACCCTTCCCCTGCTTGGCAGAGAAGGTGATTCGGTCTGTAGTGGAACTCTGGAAAGCCTTGGAAGCTACCACGCCATCAGCGGCTACGGCTCGGATCACCCGAAGGCGACCAAACTTTTTATTTTTTAGCGCGATGTTCGCGCCGTGAGTCGTGCTTTTTCCATACAGCTCATGGAATTCGCCGATGCTACCGACATCCGTCAGTGCCGAGGGGCCACGTTGGCATTGAGCCACCATGATCGCGATGTTGGATGCGACTCCTTGGATGTTCGGCGACGGGGCCGACTCGTTAATGATTATGCCATCTACGTCATCAAACGCAGCCGGATCGGTCGTGCGAAAAATGCTCATGAAATTCCCCCACCCTTTTTAGAAAGCCGGATTCCTGAGCGAGCGGATAAAGCAACGCAAAGGCCCAAACCGGCGAAAAATTTTGGTACTACTTGTTAGTTAAAAAGCTGTTGTGGTAGGCGTCAGGCTTACCTGCGATGTAATTATAGCAAACTCGTCTTTGGTCACAATCGCTTTACATTGAGCCAATACGTTCATGGTAACACGCCACTCTGTGCGTTGGGCTGAAATTTCATCATCTTGATACTGGAAGCCAATGAAGTCATAGCGAGCAATTGCGTCATGGTAATTCTCCATGGTCGCATTGATGCCAGGGGCATCCAGGTTCGTATTGAAAGCGAGGAAAAGCTTTTGATAATACTCGTGCCGGTCTTCCTTGGATTTGGTCCAAAGGTCTAACTGAAGCGGCCACTCGTAGGCCCCGACCACATACTTAACTGCGGTCTTATTCGATGCGTTAGGAGTCTCGTTCTCCCAGATGTAAGGAGCCAGGTTCTCATATCGAGGCTCACCCTTGGTGATGATTGAGAGCGAGGGATACTTTAGCGCCACATTAGCCGCAGGCCATTCATAAATGACTTGGGCGAGCTTTCCCACATTGGATTGCAAATGCTTTCCAAGGCGCTCAAGAAGTTCTTTTGTGACCGACTCAATCAATTGCCAGTAGCTCCTTTTTGATCAGCTCAATGATATCAGGAATCGCGTTACCCAAGATGTTTTTCGGCGGCATCCCGCGTTGAGAGATAGCCCGCTGGGTCGCCTTAGCTAAGGCCCATACCGCAGGGGAGAAGTCTGGCGGCTGTGACGGATCTTTCAAGACTCGCTTTGCCCACTCGAGCAGAGGCCGGAGCGGAGGCGTGAATGGTCTAGCTCCATACTCGATGATAGGAGCGTGGGGAGCATAGTTACCGATTGCAACGTGTAGCTCCCCAACAAAAATATCCCAGGAGGCTGCATACTGACCCGTATCTACGGGAGACTTCTGCACTAGCATGGGCAACGCTTCGATGCAGGCGCGGATCACCGCTTGCTTGTACTCTTCAACACGCTTGTTAATATTGATGCCAAGCTCTTTGCCAATGTCGGCCATGCTGACTTCACGTACAGCCATTTAAACGCTCGTGGTGCCTGGCTTGATCGGATTGATCGGGATCGCAACGGGAGCGGCTCGATAGATTCCTTGCTCTAGTTGGGAAGCATAGGCCCGTGCTTTTGCCCTGGCTCCACGAAGCTCACCGGAGAGCGGTTTTTCTTTGTTGATTCGAGACGCGTCTTTTCGAGCTTGGGAGGCATAAGCTCCCGCCGATTCCGAAGCAATACCGCTGGCAACACCAGTCCCTACTGTTGCCAATCCACCTAACGCCAGTTTCCTAGCGAGTCCCGCATTTTTCCTTGCGAGAAGTGCAGCTCCAAGAAAAGCCAAAGAAGCGGCCGAGCTAAAAGTGTAGGCGGCTTGGTACTTGTTCTGTGTTTTGGAGGCACTCCGAGCGGTTCGGCGGAGCGAGGTGACGGCTTCCTTTTTGGAAATATTGTCAGTCGCCGTCTTGCGGTAGCGTCCTTTTACCCCACCAAGCTGATCCTCCTTGATGGGAATGACCCGGCCTTTCACTCGAATGAATTTGGTATTACCGCTTTGCATTCTTCCCCCAGGCTGCGCTGTAAGATGCCCCGATGACTCCCAGGCCGAGCGCGGTCAATCCAACCAGTTTGCCAGCTTTACCCCATTCCATTGCTTCCTTGGCAAATTTCACCTTCTTTAGAACTGTGGCTTTTTCCGCTACTCGCATTCCTCGGAAAGGGTTTTTCACAGGCTTGATGATTTTGAGCCGCATCAACTTATCTTGTCCGTAAGCCGAAAGGAGCCCACCGAGGCCCGCGACTCCCACCCCTGTACGGATAAGCCTACCGCTCAAATTCCCACCTTGGGAACTTTGCTGACGTTTCATCGGAGAAGCGGCCGGCCGAAACTGTTTTGGTTTCCGAGGAGAGGGCATCCGTTGTGGCCGCACCTTTGTCGGCGCATCCGTCTTGCCAAGTCCGTAACCGAGAGCTGCCGCGCCGACGCCGGAGGCAAGCGCGATTGGAACAATACGACCTCGAATCATTCGAAATTTAACGCTTTGCATTTGTCACCTTTTGAAAAGCCAAAGCACCCAACGAGAGCGCACCTAAACCGATTGCGGCCTTTTTCCATTTGGCGGCGCTTCTAATTTCCCTGATGGCCAACCGTGCGAACTGCTTGTTTCCAACGGAGCGTTTTTTGAGCTTGTCGGTCATCTTCACCAAGCTATTGCGATTCATCAGGTAATCGCCGGTACTCATGTCTCTCAAAAGTTTTTCGTGCTTGAGTTTACCGGCAAGGTCAGCAACTACTTTTTTCCCACCAGTGATATCGCGTTGAATCGCTCTTACATTTTTGAGGGCTTTACGTGCTGATTTATCGACGTATAAGCCGACAGCACCAACAGCGATGGCTGCCGCTCCGGCATTTCCTGCAACATGGCCGGAGATCGGTACCACCCTCCCGCGAACTCGACGGAAGCCAACAATCTTCCTATCTGCCACTTGGTCCCCTCTTCCTGACCTGAACATCCCAAGTCACATACGATTCCTTGATGTAAATCGTCGTGTACTCTTTACCATCAATGAGCCAGAACTTTTCCTCGTTCTCGGATTCAGTGATGCAATTCAGATCGCTTTCCAGCGGATAATTTACCTTCGAAATTCCTTTGAGAATTATATCACCCTGCTGGATGGTGCCGGCCTCGTTTAAGCGCAGCTCATGGGCATATTCTTTAATGCCTGGCGTTGGAAGGATGCGGGTTTTGACTTCGGTCGCGCTCCCCGAGCCAACGGATTCCCCGGACCAGCGGCGAGTCACCTGAAATACCTCGTGGATAATTCCCACTTTGTCGCGCACGCCCAGGATGGAATTGATGCTTTTTTTGAGTCCGTCGATGGCGCTCATGGTTAGCCTTTGGCGATGCGAATCTTACGCAGCAACCACTTGGCGCGGAGCCAAGGGAAGAGCACCACCTTGCGGTTTAAAAGGCGCTCGTACCGGCGAGTCAGAACCGCTAAAGCGTACCGTTTTACTTCTGCTTCTAAAGCGTTCAAATCCATACCCATTGAGTTTCTCCTTTAGACGATTACGTTAAAATTGAGGCCGCTACCGCCGACTACCGGAATATCCAAGAGCCTGGATAGCAATTTGACCAAACGCATACGCTCGGTCTTCAAATGCATGATCTCATCGGGGTTGATTTCTATGTCGCCGACCTTAAGGGCTACCACCCGATCATTCGCCGAATCGAGGCGCTCATCTTGGCTCTTCAGCTTTTTGATAAGTTCTCGAACCTGACTTTCGATTGAGTCAGTGAGGTTCTCGAGGAGTTGCGCGGTAGTGCGGTTGTAGTTGGTTGAGGTTGATACCAAGGTGGTTCCTGGGTAGCCCAGGAAGAAGATGACATCAGCCTTTTGTGAATCGGTCAGAGCCATCGCTATTGCCCCTTTTTCTTGGTCCGTTCAAAGCCTTCTTGCCTGACCACAGGCTTCTTTTCTTCTGTGACTTTAGTCTCTTCCTGTTTTTCGACTTCGTTTGAGACTTTGTTTTCAGGTTTGGCTTTGGATTGCGCACGGTCTTTCGCCATGCGGCGTCGAGCTAAGATACCCATGATTTTCCCCTTAGTTTGAACCTCGGGGCTGGGGATTCAAAGCCCCCAGCCCTTTGGATACTTTCCCAAGAGGGAATTCTACACGATTAGAGCGGATAGTGCTCAACAACCAAGACGGCTGAAGTCATGGCTACCGTACCAGTTTCTTGGTAGTCCATGGTCAGGGTCGTTCCGGCATCAACCACAGACTCAGCTTCCACCACGTTCAACGCTTTACCGACATTTTCGGCAAGTCCGTTTTCGTGAGCCGCGCGGCTGTCCAACTCAGCAACGACGTCAGCGCCGTTGTAGAGAGAGATAGCAACGAAGTTAGAATCAGAGGCCGCGATTGCCGCGCCATTGATAAGGGTTACGCTCTTGATGACCGACTTCTTTGGGAAGTACATGCCAGGGAGCTTGGTGGACGTATCCGCCGAGATGGAACCTAAATCCAGAACCGTAAGGTTCGGGTTATTTTCATTACTGAGAGCCATTTTTAAATTCTCCTTCCAACCAATTTTAAGGGTGGCGGGTAGAGGATCGGGAAATCGTGGTTGGGCGAAAGTCCACTAGAGTTCCTCTACCCGCCTTGGCTTACAAACGCTTTATTAAGCGCTGATTGCTGTACAGAACAAGTTGCGCACAACGCGGTAATCGTTGCTTGCGATCTTCGCGTGGAAGCCTTTAACGGCATACCACTGAGTCGCCGCGATGACCCATTCACGGTGGAGGAGGTCATAGTCTCTTTCGAGATCCATGTTTTCCGCCAACATGAAGCCATACGCATTGCGCTTCACAATGAAAGAGTAATAGGCTTTCTTGCCGCTGATGTCCGTTCCTTGCGGAACTTGATCAGTAACAATCACGTCCATACCCAACAATTTGCCCATCCATCCAGGGACGTCCACACGGCTTTGCGTGGGGATGGCGTCCGCTTTCAGGAATCCCGCCGTGCTGTCATTCAACAATGACAGGAGGTGGTAGGAATGCATGAAGATGGCGACGGCTTGATCAGCCTTATCGCCAAATCCTTGGATTCGGCCAATGTTGATGTTGGTGATGTTGGCAACGTCGCCCGTGCCGGTTCCCACAAATCCGGCAACGTAGTTGCCTGACGTGTTGAGTTCCGTGATCAGGTCAGCATCGACCTTCTCGGCGTGGACGCGAGCTAACTGGCTCTGAGCTTCACCGAAAATGCGATCGCGCTGAGCGGCGCTTTTTCGGAGAGCTTTCTTTTTGAAGCCAACAGCTTTACCGACTTCCTTAACGGTTGCCGAGAAGCTGTCGTCTTGCAGGTTATCAACCTGAAGTCCCTGAGACTGTGAAGGCTCTTCGGCATCGCCGATGGCCTTGAAGTACGGGAAGTTAACGGTTTCGCCAGGGGCCGCAGTCAACGTGGTGTCGACCAAGGCATAGGCACCGAAAACAAGTTTCTTGTCGAAGTAGGCACCGATATGATCCTGCCAAACCTTCGGTTCAAATGCGAAATCACTAGATAGGGTTGCACCCATTGTGGATCTCCTTAAAAGTTATTATTGATTAGCCGTTTGCGTCTAGCTTCAGACATGAGCCGGTCGTAAAGAGCGGGATTCTTGGCGGCCAGATTGGTCTTCTCGATGGTTCCCATTTCTGCGAACCTTTCGGCAGTCAATCCTTTGGAGCCCTTTGATGGTGGTGGTTCTGAATCATCGTCATCCGATTCCTCATCCCCATCGCCTTCATCGCTTTCAGCAGAGCGTCGGCTCTTACCAAAAACGCTGGTACTCGCGCCTTTTTTCCCACTTGCCACAGACGACTTGGCTCGTTTGGCGAGGTCTTGCAAGTCATCCTCGGAAAGTTCTTCCCCTTCTTCCAGAGAAGAGGCTTTTTTCTGCACGAGGTACTCGAAGTATTCCAAGTTGTCTGGCGGTACACCAAACCCATATGCTGCTTCTAAGACAGCTTTTTGAAACTGCGTGGCTCCCAAATGCCCCTGGAGTGCTTCCGCCTGTTCTTCTGGTGACAGGTCTTCGCCTTCCTTTAAGCCGATTGCTTTCGCAACGCCTTGCTGGATTCCAGTGAATTGTTTCCGAAGGTCTGCCAGTTCCGTCTTGGTCTGCTGAGCGTCCTTCCGATACCGCGCATTTTCTTTGCGAAGGTTTTTGACGTAACCCTTCACCTTTTTGGGGTCCCAATCCGACAAGTCATCGTCATCCGATTCCTCGTCGTCTTGTTCTTCCCGAGAAGACCCTTTAGCTTTCTTCGACTTGCCAGAGTCATCAGACCCCTCTTCGTCGTCGTCTTCTAAGTTGTCTTCTTGATCGTCACCGTCTTGGCGACCTTTGTCTTTTTCGTGATCAGCATCAGGCTGGTTCTTGCCCATGATTATACCCCATTTTGGTTTCTAGTTACGTTTCCCTTTGCGGACATTCCGCAGAACCACAAATTTTACGGATACTTATAGGAAAAAGCTCGACACACTGTTACAATGCAATGAGATGCATTGATAACCAATGCACTACAAAGAGGTGATCCATGGCAGCGAATAAGTGGGTAATCTTTAAAGAAATCGTTCGAGAGAAGCTCGAGGCCGAGGAGCACAAGGCTAATCTGCTCAAGCACCAAGGCATTGAAATAGACACCTGCGAGCACAAAGCGGAAGCCTATGCCGAGGTTCTGGAGCTACTCCGCGAGCTGGACAGAGTAGACCATTGCGGTAGGGCAGCATGAAACCGCGTAAAATCGCCGTGGTTGCGCCGGAAGCGCCAGCGGCCACCGACAACCTAGACCACGTTCTTCCGCCTATCAGATGCAGTTTAACCACGCTTAAAAGGCTGGAAATGGACATGCTCGAGGAGGGAAACCGTACCGGACTCAAAAGAAAGCTTTCAACTCACATCAGATGGATTCTAGAGAATCACCTAGCCAATCAGCACAAATCCGCAAAATAGCCTTTCTCAATCTTCCGGCCCCTACGCTTTGCTGAAGCGAGGGGCTTTTCTATGTGAATAGAAAAACGCACATCATATTAGGTTCTTACAGCTCTATTCACATGGTTTTTTAAAATTCTATTCACACGCTTTTAACGCATTGCATATCGCTGAATGTCCCTGGAAAGTTCCGACCCAATGTGCCCGGATTCCCCCGGAAGCCTCGGAATTATTGTCAACGGACGTTTTGAACCGCTTTCCGTGTCTCAAACGGCCTTTGACGTTAAGAGCCAAAGCCATAGCGGGTTTCAGCGTTACAATCCGTATTACACGGAGGCCACATGACTAAGTTAATCGCCGTTTTGGTGGTCATCCTTCTTTTCGTTGCAAGCCGCTAAGGAGCCCATGGATTCAGCTACCGGAAAAGCCATCATCAAAGCCCTTCTCTCTTTGGGCATTAGTCTCTTAGGTAAGTTCATCCCCTTCCTCGCTACCCTTACGGGAATGCCGGTCATTGGCTGGATCATCGGTCTTGGCGTATCCTATCTGTCTGGCGTGCTCTACAAGATGATCGAGACTTGGGCCAGGTACAACGCGATCGACAACGCGGTATCGAAAGAAGTCACTGAAGCGCAGAAGAAAACGGAAGAGTTAAAGATCATCCAAAATGACCCAACTGCTACGGAGGCAGATCGTGCAAAGAAGCTTGAGGAGTTTCGCTTGGCTGTTAGGAATCTTACTAAGTACCGCGTGCGCAAAGGTTGAGATAAAGAACACTGAGCTTTGCTGGGATGCTGGCAACCAGGGAGCTATTTGCGAGAATACCCTGAAAGACGAGGAGCGCGTGCTTACCCCTGCCCAATGGGAAGCGGAGCGATTCGGTCGAGGCTGCATGACTCAAGAAGACTTTGGCGAGATTAAGGCTGCCATCGAAAAGCTTTGCAGCGAGCCGAACCGATGCACCTACGAATTCAAAAAAAAGTTTCAGGAGTTCGTTAAAAAGCACGAAGAGCTTATGAAGAAGCTTCCGAAGACTCCAACGGAGTAAGGCGATACTTCTTACCGTCCACAATAACCTTTCGGTCCTCGGGTTTGGTGGTTCGCTTCCAACCATCAAAAGCCGCTCTCCTCATAGCGACAATAAGCATTGATGCGTTGTCAGTTTGGGTTTTGATGGGGCCAAGTACGGAATCGAGATTTAAGGTTGCATAGTCGAGCGCCATTACTTTTTATCCTCTTCCTTTACCTCGAGCTTCTTTAGCTCCTTGATGGCTTGCTCTTTCACGTCCTCGATTCGGTAGCGATGCTCCTTACCGTCTTTGTCCACAATGACGAGGTACTGATATTGGCACGGAGCTGATACCACCGTAGCTGGAGTTGCAGGCACGCATTCAAAGCGCATTACCTCGTAATCCTGCGTGTTGGAGATGTTGAAGCTCGCTAGAGCAAGAATAAATGGGATCACTTCTCCCCCTTCGGATACTTCGCGAGAAAGGCTCGGGCTCTGTTTCCTAAGTCAACCGAACCATCGTCCCAAATCGTCGGCGTAACATGATCGTCCCAGTTTTCTTTGTTCCCGTAATACTCAATCACCTCAAGAGCCTCGGCGAGTTCAGCTCGGAGTTTTAGTACCTCGGGTAACAATATCCTTAAGCCTTCTAACTGGCTGCGCTTGCCAGTGGCGTTCTCCAAACACCTACAGCCACCGTTCGTGCGCATACCCTTCTTTTCCAACGCAAACATACATGAGTTGTCCCCGCAATCTAGTGTACTCATCATTTTTCCCCCTTCGTTTTGTCCGTAGGACCTTGAGCGCAGCGAAATTTGGCGCGCCAGTCTCGGGCAATCAGCCGCAATTCCCAATCAGCGTAAGACGGGCGTCCACGTAATACAGGATTCTCAATTCTCTTGAGGGCTTCTTCCGCCTCTCGCAGCGCCGTGATGAGGGTTAGCACCGTCTCGGGGGAACAGGCGGCGATGTATTCGGCGTCCATACGCAGGTTTGATGCTGGTCCTAATCGAACCAGAGTTTTACCTAGAGAATTCAGCACGCGAATCCCGTAAACGGGCGTCGACCTAAATTGAAACCTTCCTTGCGTCGCCTTCTTCGCCTTTTCTTCCAGGTCGTTGAGGGTGTCGTGTAGGGGGGTCATTTCAATACCTACATGGCGTAGCTTCGATTTCTTGAATGTCTTGCTGCGGAATCGCAATCGTCTTACCCCACTCATCTTCCACAACAGCAAAGCCACCCTCATATTTGATAGTTTTGGTGTAACTTCCACCCGGTCTGCCCTCATGAAGAAATTTTTTGATTGTACCGTCTTTCATTATAATTTTGATATTCACTCTTCCCCCCTCAACCGCTTCGGCTCTCTATTAACCCAAAATATGAGTGCGAAAAGAACTATGGTATCGAGTAGCGCCAGTTCCCAGCTACTTATTCCTTGTCTCGCTAAATAAAAAAGAGGGAAACCGACTGCGGTGTGAATCAGAATTGCAATTACAGATTTAATAATACTTACCGTCATGAATCTTCCCCCCTCAACCGCTTCGCAACGATGGCGTCGAGGTCGGTATTGTCTTTTCTTCCTGAATTTGTCGTCGGCAAGTTTAGCGCCTCGGCGTAGCCGTCACGTTGCTCCACCAGCTTGCGAACGAGCGCGACGAGGATGGGAGCGGCTTCCCTGTACTTAGACGCCAACAAACAGTCCTGGATTGCCTCTCCCGCCGATGTAGGTATCATTATCGTTTTACCTAGGTATGGATTTCCGATATTTGCCTGGCCGTGTTGAATACTCGTGACCCAGGGCCCTTTCGTCGCCTTCGCATCCAATTCCTCAACCTGTTTGAGTAGCGTTTCGAGTGTGGTCATGCGCACCTCAAGTGAATCCGCAGCCCATTGTGAGTGTTGGCTTTGGCTTTTTTTCTCTGCTTCGGCCAACGAAAGTAAACTGATTTTTGATAAATCAAGGTTTCGTCCCCCTCTTTAAAAATATGCTTACACCGATAGCAGCACATCGAAGGTCCAATACCGACTTGAACGACGAAGACGGTCACTTTTCCCCCTTCGGAACGGGTTGCCCGTATGGAATTGGTTTATTGGTTTTCATACACCATCGAACTAAAATCCCGCATCGCTTACAGCGAAAAGCCCCTCTAGGATCTGTGCAAAAAGGCCAGGTCAAATCGTGCTCTTCGCAATTCTTTTTCTTGCTCACTCCAATGCTCCATTCGGCGGCAGCCATTTCTTTCTAAAACTATCGTTTACCCAGCCATGCTTTTGTAACCAACGGTCCACGCCTTGGAAAGTAAAAGCCATCCAAGAGGTACCCTTCATGTGAATAGCATTGTGATGCGCGATACATACCGGCATCAGGTTCCACTTATCATCAGACCCGCCAGCTCCTCGAGTCTTTACGTGATGAAAGCAATCAGCCCTACGATTCACGCAGGCAACGCACATTATCTTAGGATCGGCATTGACGTAAGAACTCATCGCGTTTCTCGCTTCTTTGAAAATCCGTTGAAGTAAAGGAAATTGGCAAGATACTTGGCAGTTATCTTTTGACCTAAAGGGGTTTTAAAACCTCGGTCATTCATTACCTGTACCATCAGCTCGCGCGGGGTTGCTTGCTCGAGAAGTTCCCTGGCGCAATTAATCATCTTCATTTTATTGTCTAAAGTAAGGCGCTTCAGTTTTGCTTTGATAGCAGGGAGCTTCCTGGAAGGGTCTGGGTTGTGGTCTTGGCAGCAGTAGCGTTGCTGACTGGTTTCAAGTACCGAAAAAGGTTTGTTCGGACAGCCTGGTTTAAGACAATGCCGTAACTCTAACTTAAGCCCATACCCCATGCGTGGGATTATCGCCTAACTATCAGGAGATACAACGTAAGATTCCTCAAACCATTTATTTACTTGGGCGTCGAAAAAGGATTTGAGGAAACACTTTTCGTACTGGCTGCAATTGCTGGTCATGAGGCGCTGAGTCCCATCCTGGTGCAGCTCAATGATGATGACGGCACGTAGCTTGGTGTTCGCCTTGGCACGCTCTTGGAGCAGCTCTCTAGCGTCGTTACCAGTATCGAGAACCTTAATCACAATCCACCTTTAAGGCAGCTTCTACTGCATCGCGAATCTTTCGCTTGGTTGATTGGCTCCATTGTCCTGACGTCTTCATGAGCACCTGACCATCACAGCCAATGACATAGGTAGAGGGATAGCTCTTTGTGCCAAGCTGGTTGATTAGGATGCGTGAGGAGTCTTTCAGCACGGGGTGATTGGGCTTGTGCTTACCAATCCATGATTGATAGTCGGAGTCTTTGCGGTCGATTCCCACGTCAAGCACCTGCACGCGGTCGTTACTGCGGTATTCGTCGGCGAGTTCGTCGACGTTGGGGGCATTGTAATTACAGTACGGGCAGGTATTGAAATAGGCTTCGACCACCGTCACTGCGTTGACTGGCGAGCTGTACACAGTACCAGGCTCCGCGTTCATTTGCGGTAATTGAATAGGAAGAAGGCTAAGAGCAAAAAGAAAGAGCGACGTCATGAAATCCCCCAGTGCGGAGATTATACCCTGTCCTCTTCGTCTTCCGATGACGCATTGGATTGCAGGTCATACTGCTCGAGCTTTTCGCGAATGTAGGCCATATCCGCGCAGGCTTTAAAGAAAGCGGAGGCCACGAAGAAGACAATCAGAACCTTGGCGATGACTCCGAGAATTTCAATAATTGCGATCCACATTTTTCCCCCTGTCCACTATCTCTCTGTTCTTCTCAGCCAAGTAATCTGCCACCTTGTCTGATACTGGCGGGTTGAGTTCATCTCGAGCCCACATCAGGTAATTCGGATCTGCCTTGTAAATCTGTTCCAGCGTTTTGCCTTTGTGGCTTCCAAACGGGAACTTGTAATCAGCTAGCTTCATCTCTTTTTTCTTTTCAGGCCCACGCCGCTCAACCCAAAGGTGACAACCCTTCTCGCCTGGGTAGACGGACTCAATATAATACCTTGTCTTGTCGAAACGTAGCCAAAAACGCTCACAGGATTTTGCGACGGGGCAACCATCTCCCCGACATCGGCGCAAATCCCAGCGCCCCACTTAGACGACTCGCAAGCTGTCCCGGATAGTACGACTTGCCAGCTCCATGCATTGTGATTCGTTTAGCTCAAAGTCGAGCCCTGGCGTCATCTTTGGCTTTACCAAAATGTTGATTACTTTAAATTCCCCACGAAAGTAGGGACGTTCTGCGAGGCCAACGATACCTAAGTAACTGGTTTCATCGCACAGCTTGATAAGCTCATCGCGCAAACCAACGTACTCTATTGGTCCTGCCAAGATGGCTCTTGGCGGGTCAATGAATTCAGTATCCCAGTTTCGTTTCATCTCTAGGACGCGTTCAATGAGTTTCATTAATGCAAAGTCTCATTGGTGGCGTGCGTTGCTTCCGGCTCTGTCATTTCAGGATGCTTCTTCAGCTCCTCGGTGAAGGCTGCCTTAATTTCATCGAGCTGCTTAACAGCTTCTTCTTTCGTCTCAAAAGGCCCCAATATTTCATCAGTCTCGGGGTCATATTTACCGTCACAGAAGAACCGCACGCAGCAAGTCCACTTGCCATTAGGCTCTTGGCGATACATTCCCTTTACTTCCAAAACCATCTTGTCTGTTGCCATTAAGTTCCCCCATATGAATCTCGGTAAGGCACTAGGATCGACCGATCATTTGGCCTATCAGGAGGAGTCATATACACTCGCTCTTGACCCTGCCATTTATATCGGAATGGCTCATTGATGGGTACAATTAAGTTTAGCTTGTTAGCGTACTTGCTATCTTTTCCAGTGCGGGAGTCCATGGGATGAATCAAGGTTTTCTTCAAATCTGGTACTGCACGCTTTGCAAGACTCTCCATGCTCTTCATCTTGGCAAGGTTGTAGACTTGGTGCAGCTCTGTTCTTGCGAGTCGGTGAATTTTCCACTCTTCTGCGATAAAGAATTGCCCTACTCGTCGGATGATCTCGCTGTATGGGACTTGCTCAATCGCCGCGTTGGTCATCGCCTGGGCCAATTGGCTTCTCACTTCCTGCGAATACGTCTCGAGACTCGACTGGTACTTGTTAATCAGGAGATTGTTCGTATCGGAAGCTATGGCTACCGCGTTCACATTAATGGGGGTTATGGCCCCGAGGAAATGGTCATCAAAGGCATTGATTTCCGAAAGGATATCTTCTGCGCCCGCGCGGGCAATCATGTCCCCAGCATCTACCATCTCGGCGCTCATGCCGGAGGCCATGGCTTCCAGAGCAGAATCGATCTGGACCAAGGCACCACGGAGCTGCTGGGCCGTGAATTTATCTCCCGAGATTGTGAGTAGGCGGTCATTGAGCCGACGACGGGAAGAGCGGTAGGCTTTGGCTAGACGCTCGGCAGCCTTGTCCTCAAGCTTAAGCACCTGTTGAATGTGCGTTTCCGCTATCTGGAGCGCATCGACTTCCTCAAAGAATGGCACGATTACCTCTTAAACTTTTTGAGGAACGAAGGAGTCACGGTAAAGACTTCTTTTAACGCAGGCCCAAACTTAACGCCCCTGGTGCGTAGGATGGTCAGACCCGCTACGCCGAAAGCTCCCGCGTCACCAATATTTTGCGCCACAGCGGTCCCTAGCGTGGGCTTCTTCTCGTTCCGCCCCTTTGCTATTCCCCTAGCGATAAGCGCCCCACCAAGGGCAGCCCCGCCAATAAACAGAGGTACTGCCAGCTTGGGCATGATCTTGGCTACGTTATCGAGCCGCTTAAACTGGCGGTAGGCTTTGACTGGGTTATTCTTGGTGCGTTTCACCTGGCCTAATGCAGCTTCGGGAAACGTCGCCTGGAAAGCATCGCTCATAGGCGGTCTAAAGACGTGCCGTGCCTGTTCCGCAGCAGATTGAAAGAGCTTGTTCTTGGCAAGCTTTCGCACGCCCTTGGGCGCATCAAACATCTTGCCAGCGATATAGCCAGTGCCAACGGCCACAGCGGTACCGCCCGCGACATCAATTGAGGCTTCTTTCATGCGGATAGGAACGATGCGGCCACGGACTCTGCGAAAGACTACTCTACGATTATCCTTACTCACGGAACCACTCCCTTTCCAGCTCCCTTATTAAACACGTTGAGAGCGGCATGGATCGATTCTCTGACCCGCTTACCACCGTATCGCTGAGCCCCGTACAAAGCGGCAGAGGTGACGCCAAAGTTGATGACGAACTTTCCAACGCTGCGCTGGATACTGTCTGTCTTCTCAGGCCCTACCTTCTTACGAAGCTGTCGCCCAGTCTCATGGACGGTTAGCGACGTGCCACCGATGATGCCAAGCCCCGTAGTGAGGCGATGGCGGTCAAGGAGGTTCTTGCTCACTTGGCCGGTATGCAAAACGGTCTTCTGGCTTTTCTGGAAGATGGGAATGACTTTGCCAGCAATTTTGCGGAAGCCTAAAAGAACTCTCATGATTTCACCCTGAAAACTCTTAAACGACCACGCACCATGCGGAATACTACTCTTCCCTTGTCGGTAGCCATCTTGGCTAGCTTGCCTTTGTGCTTCCAGGCTGCGAGGCCGCCCAGGCCGACGAGGCCAGAGGTCACAGCAGCATCCATGGAAGCCTGCTTCTTAAGTCCAGGAGTCCCCACCGCAGCGCCGCCAATGGCTCCACCAAGTACCAGAGCGCCGATGCCCAGTGCTTTGTTGGAGATTTTTAGCTTTGTGGTAGTGCGTGCAAATTTAATCATGGCTTAGCTCCTTAAAAAGCTCCAAATGGGTTTAGTACCGGCTGTGCCGCAATTTTCTCGATCTCCGCTTCCACATCCTGCACATCGAAATCCTTGGCGAGGTACCTGGTGCCTGTCTCTCTCGAGATAAGGTTAGCGGCTGTGGCCGAGGAAGTGACGGCCACCTTCTGTTGTAAATCAATCATGGTTGATTGAAATACCGGAGGCCAGTTAGTGGTGATCTCCAGGCTCTTGATTTGGAAGCCTGGCGGTATGGTGATGGGGCACGGTTCACCCTTACCAGAGAGAATCATGTTGGCCATCGCCATCTTGATCGTGAGCTTCTTAAGCGAAGGCTCGATGACGGGGCGAATCTCTTCAATGAGTTCCACCAGCGGACCATGGAGAATCTCCATAGCCTTACCGCTCATGTTGGCGGCATTGAGCTTATCGGGATCGAGGAACACCACGCGGGCAATGTCATTGATGCCAAGACGGAGCTTGTCGCGCAGCTCATTAGCTCGCTCGACTCCGGTTAGGTTGCTCTCCAAGAAGGTAGCTTCACCGTCTTTGCCGACGTTCCATCCCTTGGTACTCGAGCGAATGAGATCCTCGAGCTCCTCCCCTGAAAGCCCTTTGACCAAGAGCTGCGGGTCTTGGTTGTAAGCCACCGCTTGAGAGCTTTGGCTTAGCGAATAATTGATGTCGTCGATGAAATCTAGGATGTCTTCTGTCAGTGCGTAGCCATCCACTTTGCAGCGGGAAGTACGGAACCACTCGCCCTGCACAAAGCCAAGGTTATGCTCAGCCGTCTGCACGGGAGTAAAGACAGGCTCCTCTTCGGAGTCTTCATCAAACTCGGGGTTGTCGTACAAGATATCTTCGTACTGCCCTAAGTCGATGCGGTACCACTTCTCCACCGGATCGCCTTGATCGTCCTTTTCGTTCTCGTCTTCGTAGACGTACTGAATCCGCATGGATTCGAGTTCACCGGCCTGGGTAAACTTCGGGTAGCAATTCTTGGCATTGTGGTACTGGATGACGTATTGGCCATCGGTAATGAAAAATCGTACGAAGGAGGAGCCTTGCGCTAGCATCTTGCGCATTGGTTCGAGGATCTCCGATTGGAGCGAGCTTGCGGCAACGACTGCCAAAAGGTAACGCTGTGTGTCTGGGTCTTCCTCGATGACGAAGGTCGGGAAGGTACGGCTACCGACTAAGCGGGAGGCAACCCGTTTGGATAGGGTCTTGGCAAAGGCGTACTTGATGCGCGGCGAGCGCATTCTGACGGGCACGTATTCGTCAGTCTGGTGGTCCTTGGTGTCGTCCCACGGACGCAAATGGTCATATTGGCGATTTTCATAATACGCATCAAGAAGCTCCAGCTCGGGAGTTCTCCAACGCTTGGATTCGTACTTGGTCGCCCGGGCCGCAATGATCCCCAGGTTATTCTCGCGGCGCTTCTTGAAGCGTTCCCGAGGCGGTCGCATGAACTTCGTAAAAAGCTTGTATCCGTTTAGCATTCCCCACCCTCTTAGCTTGCTCGGCTATTTTATCATGCGATCCGTGCCATCGGGTTGATGGACATGGGCGCAGGTTTATAGAAGCCCTGAACGAGCTTCCAAAGCATCTCTAGGCTATCTGGTCCATCATCATGGTCAGCATGAGGGAATTGCTCCACTTGGTCCAAAAAGACTTGATGCAATGCACGATTAAAGAGAATCCACCCGTGAGTTATCTTGGGCTCAAGCGCATAAATCCTCTTCCGCTTATTCTCCACGTTTTCGACTTCATAGAAAGGGATTCGGATTATCTTGTTATATTTCAGCTCCAGTCTCTTGCGCTCTGCAACAATGTTTTGCATCAAGAGATTCCGGTAAAGGTTCGTCTCGACCGCAAACGAATGGTACTGAAACTTTAGGTGAAGCTCGAAAATTTGCTCGATAAATACCGTTGGAGGCTTGCGCTCAATCCACACATTGTGCAAGAAAAGCCGCTCTTTGGAATCCTTATACCCTGTGCTGATTGATGCGAAGTCACCAAGCGCCCCCGCCTTCGGTTTCGTCTCGCCCGTTGCCGGATCAAGCGCCCCTCGGGCAGTCCCCTTCAGCTCTTCCCATGGTACCAGGATATCAGTGTTTTCTATTAATAATCCTTCCTTCGTCTCCTTGTACCAATGGATCTTGGTGAAGACGGCTTCCTCATCGAGCACAGGGTCATTCTGCTTTTCCTTACGGAAAGAGCGCATCCCGA
>Ga0268298_10000699_pt1 | contig 42624 bp, 35 predicted proteins | sample WWTPWeurt_MetaG_FD_194462 | JGI IMG/M metagenome (GOLD analysis project Ga0268298, IMG submission 194462) | Activated sludge microbial communities from WWTP in Nijmegen, Gelderland, Netherland - WWTP Weurt | ecosystem: Engineered > WWTP > Aerobic digester > Activated sludge | place...
GACCCAGGTGCCCGCGGCGCAACTCGAATTGACCGACGGGGCTTCGGCGGACAATCCGGCGCACTTCCATGCCTACCGCGAACTGCTCGCCACCGACGCCGAGCAGGAGGTCGTGGCCGGCGCGCTGCAGGACCGTCTCGTGCAGGTCGGTGTCGACCCGGTGACCAGTCAGCCGCAGTACACGACGATCGCGGTCGCACCGGCGCTCCGTGCCGGCACGGCAGCCGGGTCCGTGACCTTCTTCTCATTGTTCGCACCGGGCGGCTCCCACGCGGGCCGGCTGACGCCCGCAGAGTTGAAGCTCGTCTCGGAATGGGTGGACATCGGCGCTCAATACTTCAACGACCCGTTTGCCGCGCCGGTGCAGTGAGTCCGACCTGATGTTCCGCACGCTGCTGGCCCTTTGCGTCGCGCTGTGTTGCGCGGCCGCCGCCCCCGCTGCCCGCGCGGCACGCAAGCCGACGGTCGTCGTGGTGCAGGACGCCTACGCGGACCTGCGGACCGGACCGGGCCGTGGCTTTCCCGTTGCCTGGTCGGTCGAGCGCGATGCGACGATCACCCTCGTCCGCCAGCGCACAGACTGGATCAAGGTGCGGACGGCCGGCGGACGCGAGGGCTGGGTCAACCGCACGCAGCTCGAACGCACGCTGACGCCCGGCGGCGCCGAGGTCCGCGTCGCGGGACCGACACCGGAGGCGCGCACGGCGCACCACTGGGAAGCCGGTCTCGTCACGGGCGATTTCGGCGGCGCGAACGTCGTGGGCGTGCGTACCGCGTACGCGCTGACGCCCAGCCTGCTCGTGCGCGCCGACGCGAGCCACCTGCTCGGCGACTACTCGAACGGCTGGCTCGGCGCCGTCGGGATCGCGCACGTGTTCGTGCCCGAATGGCGCGTCTCGCCGTTCGTCGGCATCGGCGGCGGCATGCTCAGCATCTCGCCGAAAGCGACCCTCGTGCAGGCCGAGGATCGCACCGATTCGATGGCCTACGCAGGGCTCGGCCTGCGCGGCTACCTGACCAACCGCTTCCTGCTGCAGGCCGAGTACCGCAACTACGTCGTGTTCACGAGCCGCGACGAGAACGAGGAGATCGACGAATGGATCGTGGGCTTCACCTACTTCTTCTGACCGCGCTGCTCGCGGCGGCGGCCTGGCCGGGCTACGGTCACGCGCAGGCGCGCGGGACGGACGAAGGGCTCGAGGCAGGCCAGCCCCAGGTCGTCGAACCGGCCGTGAAGCGCCGCGAGATCGAGCGCGCGCGCATCGACACGGAGAACTTCGAGGCCGGCGCGTTCGTCGGCACGATCAGCATCGAGGACTTCGGCTCGAGCTTCGTCTACGGTGGCCGCTTCGCCTACCACTTCACCGAGGATCTGTTCGCCGAGGCGTCGCTCGGCACCGCGAAGGCCGGCAAGACCAGCTACGAGGACCTGAGCGGCGCGGCGGAACTGCTGACCGACGACGAGCGCGAGTACACGTATTACGACCTGGCCATCGGCTGGAACGCGCTGCCGGGCGAGGTGTTCTTCGGCGGCCGGCGTGCGATGCCGAGCTCGGTCTACTTCACGCTCGGTGCCGGCAGCACGCGGTTCGCGGGCGACGACCATTTCACGGTCATGGTCGGCTCGGGGCTCAGGCTGCTCGTCACCGACTGGGTGGCGCTGCACCTCGACGTGCGCGACCAGATGTTCGACAGCGATCTGCTCGGCGAGCAGAAGCTCACGCAGAATCTGCAGGTCGGCCTCAGCGTCACGGCATTCTTCTGAGGATCGCATCATGACTTCGCGACGCTCGATGCTCGCCGCCGTCTGCCTCGCCCTGGTCGTCCCGGCCGTCGCGGCCGCGGCAACGTCGCCGGCCGGCGCTCCGGCCCCGGACTTCACGCTGGCGGCGCGCGACGGTGGCAAGGTGCACCTCGCGGACCTCCGCGGCCAGGTCGTCATGATCAACTTCTGGGCGACGTGGTGCGGCCCCTGCCGCCAGGAAATGCCGCTGCTCGCCCAGTTGCACGAAAAGTACGAGCCGCTCGGGTTCACGATGCTCGGTGTCAACGTCGAGCCCGACAGCGCCGCCGCGGTGGCGTGGCTCAGGAACGTGCCGGTGACGTTCCCGATCCTTTTCGACACGACCAGCGAGGTCGCCGGCCGCTTCGGCGTCGAAGGCATGCCGAGCTCGGTGCTGGTCGACCGCCAGGGTCAGGTGCGCTACGTGCACCGCGGCTACAAGCCCGGCGACGAGGCGAAGTACGCGGACATGATCCGCAGCCTGGTGAAGGAATGAACCCGCTGCGTTCGATCGCGGCGGCCTCCCTGGCCCTGCTGGCGCTGGCCACGACGACGGCGTGCAGCAGCGTCGAGCCCTGGGTGAAGCCCTACGAGCGCCAGAACTTCGCCGACATCATCATGGCCGCGCAGCGCGACCCGGTCGCCGCCGCCTACCTCGACCACGTGTTCGAGGTCCGCGAGGGCGCGCGGGGCGCAACCGGCAGCCACGGCGGCGGCTGCGGCTGCAACTGAGGGCTCGTCATGTCGAACGGCAACACCCATCGGCTCGGCACGCTGACGACGCTCGCCGGCACGCTCGTCGCATCGACGACGCAGGCGGCCGTGCTGCCGGACGACCGCGCGGACGCGATGTATCACAGCTACGACGGCGGCGGCGTGACCGTCGACGGGCCGTCGCTGCTGGTGCGCAAGAAGTTCGCCGAGAAATACTCGGCTGCGGCCAACTTCTACATGGACATGGTGTCGAGCGCGTCGATCGACGTGGTTTCCACGGCGAGTCCCTACAAGGAGGAGCGCACCCAGGGCAGCCTCGCGCTCGACATGCTCGCCGGCAAGACGCAGTACAGCCTGAGCTATGCGCTGAGCGACGAAAGCGACTACACCTCCAACACCGCGAGCTTCGACATCACGCAGGACATGTTCGGCGACCTGACGACGCTTTCGTTCGGGTTCAGCCAGGGCTGGGACGACGTGCGCAAGCGCGGCGACGCGACGTTCGACGAGAACGTCGACCGGCGTAACTACCGCGTGAGCCTGTCGCAGATCCTCACGCCCAGGCTGATGGCGGGCCTCGACTACGAGGTCGTCACCGACGAGGGCTTTCTCAACAATCCCTACCGCTCGGTGCGCTATCTGGACGAGTCGAGCCCGCGCGGCTATTCGTACCAGGCCGAGGTCTACCCGAGCACGCGCACCAGCAATGCTCTGAGCCTGACGGGCCGTTACTACCTGCCGTACCGGGCCGCCGTGCACGGCGAGTACCGCTGGTACGGTGACACCTGGGGTGTCGACGCGAACACGATCGCGGTCGGTTACACGCAGCCTTGGGGTACGCGCTGGATCTTCGAGCTGGGTTATCGCTGGTACGACCAGTCGGCGGCCGATTTCTACTCCGACCTGTTCCCGCGCGAGAACGCCCAGAACTTCCTCGGCCGCGACAAGGAACTGAGCACGTTCTCCGACCAGATGTTCAGCTTCGGCGCAACCTACGAGCTGCCACCGCTCGGCTGGCACCGCATCCGCCGGTCGACGATCAACGTGTACGTCGACCACGTCCGCTACGAATACGACGACTTCCGCGACGTCACCGCCGGCAGGGCTCCGGGCACGGAGCCGCTCTATGGCTTCGAGGCCAATGTCGTCAGGGTGTTCTTCTCGGGCTGGTTCTGAATCACGCGCGGTCACGCCACGTTCACGGCGAGTCGCGGTTGTCCAGCCTCGTGAGCAGGGCACGCGCGAGGCGCCCGGCGCTGCCGGGTGCATGCGCCAGGAACAGCGACGGCTCGGTCAGTTCCAGTTCGAGCACCAGGGGCGCGCCGGACGGGTTGCGGATCATGTCCATGCGCGCATAGAGCGGCGGGGCGAACGGCAGGGCCGCAAACGCCGCGGCGGCCAGCGCGCCCTCGTCCACGCCCGGATCGCGCGGCGTGATCTGCTCCGGCGCGAACAGACCCTCGACCAGGCCGTCATCCAGTCGCAGCAGCGGCCCCTTGCGGATCGCATGGCTGAATCGCTCGCCCAGGTAGATGACGGCCGTCTCCCCCAGCGTGTCCACGCTCGGCAGGTAGGGCTGCAGCATGGCGCTGCGACGCTCGCTCCGCACCAGCCGCTCCAGGTGCTCCCGCGCGCGATCGCGCTCGGCGCATCGATAGCGCGCAGCGTCCCGTGAACCCGCGCCGATCGTCGGCTTCACGACGAACTCGTCGAAGTCGCAGGCGGCGCCTGCCGTGAAGGCATTCACGCCCCCGTCGAGGAATTCCCCGAGCTCCCCGCCGGCGTCCGCGTCGGGCTCGACGAAGCGTGTCGGTACGACCGCGACGCCGCGGCGGTGCAGGTGTGTCAGGTAGTGCTTGTCGGTGTTCCACGCCACGACGTCGGCCGGGTTCGCCAGCCGGGTCGCGGCGCCGCAGCGCCGGGCCCAGGCGAGGAACTCGTCGATGCGGTCGACGTAGTCCCAGGTCGAGCGCAGCAGCGCGAGGTCGAAGCGCGCCCAGTCGACGCGCGTATCGTCCCAGCTCGGCGTGGAAACCTCCGCGCCGAGATCGCGCAGCGCGGCGACGAGCGGTGGCATGTCTTCGTCGAGTGCGAGTGCCGCATCGGCGGTGACCAGGGCGATGTGGGTCAAGGGTCTCTTCCGTTCAGTCGAGCGCCGCGTCGATGCCGTCGCCCAGCGTGCGCAGGACCTGCAGACGCGCGAGCCGCCCCTGCAGCCGCTCCAGTTCCTGGTCGTATTCGTCGTCGCTTGGGTGCGGTGCTGCGCCGCGTGTCCCGAGACGCACGGAGGCGATCGTGCGAACAGGAGCCGGCGGCGGCGCGACCTGACCCCTGCGGAAGGCGGCGCACCCGACATTGCCTGCAGCAGACGGCGGCCGACCTCGAGCGCCCGGTGCTGCGAATCGGTGCCGTCCACCAGGTGCCAGGCCGCCCTTGGGCGGCAGGATGCGCCAGTAGCGCCAAAGCGGCAGCCGTTCGCGCTCGACGTCGTTGCACTCGCGGAAGCCGTAGACGGTCACGAGCTTCGGATTCAGCCAGCCGAGCAGCGTTTCGTGCAGTCATCGCCGTGCCATGGCGTGGCCGGCTTCAGGCGGTCCGGTGACGCGCGAGCGGGACCTGCTGCGTCACGCAATGGACGTTGCCGCCGCCGAGCAGGATCTCGCGGCCCGGCACACCGACGACCTCGCGCTTCGGGAACAGCTCCTGAAGCTTGCGCAGCGCCTTGCCGTCGCGCTTCGGATCGAGCAGTGGCACGACGACGCGGCGCGTGCCGAGGTAGAAATTGACGTACGATGCCGCGAGCCGGCCGCCCGCCTCCCGCGGCATGCTGCTGTCCGCGGCGTCGATGCCCGCCGCCTCCTCCGCCGTCATGTGCAGCGGACGCGGTTGCTCGAGCTTGTGCACCTTGAAGCGGCGGCCACGCGCGTCGCGCGCCTCCATCAGCCGCTCATGGGCGTCGCGCGAGATCTCGTACTGCGGATCGTTGCGGTCGCGCGTCCAGGTCAGCACGACCTCGCCGGGCCGCACGAAGGCGCACAGGTTGTCGACATGGCCGTCGGTCTCGTCGAGGTGCACGCCCTTGCCGAGCCACACGATCGCGTCGACGTAGAGGTAGCGACTGAGCTGCCGTTCGAGTTCCGCGCGCGACAGCTGCGGGTTGCGGTTCGCATTGAGCAGGCATTCTTCCGTCGTGATCAGCGTGCCCTGCCCGTCGACGTGGATCGCGCCACCCTCGAGCACGAACGGCGCACGGTAACGATCGCAGCCCTCGGCCTCGAGCACCTTCTGCGCGACGGCGTCGTCGCGGTCCCAGGGAAAGTAGAGCCCGCCATTCAGGCCGCCCCAGGCGTTGAACACCCAGTCGACGCCGCGCAGCCCGCCGCGGTCGTTGACGACGAACGTCGGGCCGACGTCGCGCATCCAGGCGTCGTCGCTCGACAGCTCGACGACGCGGACCTGCGGGGGCAGCCGGTTGCGCGCATTGCGGTATTGGCCAGCCGACGCGCCGACGGTCACTGGCTCGCTGCCGGCGATGGCCGTGGCCAGCGCGACGAAGGCCTGCTGCACGGGCTTGGCGCCGAGCCGCCAGTTGTCGGGCCGCTCCGGCCAGAGCATCCAGCAGCCGGCGTGCGGCTCGAACTCGCCGGGCATGCGATAGCCGTCGCGGCGCGGGTGACTGTCGAGGGTGCGGGTCATCGCGCGATTTTAGCAGGGCGTGACGGCCCGCAGCGGCGGCCGTTCAGTCTCTCTCATCGCGCAGCCCCCAGCCGTTCAGCAGCAGGTACAGCGACGGCAGGATGACCAGCGTCAGCACGGTCGCCGACACCATGCCACCGACCATCGGCGCGGCGATGCGCCGCATGACCTCCGAGCCCGCGCCGGAACCCCACATGATCGGCAGCAGGCCGGCGATGATCGTGATGACGGTCATCAGCTTCGGTCGCAGGCGCAGCAGCGCGCCCTCGACGATCGCCTCGCGCAACTCGCGACGCGTGGGCTCGCGCGACTCCGCCGCCGCACGCCTGCGCCGTGCGGCCCATGCATGATCGAGGTACATGATCATGACCACGCCCGTCTCGGCCGCAACGCCCGCGAGCGCGATGAAGCCCACGGCCGCCGCGATCGACAGCTCGTAGCCCAGCAGGTACAGCAGCCAGATGCCGCCCACGAGCGCGAACGGCAGCGCGAACAGGATCAGCCCCACGTCGCGCGCATTGCGGAAGTTCAGGTACAGCAGCAGCACGATGATCGCGAGCGTGGCGGGCACGACGACGGCGAGCCGATCGACGGCCCGCTGCAGGTACTCGTACTGGCCCGACCACGCGAGGCTGTAGCCCGCCGGCAAGTCGAGATCGGCCGCGATGCGCCGCCTCGCCTCGTCGACGTAACCGCCGAGGTCGCGACCCTGCAGGTCGACGAACACCCAGCCGGACGGACGCGCGTTCTCGCTGCGGATCATGCCGGGCCCATCGGCCACGTCGACGCGCGCGACGTCGGCGAGCGTGGCGCTGGCGCCCGTCGGCGCGACGATCGGCAACTGTCGCAGCTTCTCCAGCGAGTCGCGGAAGTGCTGCGGGTACCGCAGGTTGATCGGGTAGCGTTCGAGTCCCTCGACGGTGTAGCTGACGGTCATGCCGCCCACGGCCGATCCCACGATGTCCTGCACGTCCTTGACGTTGAGCCCGTAGCGGGCGGCCGCGACACGATCGATGTCGATGTCGATATAGCGCCCGGTCGCCGTGCGCTCGGCATAGACGGACGTCGTGCCCGGCACCCGCCGGAGGATGTCCTCGACGCGCTGGCCGAGCGACTCGATCACCTGCAGGTCGGGCCCCATGATCTTGATGCCCACCGGCGTGCGGATGCCGGTCGCGAGCATGTCGATGCGGGTCTTGATCGGATAGCCCCAGGCATTCGACACGCCCGGCAGGCGCACGAGCGCGTCGAGTTCGGCCTCGAGCTTCTCCGGCGTCATGCCCGGCCGCCACTGGTCGCGCGGCTTCAACATGATGGTCGTCTCGAACATCTCGATCGGCGCGGAGTCGGTCGCGCTCTCGGCGCGCCCGGCCTTGCCGAACACGCGCTCGACCTCGGGCACCGTCCTGATCAGCCGGTCGGTCCGGGCGAGCAGCGCGCGCGCCGCGTCCGTCGACAGGCCCGGCAGCGTCGTCGGCATGTACAGCAGGTCGCCCTCGTCGAGCTCGGGCATGAACTCCGTGCCGAGCCGCGAGGCCGGCAAGAGCGTGGCGACGAACAGCACCGTCGCCCCGGCCGTCACGACCCAGGGCCGCTGCAGGGCCAGGTCGAGCAGCGGACGGTACGCCGCCGCCGCGGCGCGGTTGACCGGATTCGCGGACTCGGGCCGGACGTTGCCACGCACGAGCCACCAGATCAGCACGGGCACGAGCGTGATCGACAGCAGCGCCGCGGCGAGCATCGCGTAGGTCTTGGTCCAGGCGAGCGGCGCAAAGAGCCGCCCTTCCTGCGCCTCCAGCGTGAACACCGGCAGGAACGACAGCGCCACGATCATCAGCGAGAAGAACAGCGACGGGCCGACCTCGCGGCAGCCCTGGTAGACCGCCTCGAATCGCTGCGACGCATCGGCCACGCCCTGTTCGAGCTTGCGGTGCACGTTTTCGACCATCACGATCGCGGCGTCGACCAGCGTGCCGATCGCGATCGCGATGCCGCCGAGCGACATGATGTTCGCGTTGATGCCCTGCGCCCGCATGACGACGAAGGCCGCGACCACGGCGAGCGGCGTGACGATCACGACGATGAGCCCCGAGCGCACGTGGTACAGGAACACGAAGCAGACCAGCGCGACGACGATGAACTCGTCGAGGAGCTTGCCCCGCAGGTTGTCGACGGCGCGCTCGATCAGCGAGGAGCGGTCATAGGTCTCGACGATCTCGACGCCCGCCGGCAGGCCGGCGCGCAATTCGTCGAGCTTGTGTTTCACGCGCCGGATGGTCTCGCGCGCATTGTCGCCGTTGCGCATGACGATGACGCCGCCGACCGCTTCGCCCTCGCCGTCGAGTTCGCCGATACCGCGCCGCATCTCGGGGCCGACGCGCACGTCGGCGACGTCGCGCAACAGCACCGGCGTGCCGGCCGGCGTCGCCATCACCGGGATCTGCTCGAGGTCGGCGACGCCCTTGACGTAGCCTGTCGCACGCACCATGTATTCGGCTTCGGCCATCTCGACCACCGCGCCGCCGGCTTCCTGGTTGCCGCGTCGGATCGCCTGCTCGACCATCATGAGCGGGATGCCGTAGCCTCGCAGCCGCAGCGGGTCGACGACCACCTGGTACTGCCTGACCATGCCGCCGATCGTCGCGACTTCGGCCACGCCGTCGAGCGCCTGCAGCTCGAATTTCAGGAACCAGTCCTGCAGCGAGCGCAGCGCGGCCAGGTCGTGCCCGCCCCTGCGGTCGACGAGCGCGTACTGGTAGATCCAGCCGACACCCGTCGCGTCGGGACCGAGCGAAGGGCGCACGCCTTCGGGCAGACGCGCCGTCGCCTGACTGAGGTATTCGAGCACGCGTGAGCGCGCCCAGTAGGGGTCGGTGCCATCGGCGAACAGCACGTTGACGAACGAGTCGCCGTAGAACGAATAGCCACGCACCGTCGTCGCGCCGGGTACCGAAAGCAGCGCGGTCGTGAGCGGATACGTGACCTGGTCCTCGACGAGCCGCGGTGCCTGGCCCGGCCAGGGCGTGCGCACGATCACCTGCACGTCGGACAGGTCGGGCAAGGCATCGACCGGCGTACTCTGCACGGCGTGCAGACCGACCGCCGCCAGCATGAGCGCCAGCAACAGGACCAGCGGCCGGTTCGCGAGCGAGCCGCGGATGATCGCATCGATCATGGCGCATGCCCCGCGTGCCCGGCGTGCGGACCGACGCCCGGCGCGGCTTCGGCATCGCCGGCCCCTTCGCCGCCACCTTCGAGCCGCTCGAGACCGGCGTCCAGGTTCGCCTCGGAATCAAGCAGGAACTGCGCCGCTGTGACGACCTGCTCACCCTCGCGCAGCCCGTCGAGGATGGCGACACGGTCACCACGCTCGGCACCGGCCACGACGCGACGCGAGGCGAATCGCCCGTCGCCGAGCGCCACGACGACGCGGTCCTGCGCGCCGCCACGGATCAGCGCTCCGCGTGGCACGTTGAGCACGTCCTCGCCGCCCTCCCCGACCAGTTCGACGTTCGCCAGCATGTTCGGCTTCACGCCGGCCGGCGACTTCCGCAGCGTGATGCGTGCACGGACGGTGCGCGTCTCCTGACCGAGTTCCGGGTAGACGTAGTCGACGCTGCCGTGCACCACGTCACCGGGCAGCGCAGGGAAGCGCACCATCGCGTGCGTGCCCGCCTGCAGCCACGCGGCCTGCGCCTCAGGGACTTCGGCGATCACCCAGAGGCTGCCGAGTGCGGTGATCGTCATCGCGACCATGTCGGGGCTCAGCATCGCACCTTCGCGCGCCATCAACTCCGTGACGACGCCGTCGATCGGCGCATGGAACGGCACGCGCCCGGTCGTGTTGCGTGTCCTGGCGAGACCGGACGCGGTGCCGCCGAGACCCAGCGCCTGCAGGCGGTCGCGCGAGGCGGCGATCAGGTCGTCGTTGCCGATCTCGAGCGCGTCGAGGTACTCGCGCTGCGCGCTCTCGAGCATGGGCGAGTACAGCGTGAACAGCAATTGCCCCCTGCGCACCGGCTCTCCCATCGCGCGCACCGCCAGCGCCTCGACCCAGCCTTCGGCGCGCGTACGGACCTGTCGCACGCCTCGCTCGTCGAACTGGACGTAACCCACCGTCTGCGCGCTGCGACGCAGACGGCCGCGCACGACGGGCTCGGTACGCACGCCGAGGTTGTTGATCACCGCCGGCGAGATGCGCACTTCGCGACCCGCGGCCACGGCCTGCGCCGTGCCGGGCTGCGTCGTGACCGCCGGCGTCGCCTCGAACTCGACGAGCTGCATACCGCAGATCGGACACTGGCCCGGCGCGTCGCGCACGACGTCCGGATGCATCGGGCAGCGATAGCGGACCTGTGCTTGCGTGTGCACATGCTTCGCCGGCGTGTCGTCAGCGGCCGCGCGCGGGGCCTCGCCCGGCGGCTGTCGCGAGCAGGCTCCGAGCAGGACGGCGAGCGCGAACAGGGCCGCGCAACGGATCGGGGAGACGTTCATGGGGTGGACCCTGCGAGGTAGTCGATGTCGTGCTGCGCCAGCGCGCGGTCGGCGGCCAGACGCAGGTGCTTGAGCCGTGTTTCGCCGGCGAGACGCCGGGCGCGCACGACCTCGTCGATCATGACCCGGTTGGCGCGCCACGCGAGCAGCGCGGCCTTGACGGACTGGTCGGCCAGCGCGAGCAGGTCGGTTTCGTAGAACCGCTCGAGTTCGCCCGTGCGCTGTGCGGCGTTCCACGCCTCGACGAGCATCGCCTGCATTTCACGCCGGTGATCCTCGTGCCGCTCGTGCAGGCCGCGCGCGTCGAGACGCGCTGCCGCGACCTCGCGGTCCTGGCGGTTCCTGGCGAACAGCGGGACGCTCATGCTCAACATGGCGCTCAGCAGGTCGGCCCGCGACGTGCCGTCGGGCATGTCGTCGCGGAAGCCATAGCTCACGTCGAGCATCCAGCCGGGCTTGCGCCTTTCCCTGGCGACGTCCACGGCCGTCTGCGCCGCATCGAGGCGACGCTCGTAGTCGATCTGGGCGGGGTGTGAGACAAGACGTGCCTCGAGGACCGCCAGCGGCTCGAGCTCCGCGCGCGCGCCGATCGCCGTGGGCTGCGCCCGTGCCGCGTCGTCGGCGCCGAGCCAGAAGGTGAGCTGCGACCGATACATCGTCGCGTCGCGATCGAGATCGAGCTGCTGTTCGCGCAGCATCGCGACGTCGAGACCCGCCGCGAGCACGTCGAGCTGCGAACCTTCGCCGGCAGCGTAGCGGGCGCGCGCCGACTGACGCATCTGCTCGACCCAGGCGCCCTGCTCGTCGACGACCTGGCGCGCCGCGCCGAGGTAGGCGAGCTGTGTCCACAGCTTGCGCACCTCACGCGTGACCAGTCGCTCGCGGTCGAGCGCCGTCGCGTCCATGGCCGCGGCGAGCTGCTGCATCTGCCGTTGCGAGAGTTGTCGTGACCGGCCGGGCTGAAACTCCTGGCTCAGCCCGACCTCGAGCATGGTCATGTCCTCCTCCGACAGGCTGAAGGAGTCGACGGGGACGCTGGTGACGCCGAAGCGGAGCTGAGGGTCCATCAGCTCGCCCTCCGCGACGGCACGCTCGCGCATGGCCGCGGCCTGTGCGCGCATCTCGCGGGTCATCGCGTCGCGCCGGAGAGCGATCTGCTCGGCGTCGGCGAGGGCCAGTTCCTGCCCGGCCGCGCGTGGCGGGCCCAGCAGCGTTGCGAATCCGGCGAGCCCGCAAAGACTCGCGACGAAGGATCTAAAGGCAGACATGTCGGACTCCGGCCGTTCCACGGGCACGGGGAAGCCGGCGACGGCGACCCCGGGGCGGATGCAACTCGGCGAAGCGCGACTATTTCAGAAAGCGACAGTAGCTCACGGCCAACGCGGGCCGTGGCAGGACGACAGTGGCGACGGTGCGCGGCACCGGCCCGGCAGGCGCCCGCGACATCGGCGCCAGAACGAACACCGCCGCAACGAGCGGCGCCGCAGGAAACGCCAGCAACGGCCGCGTGTCGACCTGCGGACCGTCCGGATACAGGCAGTCGACGCCTGTGTCGGCCGCCGGATCGGCGGACTGGCCTCGCTCCGGCGGACAGTAAACGCAATGCTCTTCCCCACCGGCCATCGCGCCGTCCGGCATGAACGCCATGGCGCAGGGCACGAGCGCCGCCTGCAACCAGACCGCGCAAAACAGCGCAAGCACGCCCTGCGTCAGGGTGCGCTGTCGTCGGCGGATCCAGTCGATGCCCGGAAAACCCAAGCGGCCGTCCTGCGTTGCGGTTCGCAACGGAAATTACAGCGACACGGTCGCCGTCGCAAGGACCCTGCTCACGGTCGGCGGCCCGGCTGCGGCAAATCCCCGGCACGGCCCGGTGTGCTAGCATTCCGACCCTTTCCCGTCCCCAAAAGAGACGTCACGTCGGAGCCAGGTTCGATGTCCACCGCGCTCAAGCTCAAGGTCCCGCCGCAGGGACAGAAAATCACCATCCACGATGGCAGGCTCGTCGTGCCCGACCAGCCGGTCATCCCCTTCATCGAGGGCGACGGCACGGGGCCCGACATCTGGCGCGCCTCGGTGCGGGTGCTCGATGCGGCGGTCGCCAAGGCATACGGCGGCAAGCGCAAGATCCACTGGATGGAGGTCTACGCCGGCCAGAAGGCGAACGACCTGCTCAATACCTGGCTGCCGGACGAGACCGTCGAGGCCTGCCGCGAGTACCTGGTCTCCATCAAGGGGCCGCTCACCACGCCGATCGGTGGCGGCATCCGCTCGCTGAACGTCGCGCTGCGCCAGATGCTCGACCTCTACGTCTGCCTGCGCCCGGTGCGCTGGTTCCGCGGCGTGCCCTCGCCGGTCAAGGCGCCGGAGAAGGTCGACATGGTCATCTTCCGCGAGAACACCGAGGACATCTACGCGGGGATCGAGTTCGAGGCGGGCAGCCCCGAGAACGAGAAGTTCAAGGCGCTGTTCAAGGAGTCGTTTCCCAAGCTCTACGGCAAGATCCGCTTCCCGGACACGTCGGGCATCGGCATCAAGCCGATCTCGAAGGACGGCACGGAGCGTCTGTTCCGCGCGGCCATCGAGTACGCGATCGTCAACAAGCGCAAGAGCGTGACGATCGTGCACAAGGGCAACATCATGAAGTTCACGGAGGGCGCCTTCCGCAACTGGGCCTATGCACTGGCCGAGCGCGAGTTCCCGCAGCACACCTACACCTGGGACCAGTGGGAGCGCACCAAGGCCGAGAAGGGCGACAAGGCAGCGAATGCCGAGCAGGACGCCGCGAAGGCCGCCGGCAAGATCATCGTCAAGGACGCGATCGCCGACATCACGCTGCAGCAGGTGCTCACGCGTCCAGAGGAGTTCGACGTCATTGCGACGATGAACCTGAACGGCGACTACCTGTCCGACGCGCTGGCGGCGCAGGTCGGCGGCATCGGCATCGCGCCCGGCGGCAACATCAACTACATGACCGGTCACGCGGTGTTCGAGGCGACGCACGGCACGGCGCCGAAGTACGCGAACCTCGACAAGGTGAATCCGGGCTCGGTAATCCTCTCGGGCGAAATGCTGCTGCGCTACCTCGGCTGGTTCGAGGCCGCCGACGCCGTCATCTCGGCGATGGACAGGAGCATCGCCCAGAAGACGGTCACCTACGACTTCGCGCGCCTGATGGACGGTGCGAAGGAAGTGAAGTGCAGCGAGTTCGGCGACGCCCTGATCAGGAACCTCTGACCCGGGGCGGGCCGGCCGGGAGGGAGGGGGCGGCGGCTGGAGTTCGACAGCACATGAACCTGACCGTCGCCCATCCGAGCACGCGCGACACGCTGGTCCGCGACTGCGCGCAACTGCTCGTCGATGCGTTCGCCGACTACAACGCCGATTTCCGCGCCATCACCCAGCGCGCCCGGCAGCGCTTCGAGGAGCGCGACTGGCGCGGCAGCCAGCGCGACGCGGTCGAGCGCATCGAGCTCTACCGCAAGTACGTCAACGGCACCGTCGAGCTGATGCGTCACCGCCTCGGCGACGAGATGCACGAGCGGGCCGTCTGGTCGGCGGTCAAGCGTCGCTTCGACGAGATGATCGACCCGCTGCCGGACTGCGAATTCCCGAAGACGTTCTTCAGCTCCGTCACGCGCAAGACCTTCGACACCGTCGGCGTCGACCCCGCCGTCGAGTTCGTCGCGCTCGACCTCGACCCGCTCGCCAACGTGCACTCGCACGTCGAGACCCGCGTCTACGCGGTCCGCGGCGACCTCGACCTGCTGGCCGAGGAACTGCTGGCCGACTACCGCTTCCGCACGCCCTACCGCGACTTCGAGCGCAGCGTGAAGATGGTGGCCGACGAGATGAAGGCCCTCGTCAATGCGAGCACGGAGCGGCGCGCGCCCGAGTCCGTCGAGGTCATCAAGGAAGTCTTCTACCAGATGACGCGCGCCTATCTCGTCGGACGCATCAACGGCCGCGGCTGGACGGCGCCGTTCGTGGTCGCGCTGCGCAATCTCGACAGCGGCGTCGTCGTTGACGCGATCATGCTCGAGACCGGGCCCGTCAGCATCCTGTTCAGCTTCACGCGCTCGTATTTCCACGTCGACCTCGCGCACGTCGGCGAGGTGGTCAAGTTCCTCAAGACCATCCTGCCGCTGAAGCCGGTCAGCGAGTTGTACACCGTGCTCGGCCGGGCCAAGCAGGGCAAGACCGAGCGCTACCGCGAGCTGTTCAAGCACCTGCAGCACTCGGACGACCAGTTCGTGCTGGCGCCTGGCGAGCGCGGCCTCGTCATGATCTGCTTCACGCTGCCGTCGTTCGACGTCGTTTTCAAGCTCATCCGCGACAGGTTCCCGTACCAGAAGAACATCCTGCGCGAGGACGTGCTCTCCAAGTACGAGCTGGTGTTCAAACACGACCGCGCCGGGCGCCTGGTCGACGCGCAGGAGTTCAAGAGCATCCGCTTCCCGAAGGCACGTTTTTCGCAGGAGCTGCTCGAGGAGCTGCAGAAGGAAGCGGCACGCACCGCGCACTTCGATGGCGACGAGGTCACCATCGACCACCTGTACATCGAGCGGCGCATGACGCCGCTCAACCTTTACCTGCGCTCCGTCGACCGCGAGCTCGCCGAGAAGGCCGTCGTCGAGTACGGTCAGGCGATCCGCGACCTCGCGGTGACGAACATCTTTCCGGGCGACCTGCTGCTGAAGAACTTCGGCGTGACACGGCACGGGCGCGTGATCTTCTACGACTACGACGAACTCTGCCTGGTCACCGACTGCCGGTTCCGCGACGTGCCGCAGTCCGAGCACGACGAGGATGACATGCGCGCCGACGCGTGGTTCTACGTCGGCGAGAACGACGTCTTCCCGGAGACGTTCCTCAACTTCCTCGGCTTCGATCCAGGGCTGAAGCAGGTCTTCCTCGATGCGCACGCCGAGATCCTGACCGCGGAGTGGTGGCGCAGCATCCAGCAGCGCCTGAGGGAGGGCGACCTGCTCGAGGTGCTGCCCTACCACCGCCACCGCGTGCGCGTGTTCAGCAGCCTGTGAACCACCACGTCGCGGCTCGCCCGCCGGCCTGGCTGCTCGCCCTGCTGTTCGTCGTCGCCTTCGCGTTCCAGGGCACGCGCGGCATCTGGGAGCCCGACGAGGGCCGCTACAGCTCGGCCGGTATCCACATGCACGAGAACGGCGACTGGCTCGTGCCGACGGTCGACGGCGAGCACCCGCACCTGACCAAGCCGCCGCTGACGTACTGGGCGCTCGCCGCGAGCTTCGCGTTGCTCGGCCACCACGAGTGGGCCGCGCGGCTGCCGGGCGCGCTGGCATTCATCGCCACCGGGCTTTTCGTCTTCGGCCTCGGTCGCCGGCTGTGCCCGGTCAAGCCGTGGTTGCCGCCGACCGTCTGGGCGCTGTCGTTCGCGCCGGCGGTGGCGTCCAACATCGTGTCGACGGATCCGATCCTGGCGTCATTCGAAACGGCCGCGATGTACGCGTTCGTCGAGGCATGGTCGCGCGACGGGGCGGGCACGCGGCGCTGGTTCCTCGCCATGTGGCTGGCCTGGGGGCTCGCGTTCCTGACCAAGGGTCCGCCGGGCCTGCTGCCGCTGCTCGGCATGGTCGCCTTCGTTGCGGTCCACGAGCGCCGGCACCTGCGTCCGATGTTCGCGCCCGCCGGCCCGGTCCTGTTCGCCGTCGTCGCGTTCACGTGGTTCGCGGTGCTGATCGCGCAGCAGCCGGACCGGTTGCGGTACTTCCTCGGCTACGAGGTCTATGACCGTCTCTTCACGGCGGCCCACGACCGCAATGCCCGGTGGTACGGCGCCATCGAGGTCTACCTGCCGATGCTGCTGGTCGGCACGCTGCCGTGGTCCGCCGTCGCCGTCGTCACCACCGGCGGGCCGCGCGCAGCCTGGCACCAGTGGCGCGACCGGCTGCGGCAGCGTCGGCCCGAGTGGCTGCTGCTCGCCTACTGGCTGCTCGTGCCGCTCGCGGTGCTGTGCCTGGCACGCTCGCGGCTGCAATTGTACGTCCTGCCGCTGTTCGTGCCGCTCGCTCTGATCCTGTCGCGCCCGCTCGCGCATTGGCACGAGCGTTCTGCCTGGCGCTTCGCCGCGGTCGTCCTGGCGGCGACGGTCGCCATGGTCGCGTTCAAGGGCACCCTCGCCCACTGGCCATCGGACCGCGACGCGCGCGCCATCGCCGCCCAGTTGCGCGCGATCCTCGATTCCCGGTCGATCGACGGCATCGTATTCGTCGGCATGCGGCCGTATTTCGGCTTGAACGTCTATCTCGACGTGGCCGTCGAGGGCGTCCAGATCGGCGAGCGCAAGTTCGAGTACTCGAAGTACCTGGCGCCGGAAGACCTCTGCGCCGAGATCGCGACGCCCGAGCGCAACGTCTATGCCATCAAGTCGCACCAGGCGGCGAAGTTCGTCGCGGCCGTCGGACGCTGCGGCACGGCTGCGTCGCGGCTCGGGACAGTCCGGGCGGACGGCCACGACATCGAGCTGTTCGAGGTCGTGCCGGCCGTGCGGTAAAGTCGCCATGGCCCCGATCGACGAGGGTCGTCAGGGGGCCGACGAGGTGCAGGATGGAACCTGTCCGCCGCAGCCCGCAGGCGCGCCTGCTCGCGCTGGCGCTGGTGATCGTCGCCGCGGCCGTCCCGGCGCAGGACGCCAACGTCACCCGGCCGGTCGATGAACTCGAGCAGCTGCTGCTCGCCGAGCCGCTGCGCATCGAGCACGCCGAAATCAGCCGGCCCAAGGCGAAAGGCGACATCACGCTCAAGGCGGACGTCTCGCTCGGCGGCTCCGCGCCGCTGCACGTGAAGCTGCGCAAGGCCGCGCCCGGCGCGGATTCGTTCAACAACGTGCCGCGTTACGACCTGGCGGCCTACGAGCTGCAGAAGCTGTTCGTCGACCCTCCCGAGTACCTCGTACCGCCGACCGTGCTGCGCTTCCTGCCGCTCGCCGACCTCCGCCCATACTCGCCGGACGTCGAACGCACCTTCGCCGCCACCGACCAGGTGCTCACGGTGATGCAGTACTGGCTGCAGGACGTGACGGCGCTGCCCGACGTCTACGCGCCCGCGCGATTCGAGTCGGATGCGGTCTATGCCCGGCACGTCGGCCAGTTGAACGTGCTGACCCGCCTGATCCGGCATCGCGACCCGAACCTCGGCAACTTCCTGATCGGCCGCGCCGCGCAGGGACCACGTCTGTTTTGCACCTGATCGTCGGTGAGCGCGACGGCGTTCCCGCCGGAGGACGCGCGGAACGCGCGCGGCTCGACGAGCCAGTCGCCCACGTGGAACCCGGCGTCCAGGCCGGCGGCATCCATGTCCTATGCCCCAGGTGTCCTCGGGGCGGAGCATAACAGACGTCAGGGTGGGCGCTAAGGCGCCCGCGCCGCGGCCTGCAGCGCCTGCCCGAGGTCCGCCGTCAGGTCGTCGACGTCCTCCAGTCCGACAGACAATCGCACGGTGCCCGGCCCGATGTCCGACCACCGCTGCTGTTCGGCCGTAAACCCGCGCGGCTGCTGCAGAGCCGGCGGCAGCACGAGCGATTCGGTCGATCCGAGGCTCGCCGCGATGGCGAACAGCTCCAGTGCTTCGGCAAAACGCGTACCCGCCTCGAGACCGCCGTGCAGGTCGAACGTCACGACGGTGCCGAAATCGTGCATCTGTCGCCTTGCCCTTTCGTGCCCGGGGTCGTCCTGCAACCCCGGATGACGTACGCGCGACACCTGCGGCTGCCGCGCAAGGAATTCGGCGACGGCCTGGGCGCTGCGGCACTGTGCGTCGCGACGCACGTAGTAGGTCTTCATGCCGCGCAGCAGCAGGAACGCCGCGTGTGGATCGAGCGTCGGTCCGAGCAGCGAGGCATCGTCGCGCAGCGCGTCGATCAGCTCCGCGCGGCCGATCACGGCACCGCCCATCACGTCGCCGTGGCCCGACGCGTACTTGGTCAGGCTGTGCACGAACAGGTCGACTTCGAACTGGCCGTGGTTGTGGAAGCCCGCGAGCGTGTTGTCGAGCAGCGTCGTCGCGCCGTGCCGCCGCGCCAGGTCGGCGATGCGGGCGACGTCGGCTATCTTGAGCACGGGATTGGTCGGCGACTCGAACACGACCAGCTTCGTTGGCGTCGCCGCCAGCACGCGCTCGAGGCCCGCGAGGTCGTCGATCGACAGCAGCGTGCTCGCGACGCCGAAGCGACGCAGCATCCGGCCGATCAGCGCGCGCGTCGGCTGATACTGCTCCGCGAAATGCACGACGTGGTCGCCGGACCGTAACAGCGCGAGCAGCGGCGTCGCCACGGCCGCCACGCCCGAGCCCGTCAGCAGGCAACCGTCCCGGCCCTGCAACTCGGCGAGCAGCCCCTCGAGCTGTGCGAGCGTCGGATTCGCGACGCGCGAATAATAGAATCCCTCGCGTTCACCCTTGAACTGCGCGAGCGTCTGCCCGACGTCGTCGAACGTGAACTTGACCGACTGGTAGATCGGCGCGACGAGCGGCCGGTTGTCCGTCGGCACGCGCACCTCGCGCGGATGCGTGACGCGCGTGCGCTTCTTCATGCGGACCCGGCCCCGAGCTCGAAGGCGTCGGCGTCGAGATGCGCCGGGAACTCGCGCCGGTAGGTGTCGAGTGCCTCGCGGTCGAGCACGACCGTCTCGACGAAGTCACCGCCGTGCTCGCCGCCGAGCGACTGGCCGAGGAAGTCGTAGACGGCGCTGTCGCCGGCATAGGTCGCGCCGTTGCCGTCCTTGCCGACGCGGTTCACGCCCACCGAGTAGCAGAGATTCTCGATCGCGCGCGCCTTGAGCAGCGCGGACCATGCCACGCGCCGCCGCGCCGGCCAGTTGGCCACGAACACCAGCGCGTCGTAGTCGCCGCGGTTGCGGCTCCACACCGGGAAGCGCAGGTCGTAGCAGACCTGCGGACAGAGGCGCCAGCCCTTGTATTCGATCAGCTTGCGGTGCGCGCCCGCGGCGAAGTGCTTCTGCTCGCTGGCCAGCCGGAACAGGTGGCGCTTGTCGTAGTGGTCGATGCTGCCGTCGGGCTTCACGAACAGCAGGCGATTGTAGTGCTTGCCCCCGTCGCGCACGATCAGACTGCCCGTGATCGCGCAACCCCACGCCGCCGCTTCTTCCCGCATCCAGTGGACGGTCTCGCCATCCATCGTCTCGGCGAGGCCGGCGGCGTCCATCGTGAAGCCCGTCGTGAACATCTCGGGCAGCACGATCAGGTCGGTGTGGCCGGCGAGACCGCGGAAGTGGGCGGCGAGCAGACGCCGGTTGGTCATCGGGGCCTGCCAGGCGAGGTCCGCCTGGATCAGCGTCACGCGCAGATTCACACTCATAGGGTCCTCAGTCTGGCGGCCGCCGCGTCGAGCGTGGCCTCGTGCTTGGCAAAACAGAACCGGACGATCCGCTCCGTCGCGGGCGGTCTGGCGGAGAATACCGAGATCGGTATCGCGGCGACGCCGTGCTCCGTCGTCAGGCGGCGGGCGAACACCGTGTCCCCCTCGTCGCTGATGGCCGAATAGTCGGCGAGCTGGAAATACGTGCTCGCCGCGGGCTCGTACCGGAAGCGCGTGCCGTCGAGCAGCCGGGCGAAATGGTCGCGCTTCGCCTGGTAGAACACCGGCAGCCCGCTCGCGTGCCCCGGGCACTCGCGCATGAACGCGGCGAGCGCGGCCTGCAGCGGTGTCGCCACGGCAAACTGCACGAACTGATGCACCTTGCGGAACTCCGCCATGAGCGCGCCCGGCGCGACACAGTAGCCGACTTTCCAGCCCGTCGCGTGATACGTCTTGCCGAACGAGGACACGACGAAACTGCGTTCGGCGAGCTCGCGGTGCGCGAGCAGGCTGTGATGCCGCCGCCCGTCGAACAGCATGTGCTCGTACACCTCGTCCGACAGCAACAGCACGGGCGTGTCCCGCACGAGGGACGCGAGCGTGTCCAGGTCGTCCGCGGCGAGCACGGCGCCGCTGGGATTGTGCGGAAAATTGAGCACCAGCAGCCGCGTGCGCGGCGTCAGCGCATCGCTCAGGCACTGCCAGTCGACGCCGAAGTCCGGCCGCCGCAGCGGCACGCGCACGGCACGGCCGCCCGCGAGCACGACGGCGGGCTCGTAGGAGTCGTAGGCCGGGTCGAGCAGGATCACCTCGTCGTCGGGCCGCACCGTCGCGTGGATGGCGCAGAAGAGCGCCTCCGTGCCACCCGAGGTGACGGTGATGTCCGCTTCGACGTCGACTTCGCGTCCGTAGCGGTTGCTCAGCCCGGCGGCGATCGCCTCACGCAACGCGGGCAGCCCGGTCATGGGCGCGTACTGGTTCTGCGATCCGCCGGCGCGGCCCATGTAGTGCGCGACCAGCTCGACCAGCCGCGCCGGCGGATCGAAATCGGGATAGCCCTGCGAGAGATTGATCGCGCCATGCTCCGCCGCGAGCCGCGACATGAGCGTGAAAATCGTCGTGCCGACGGCCGGCAGCTTGCTCTCGATCCGCGCGCGCATCGGCCGGATTCTAGCAGGCGCCCCCGAGCCGGGCGGCCGCCATCGCCGCGCCGACGAGGCCCGCATCGTTGCCGAACGCGGCGCGTACGATCTCGGCCCGGCTGTTGAGCAGCGGTCCGAAGTGCTCCCAGTTCTCGGTCACGCCGCCGCCGACGATGAAGAGGTCGGGCCAGAGCAGCGCATGGTAGGCATCGAGCACGACGTTGACCTCGCACGCCCACTCGACCCAGTCGAGGCCACGATCCGTCCGCACCCTGGCCGCCGCGCGATGCTCGGCCTCCCGGCCGCCGACTTCGAGGTGCCCGAATTCGGTGTTGGGCAGCAGCCGGCCGTCCACGAACAACGCCGATCCGATGCCCGTGCCGAGCGTAAGGACCATGACGGTGCCCTGGCCGCGGTGGCGACCGGCGCCGAGCGTCATCTCTGCCACACCTGCGGCATCGGCGTCGTTGAGAAAGGCGACCGGCCGCTGCAGCCGCGCCTGCAGATGGGCCTGCACGTTCATGCCGATCCAGCGCTTGTCGATATTGGCCGCGGTCCACGCGACGCCGTTCTTCGCCACCACGGGGAACGCGAGCCCGATCGGGCCCGCAGTGGAAAGTTCGCCCGCCATGGTGACCAGCAGTTCCAGCACCGCCTCGGGCGCGGCACCGGCTGGCGTCGGCCGGCGCCGCACGTCGCCGAGCACCATGCCGCTGCGCACGGCGACCAGGCCCGCCTTGACGAAGGAACCACCCACGTCGAACGCGACCACGACCTGGCCCAGGTCACCTTCCACGCTTGCCTGACCGCGCCGTTCGCCCGTCACGCGTCTCAGCCCTTCTTGAGGCTTTCGATCAACTGCTGGTTGGCCGCGAGCGCCATCTGGGCATCGCGGTCGCGTGCCTTCTGCTGTCGCGCCGACACGACGCCCGCCACGACCGCCCCGACCGCGACGATCGCCACCAGGATCGTCGCCAGCGCGTTGATGTCCGGACTGACGCCGAGACGGACCTTGGAGAAAATCACCATGGGCAGCGTGCTCGAACCCGGGCCGGCGACGAAACTGGTGATGACGAGATCGTCGAGCGACAGCGTGAACGCGAGCAGCCAGCCCGACAGCAGCGCCGGGAAGATGATCGGCAGCGTGATCAGGAAGAACACCTTGTGCGGACGCGCGCCGAGATCCATCGCCGCCTCCTCGAGCGAATCGTCCATCTGCGCGAGCCGCGACTGCACGACGACCGTGACGAAGGCCATGGTGAAGGTGATGTGCGAAATGACGATCGTCGTCATGCCGCGCCCCTCCGGCCAGCCGAGCAGCTGCTCCATCGTGACGAACAGCAGCAGCAGCGACAGGCCCGTGATGACCTCGGGCATGACCAGCGGCGCCGTCGTCAGGCCCGACAGCAGCGTGCGGCCCTTGAACGGCCCGAAGCGTGCGAGCGCCATGCCCGCGAGCGTGCCGAGCACGACGGCCAGCGTCGCCGACAGCACGGCGACCTTGATGCTGAGCCACGCGGCATTGAGGATCTGCTCGTTGCGCAACAGCGCGCCGTACCATCTGGTCGAGAACCCGCCCCAGACGGTGACCAGCCGCGACTCGTTGAACGAGTACACGATCAGCGAGACGATCGGGATGTAGAGGAACGCGAACCCTAGCGTCAGCACGATGGCGCGGAAGACGGTGATGCCCTGCTTCATCGGTGCAGCCCCCCGCCGGATTCCGCATCCTGCGCGCGCTGGTAGAACATGATCGGGATGACGAGGAACAGCAGCAGCGCGATGGCGACGGCGCTGGCGACCGGCCAGTCGCGGTTGTTGAAGAACTCGGTCCACAGCACCTTGCCGATCATCAGCATGCCCGGGTCGCCGAGCAGCGAGGGAATCACGAACTCACCGACGGCCGGGATGAAGACGAGCAGGCAGCCGGCGACGATGCCGGGAACCGACAGTGGCAGCGTCACCTTGCAGAACGCCTGCCAGGGCTTGCAGCCGAGGTCCGCCGCCGCCTCGAGCAGCGTGAGGTCCATCTTCTCGAGGTTGGCGTACAGCGGCAGGATCATGAACGGCAGGTACGAGTACACGATGCCCACGTAGACCGCGAAGTCGGTCTGCAGCATCTGGATCGGCTCGTCGATGACGCCGGTCGCCATCAGCAGGTTGTTGATCAAGCCGTTGTTCTTGAGGATGCCGATCCAGGCGTAGACGCGCAGCAGGAACGACGTCCAGAAGGGCAGCACGACCAGCAGCATCAGGATGCTGCGCGCCGCGGGACTGCTGCGTGCGATCGCATAGGCGATCGGGTAGCCGATCAGGAGGCAGATGACCGTCGACACGGCGGCGACCAGGATCGAGTTCAGGTACGCCATCCAGTAGAGGTTGTCCTGCACCAGGAAAGCGAAGTTGGCCAGGTTCAGCTTGATCTGCAGCACCTGCTCGCCTGCCCAGCGCACCAGCGGCTCGTACGGCGGCATCGCGATCTGCGTGCTCGAGAAGCTGATCTTGAGCACGATCGCGAAGGGGATCAGGAAGAACACCACCAGCCAGAGGTAGGGCACGGCGGTGACGAGCGTCCGCCCCTGCAGGCCGAGACGCTTGAGGAGCCTCTTCACTTGGTCACCACGACGGGGCTCTCGGGATGCCACTGCAGGTAAACGTGCTCGTCCCAGGTGACGCGGTCGTCGGCGTGCCGGTAGGTGTTCGGCTGGGTGACGCGGACGATCTTCCCCGACGCGAGCCGCAGCAGGTAGATCGACATGTCGCCCATGTACGCGATGTCGCGCACGACGGCCGACGTCCAGTTGTCCGCCGCGTCGGGCTTCGCGCGGCTCATGGTGACCTTCTCCGGCCGGATGGCCGCCCAGATCGTGGCGCCGGGCGCCGAGCTCACGCCGTGGCTGACGAAGATCGGCGCCTCGAGGTCATCGCAGGCGATGCGCACGTACGAAGGCTCGTCCTCGATCAGGCGGCCCTCGAACATGTTGACCGAGCCGATGAACTCCGCGGCAAAGCGCGATGCCGGGTACTCGTACATCTCGCTGGGCGTGCCGACCTGGATGATCTCGCCGTGGTTCATCAGGCCGATGCGCGTCGACAGCGTCATCGCCTCCTCCTGGTCGTGCGTGACGACGACGAACGTGACGCCGAGGGTCTCCTGGATGTTGATGAGCTCGAACTGCGTGTGCTCGCGCAGCTTCTTGTCGAGCGCCGCGAGCGGCTCGTCGAGCAGCAGCAGCTTCGGCTTCTTCACGAGCGCGCGGGCGAGCGCGACGCGCTGCCGCTGGCCACCCGAGAGCTGATGCGGCTTGCGCTTCCCGAACTGGTCGAGCCGGACGAGCTTGAGCATGTCGCCGACGCGCTGCGCGATCTCCGCCTTCGGCAGGCTTTCCTGCCGCAGGCCGAAGGCGACGTTCTGCTCCACCGTCATGTGCGGGAACACCGCGTACGACTGGAACATCATGTTGACCGGACGCTCGTACGGCGGGATCGACGTCATGTCGACGCCGTCGATGAAGATCTTCCCGGACGTCGGCCGCTCGAAACCCGCCAGCATGCGCAGCAGCGTGGTCTTGCCGCAACCCGATGCACCGAGCAGGCAGAAGATCTCCTTCTTGTAGATGTCGAGCGTCACGTCGTCGACGGCGAGGAAGTCGCCGAACTGCTTGGTGACCTTCTCGATGCGGACGTAGGGCTTCGCGTTCGGGTCGGTCCAGGGCTCGAACTTCTGCTGCGCGGGGCGCGGTGAGGTGGACATTGGGTACTCGCGGTGTGCGGGGATCGTGGCTTCGGTTCGCGGCCGGCGGGGCTTCGCGGGCGTCAACGCCCCGTCATGAAGCGCGTCCAGGTGCGGTTCAGCGCGCGCGTGAACGCCGCGGACTTCGCCAGGTTCGGCTGCAGCCGGGCCTTCACCTCCGGCGTCGGATAGATGCCCGGATCGTTGCGCAGCTCCTCATTGACCAGCGGAGTGGCCGCGGCATTGGCGTTCGCGAAGTTGACGAAGTCGGAGTTCGCGGCAGCAACCTCTGGACGCAGCAGGAAGTCGATGAACGCGTGCGCGTTGGCCACGTGCGCCGCATCGGCCGGCACGGCCAGCGTGTCGAACCAGGTCAGGGCGCCCTCGCGCGGGATCGAGTACCGGATGTCGACCGGCTTGCCCGCCTCCGCCGCGCGGTCGCGGGCCTGCAGGATGTCGCCGCTGTAGCCGACGGCGATGCACAGCTCGCCGTTGGCGAGCTGGTCGATGTACTGCGAGCTGTGGATGGTCCGCAGATAGGGCCGGATCTTCATCAGCACGGCTTCGGCTGCGGCCAGGTCGGCCTCGGACTCGCTGTTGGGGTCCTTGCCGAGGTAGAGCAGCACCGTCGAGACGATGTCGGTCGGGTCGTCGAGCACGGACACGCCGCAGCCCTCGAAGCGCGCGACGATCGCCGGGTCGAACACCAGCCGCCAGCTGTCGACCGGCGCGTCCGGCAGGATCGCCTTCACCTTGGCGGCGTCGTAGCCGATGCCCGTCGTGCCCCACATGTACACGACCGAATGCTCGCCCCCGGGATCGTGGCGGGCGGCTTGCGCGGCGAGTTCGGGATCGAGGTTCTTCAGGTTCGGCAGTCGCGACCTGTCGAGTTTCGCGAACACGCCGGCCTTGACCTGTCGCTCGAGGAAGTAGGCGCTCGGCACCACGACGTCGTAGCCCGAGTTGCCCGTGAGCAGCTTGGTCTCGAGCACCTCGTTGGAGTCGAAGACGTCGTAGTTGACCTTGATGCCCGTCTGCCTCTGGAAGTCGTCGATGACCCTCGGATCGATGTAATCCGACCAGTTGTAGACGTTGACGACCGTTTCGCCCCTCGCTGTCCCGGGGCCGCTGACGGCGCCCGGAGCGTCCTCCGGCTTCTGGCCGCAGGCCCCCAGCGCGGAAGACAGCAGGACCACGCAGAAGCCGGTCTGGAGCAGGGTGTTCATGGGTCTCCCGGGATGAACGCCGCCCCGGGGGCCGGCTCGACCCGGTTATAGCTCAGGCCATCCGGCTTGGGTAGCGGGACCTCGCGGGAAGACGGGGCGACCGGAAGTGCTCCGGCCGCCCCGCGGTCGGCGTCATGCCCGGGCGATCACTTGCCCGTCGTGAACCTCGTCCAGGTGCGGTTCAGCAGGCGCGTGAATTCCGCCGTCTCGGCCAGGTCCGGGAACAGCTTGGCCTTGACCTCCGCCGGCGGGTAGATGCCGGGGTCGTTGCGGACGGATTCATTGACCTGCGGCAGCGAGGCGGAATTGCCGTTCGCGTAATTGACGAAGTTCGAGTTCGCCGCCGCGATCTCGGGCCGGTTCATGAAGTCGATGAACAGGTGGGCGTTGTCGGGATGCGGCGCGTCGGCCGGGATGGCGAACATGTCGAACCAGATGATCGTGCCTTCCTTCGGCACGCTGTACTTGATGACGTTGCTCTGGCCGGCCTCGGCCGCGCGGTCGCGGGCCTGCAGGACGTCACCGCTCCAGCCCACCGCGATGCAGATTTCGCCGTTGGCGAGCGCGTCGATGTAGTTCGAGCTGTGGATCATGCGGATGTAGGGCCGGACCTTCATCAGCAGGTCCTCGGCGAGCTTGAGATCGGCCTCCGACTGGCTGTTCGGGTCCTTGCCCAGATAGGCCAGCGCGACCGCCGTGATCTCGCTCGGCGCATCGAGCACGGAGATGCCACAGCCCTCGAACTTCTTCGCCTCCGCCGGATCGAACACCAGCCGGAAGCTGTCGACGGGCGCCTTCGGATCGATGGCCTTGACCTTGCCCTCGTTGTAGCCGATGCCGGTCGTGCCCCACATGAAATTGACCGCGTGCTCGTTGCCCGGGTCGTGCAGGGCCACGCGTTGCAGCACCTCGGGGTCGAGCTTGTCCCAGTTCGTGATCTTCGCGCGATCGAGCTTGCGGAACACCCCCGCCTTGATCTGCCGTTCCATGAACGAGGCCGACGGCACCACGACGTCGTAGCCCGTGTTGCCGGCGAGCAGCTTGGTCTCGAGCACCTCGTTCGAGTCGAACACGTCGTAGTTGACCTTGATGCCGGTCTCGGTCGTGAACTGCTCGAGCGTCTTCGGGTCGATGTAGTCGGACCAGTTGTAGACGTTGACGATCTTCTCCTCGGCCGAGGCCGGCGCGGTCACGGCGGCGGTGTCCGCCGCGGGAGGAGTTTCCTGCTTCTTGCCGCAGCCCACGAGCGCGGTGGCGGCCACCAGGCCGAGCAGGCCGGCGCGGATGCTGATGATCATCGTAGTCGTACCCCTGTGATTTCTTTCGATGGGACGGGCGCCGGACGGCGCTCGCCCGACGCAGACCCCGCTGTATAGCGAAGAAATTTTGTGGTGACTAGGGGGCCTGCGGGGCGGGCCTCGGCACGCCGCGGCCGTGCCGGGCGCCCCGCGCGGACACGACGGGCCGGCTCAGAGCCGCCCTTCGGCACGGCAGCGCGCCTGAGTCAGGTCAAGACACCGCCAGGCCTTCTCCGCCAGCTCGTCGAGCTGCTCGCGCGTGATCACCAGCGGCGGCGAGACAATCATGGTGTCGCGCACCGCGCGCATGATCAGGCCGTTCCGGAAACAGAAGTCGCGGCAGATCGTGCCGACCTCGCCGCGCGGGTCGAAGAAAGTCCGCGTGGCCTTGTCCTTCACGAGTTCGAGCGCGCCGATCAGGCCCACGGAGCGCGCCTCGCCGACCAGCGGGTGTTCCGCGATCTCCCGCCATTTCTTCGCCAGGTACGGCCCCGTCTCGTCGCGGGTGCGCGCCACGAGGTCTTCCTGCTGGATCAGGCTCAGGTTCACGCTGGCCACAGCGCAGGCTGCGGGGTGTCCGGAATACGTGAAGCCGTGCGCGAACTCGCCGCCCTGCTCGATCAGCACGTCGGCGACGCGGTCGGCGACCATGACGCCGCCGATCGGCAGGTAGCCCGACGACAGACCCTTGGCGATGGTCATGAGGTCGGGCGAGATGCCGAAGTGGTCTGAGCCGAACCAGTGGCCCGTGCGGCCGAAGCCGCAGATGACCTCGTCGGCCACGAGCAGGATGCCGTAGCGCTCGCAGATCTTCTGGATTTCCGGCCAGTAGGTGTCCGGAGGGATGATGACGCCGCCCGCGCCCTGGATCGGCTCGCCGATGAACGCGGCGACCCGGTGCGGGCCGACCTCGAGGATCTTGCGCTCCAGCGCACGCGCCGCCCGCAGGCCGAATTCCGCCGGCCCGAGCGTGCCGCCCTCGCCGTACCAGTACGGCTGCGGGATGTGGACGATGTCCGGAATCGGCAGCCCGCCCTGCTCGTGCATGAAACCCATGCCGCCCAGGCTCGCGCCGGCCACGGTGCTGCCGTGATAGGCGTTGATGCGGCTGACGATGACCGTGCGCTCGGGCTGGCCGAGCAGGTCCCAGTAGCGGCGCACCAGCCGCACCACCGTGTCGTTGCCCTCGGACCCCGAGCCCGTGAAGAACACCCGGTTGAACTGCGGCGGCGTCAGGTCGACGAGCTGCTTCGCGAGTTCGATCGCCGGCGGGTGGGCGGTCTGGAAGAAGCTGTTGTAGTAGGGCAGCTCGAGGAGCTGGCGATACGCGGCCTCGGCCAGCTCGCGGCGGCCGTAGCCCACGTTGACGCACCAGAGCCCCGCCATGCCGTCGAGGATGCGGTGGCCCTCGGAGTCGTACAGGTACACGCCCTCGGCCTTGACGATGATCCGCGTGCCCTTCGCATGCAGGTGCTTGAAGTCCGTGAACGGGTGCAGGTAATGCTGGCGATCGAGGTCCTGCCAGTACGCGGTGGTCTTCTCGGCGAGATAGGGGGTGGATCGCATGCAGGGTGTGTCCTCGGGCGTCCAGTGCGGAGGCGGTGGCCGGCGTCGCGGCCGGCCGCCTGCGGTACATCAGACATTGAGCAGCAGATGCTCGCGCTCCCAGCTGCTGATGACCTGCAGGAACGTGTCGTGCTCGCTCTCCTTCACGGCGGTGTAGGCGAGCACGAAACGGTCGCCGAGCAGGTCGATCAGCGACCGGCAGTCGCGCAGCATGCGCACCGATTCCTCGAGGCTGCGCGGCAGCCCGAACGGCAGGTCGTAGGCGCTCCCGGTCACGGGTTCCGACGGCTTGAGGCCTTCGAGCATGCCGAGGTAGCCGCACGCGAGCGAGGCGGCGATGGCGAGGTATGGGTTCGCATCGGCGCCGCCGAGGCGGTTCTCGACGCGGCGGTTCTCGGCGTTGGAGATCGGTACGCGCAGGCCCGCCGTGCGGTTGTCGTAGCCCCATTGCGTGTTGATGGGCGCGAGGTGACGCAGGATGATGCGGCGGAACGCGTTGACGTTGGGCGCGAACAGGCACATCGCCGAGGGCAGGTATTTCTGCAGCCCCGCGATGTGCGCGAAAAAGAGCGCGCTCGGGTTGCCGTCCTTGTCGCTGAAGATGCTGCGGCCGGTCTTCGTGTCGACGACGCTCTGGTGGATGTGCATGGCGCTGCCGGGCTCGCGGGCCATCGGCTTGGACATGAACGTCGCGTACATCTTGTGGCGGAAGGCCGCCTCGCGCGCCGTCCGCTTGAACATGAACACCTGGTCGGCGAGCGACATCGCATCGCCGTGGATCAGGTTGATCTCCATCTGCGCCGCGCCGTCCTCGTGGATCAGCGTGTCGATCTCGATCTCCTGCGCTTCGCAGAACGCGTAGATGTCGTCGAACAGCGGATCGAACTCGTTGACCGCCGCGATGCTGTACGACTGGCGGCCGATCTCGGGACGGCCCGAGCGGCCGACCGGCGGCTTGAGCGGATAGTCGGCGTCGGTGTTCGGCTCGACCAGGTAGAACTCGAGCTCGGGCGCGACGATCGGCTTCCAGCCCCGCGCGGCATAGAGGTCGAGGACGTGGCGCAGCACGTAACGCGGCGCCATGGTCACCGGCCGGCCGTCGGAATAGAAGCTGTCGTGGATCACCTGCGCGGTCGGCTCCGCGGCCCACGGCACGACGCGCGTCGTTGCCGGGTCGGCCTTCATCACGATGTCGATCTCCGACGGGCTGATCGCGCGGTCGTCTTCCGGATAGTCGCCCGTCACGGTCTGCAGGAAGATGCTCTCGGGCATGCGCATGCCCTCGTCTTCCGCGAATTTCACCGCGGGCATCACCTTGCCACGCGCGATGCCGGCCATGTCGGGCACGACGGCCTCGACTTCGGAAATGCCGTGCTCCTTGAAGAACTGCTGGATCGGGGTGCTCATGCGTGATTACCGTCTGTTGCTGCGCGAGCGGGCCGCGTCGCCGAAGGCGGCGAACAGCGCACGCGAAAAGGGATGCTTCATGACCTGCCACTCGGGGTGCCACTGTACGGCCAGCGCGAAACCGGGCGCCGAGCGCACCCGAAACGCCTCGACGAGGCCGTCCGGTGCGCGGGCCTCCACCTCGAGGTCGCGTCCGAGCGTCTGCACGCCCTGCGAGTGCAGCGAGTTGACCATGACGCGGTCGCTGTCAGCCAAGCCACGCAGCAGGCCGCCCGGGACGAGTTCGATTTCGTGTGCCTCCGCGTACTGCATCTCGAGCCGCTGTTCCTTGTCCTCGCGGTGATCGCCGAGGCCAGGCACCTCCTGCACCTTCTGGTGCAGCGTGCCGCCGAACGCGACGTTCATCTCCTGGAAGCCGCGGCACACGCCGAACAACGGCACGCCGCGCTCGATCGCGTGCGGAATCAGCGGCAGCGTCGTTGCGTCACGGTGCGGATCGTGCAGCGTGTCGGCATCGCTCGCCGGGCCCGCATAGCGATGCGGCTCGACGTTCGACGGACTGCCCGTCAGCAGGATGCCGTCGAGCGTCTCGAGCAACTGGTCGAAATCGCGTTCGCCCAGCGCCGGGATCAGCAGCGCAATGGCGTCGGAGGCGTCGGCGACGGCCGCGATGTACTTCTCCCCGACGCAGTGGAAGGGGTGCGGACCGAGGATGCGCCGGTCCGCGGGTATGCCGATCAGTGGTTTGCGGCGAGCCACGTTTAAGATCCTAGACAGCTTCTGCCCGGCTGTCGTCTGCGAATGCGCAGCATTAGACCACAGCCACCCCCGCCGAGTCGCCGAGCAACGCAAAAAAACGGGCAAAAACAAGCCAGCTCAGGAACTTGACGAGCGCCAACCACCACCGGTCGCGGCTTGCCGCCGACCGCGGCGAGGGGCTATCCTGCCGCCTCCCCGGCGGCGCGGCCGTCGCTAAATCCTAAACAACGGGGTCATCATGCCGCAGCTCGCGGACTTTGCGCAGGCGCGCGCCTGGCTCGGCCGCCACCCGCAGGTGCGCTGTATCGACCTGCTGCTGGCCGACCAGATGGGGATTCCGCGCGGCAAGCGCGTCACGGTGGACGAACTCGAAGGCATCCACACGACGGGGCTCCTGCTGCCGGCGTCCATGTTCGCGCTCGACGTCCTGGGCGGCACCGTGCAGTCGACCGGCCTCGGTTTCGACGAGGGCGACGCCGACCGTGCCTGCCTGCCGATCCCGGGCACGCTGGTGCCAGTGCCGTGGCTCGGCGAGCACGTGGCGCAGATGCAGGTAACGATGTTCGACCACGACCGCTCGCCGTTCGACGGCGATCCGCGTCACGCACTGGAACGCGTCGTGGCGCGCTTTGCCGCACTCGGTCTCACGCCGGTCATGGCTGTCGAACTCGAGTTCTACCTCGTCGATCGCAGGCGCACGCCGCAGGGGCATGCGCAGCCGCCGCGACAACCGCTCACGGGCCGGCGCGAGTACAAGACCCAGATCAACTCGATGCAGGAACTCGCCGAGTATTCGGCGGTGCTGGGTGCCATCGAGACCGCGGCACACGCGCAGGAACTGCCGACGGGCACAGTACTGGCCGAATACGGCCCGGGACAGTTCGAGGTCAACCTGCACCACGTCGACGACGCGTTGCTCGCCTGCGACCACGCCATCCGGCTGAAGCGGCTGGTCAAGGGCGTGGCATTGCAGCACGGCATGGAAGCGACGTTCATGCCCAAGCCGTATCGCGATCACGCCGGCAGCGGCGCGCACCTGCACGTGAGCCTCGTCGACTCGCAGGGGCGCAACGTCTTCGCCGCGGACGATCCGCAGGGCAGCGTGCAACTGCGTCATGCGATCGGCGGACTCGCGGTCACGATGAACGACGCAATGGCAATTTGTGCGCCGACGGCGAATTCGTACCGCCGTTTCCAGCCGGAGGCCTATGTGCCGCTGAACCCGAGCTGGTCGGTGAACAACCGTGGCGTCGCGTTTCGCGTGCCGCACGGGCCGCCGGCGAGCCGCCGCGTCGAGCACCGGGTCGCGGGTGCCGACGCCAATCCCTACCTGCTGGCGGCGATCGTACTGGCAGGCATGCACCTCGGGCTCACCCGCAAGCTCGATCCCGGCCCTGTGCTCGCCGGCAATGCCTATCGCGACTCCACGCCGACCATCCCGCTGTCGTGGCCGGAGGCGATCGGAGCATTCGAGCGCAGCGAATTCGTGAAAGACTATCTCGGCGCACGGCTGGCGCGGCTGTACGCACAGACCCGTCGCGGCGAGATGATGGATTTCAGCTCGCACGTTCCCGCGATCGACTACGACTGGTACCTGACGACGAGCTGAAATGGCCGCCGTCCCGCACATCGACTCGTACTACGCCGTCTCGGCGAACCCGGCCCCGGTACGCGCTGCGCTGAGCGAGGACCTCGTCGCCGACATCTGCGTGGTCGGCGGCGGACTCGCCGGTTGCTCGACGGCACTCGAACTGGCCGAGCGCGGCTACGACGTCGTGCTGCTGGAAGGGAAGCGCATCGCGTGGGGCGCGTCGGGCCGCAGCGGCGGACAGGCCATCGTCGGCTATGCGTGCAGTCAGGACAAGCTGGTCGCGCAGGTCGGGCGCGAGGCCGCGCGGCAGATGTTCGACATCACCGTCGAAGCGCAGGAACTGATCCGGCATCGGGTCGCGCGGCACGCCATCGAATGCGACCTGCACTGGGGCCATCTGCACGTGGCGCTCAAGCCGCGGCAGGTGCAGGAACTGCGCAGCCATCAGCAGGAACTCGAGCGGGACTACGGCTACGCCGGCACGCGCTGGCTCGAACGCGACGAGCTGCGGCAGGTACTCGGCACCGACCGCTACGCCGGCGGTCTGCGCGACGATCGCAGCGGCCACCTGCACCCGCTCAACTACACGCTCGGCCTCGCGGCCGCGGCGGAAGCGGCCGGCGTACGCATCTTCGAGGGCACCGGGGTCGTGGGTTTCGAGCCCGGGGCGACGGTGCGCGTGCGCACGAAGGATGGCGCCTCGGTGCGCGCGAAACACCTCGCGCTCTGCTGCAACGCGTTCATCGACGCCCGGCTGTCGCGGCGCTTGCGCAACCGGATCATGCCGGTGGGCACGTACATCGTCGCAACGGAGCCCCTCGGCCGCGAACGCATCGAGTCGCTGCTGCGCGAGAACGTCGCGGTGTCCGACGTCAACTTCGTGCTCGACTACTTCCGCCGCTCCGCGGACCACCGGCTGCTGTTCGGCGGCCGCGTGAGCTACTCCGGCCACGACGCCATGGACACCGCGAGGGCGACGCGCGAGCGCATGCTCAAGGTCTTCCCCGGCCTGCGCGACGTCAGGATCGAGTACGCCTGGGGCGGCTACGTCGACATCACGATGAGCCGCGCTCCGGACTTCGGCCGGCTGACGTCGAACGTGTACTACCTGCAGGGTTTCTCGGGCCACGGCGTCGCCCTGACCGGCATGGCGGGAAGGATGGTGGCCGAGGCGATCGCCGGGCAGGCCGGACGCTTCGACCTCTTCGGCCGCCTGCGGCATCGGGACTTCCCGGGTGGCCCGGCGCTGCGCATGCCAGTGCTGGTGCTCGCGATGCTCTGGTACCGGATGAAGGACTGGCTGTAGCAGTCGTCGGGTCTCGCGCGGTACCGGAACGACACACCCGGCTCTCGCAAGCGTACAAGCTCACTCGCCCGCGTAGCTCACCCCGCTCGAGCAAGTCTCGTGCACGACGACGCGCGAAAGTTCCGGCAGCGCGGGTTTCAGCTCGCGCCAGATCCACCGCGCGAGGTTCTCGCTGGTCGGATTCTCGAGGCCCGGCACGTCGTTCAGGTAGTGGTGATCGAGCCGTTCGAACAGCGGCGCGAAGGCCTGCTTGATGACCCCGAAATCCATGACCCAGCCGAGGCGCGGGTCGACCGGGCCGGCGACGTGCAGATCGACCCGGAACGAGTGCCCGTGCACGCGCGCGCACTTGTGCCCCGTCGGGACGTTGGGCAGCCGATGCGCGCTTTCCAAAGTGAAGGACTTGTAGATTTCCACGGCGGAGGGTTCGGGAGGAATGCCGGTACGCGGGCGCCAGTATCGGCACGCCGTCAGGCCGTCGCAAGCACCGGCGTGCGGGGTCGCAGCAGATAGCAGACGTGGATCTTCGCGTTGCGCGCGAAATCCTCTGGAATCGTGGCGCGCGTGAGATCCTCGACGTCGAACTGCGCGAGCGTCGTCGCGTCGAGCCTGAACTTCTGGAAATTGTTCGAGAACACGATGCTGCCGCCGGGCGCCAGCAGGCGGGAGGCCGCCCCGAGCAGCCACACGTGGTCCTGCTGGACGTCGAACTCGCGTTGCATGCGTTTCGAGCGCGAATGCGTCGGCGGGTCGATGAAGACGAGGTCGTATTGCGGTGGCCGCGACGCTTGCGCCTGCGTCTCCAGCCACGCGAGGCAATCCGCCTGCACGAATTCGTGCGGCGGCCCGCGCAGGCCGTTCAGGTCCATGTTGCGCAGCGCCCAGTCGAGGTAGGTGCGCGACATGTCGACCGTCGTCGACGCGATCGCCCCGCCGCCCACGGCGTGCACCGTCGCCGCGCCCGTGTAGGCGAACAGGTTCAGGAAACGCCTGCCCGCCGCCATTTCGCCGATGCGCGCACGGGTGATGCGATGGTCGAGAAACAGACCCGTGTCGAGGTAGTCGGTGAAGTTGACGAGGAACCGGTACCGGCCCTCGCGCACCGCGTGGAACTGTCCACCCGCATCGAGCTTCTCGTACTGCTCGCTCGCCCTCTGCCGACGTCGCACCCTGAGGAACATGCGCTCCGCATCGATGCCGAGCACGCCCGGGACCTGCGCCAGCGCCTCGTCCCGACGCGCCCGCACCGCTTCCTGCGCGACGGTGTCTGGCGCCGCGTATTCCTGCACGAACGCCCAGCGCTCGTCGTTGCCGTAGATGTCCACCGCGAAGGCGTACTCGGGCATGTCGGCGTCGTACACGCGATAGCACGCCACGTCGTGGCGACGCGCCCATTTCTCGAGCCGATCGAAGTTCTTGCGCAACCGGTTGCCGAACATCGCGGAGCCCGGTCGTGTCTTCGCGGCCTCGAGCCGCGCAGCCCGCACCTGCCGCGGATCGGGCTCGATGGCGCTTTCGTCCAGCCGGAAGCGCAGCAGTCGTCCCTCGATGGGGCCGTTGTAGAACGTGTGCACGCGCCAGGCTCGCAGCCGCAGGGCGCGGCCAAGAGCGGGATCGCCGGTGAAGACGGCTGCCTCCCAGCCCGCAAAGCAGCGCAGCAGCTTCTCGCCGAGCTGGCCGTAGAGCGCCTCGATGCGCTCGGGATCGCCGATGCGCACGCCGTAGGGCGGGTTCACGAGCACGAGACCGGACCCGTGGCGCGTCGCGGGCAGGTTCGCCAGATCGCGTCGCTCGAACACGAGGTGATCCCCGAGTCCGGCGCGATTCGCGTTCGCGAGGCTGGCGCGGACGGCAGCCTGGTCGCGGTCGCTGCCACCGCAACGCCCGCCGGCGAGCACGTCGAGCTTGCGCGCGCGCTCCGCCGCCGACCGCAGGCCCTGCCAGAGCGTCGCGTCGTGCTGCCGCCAGCGCTCGAACCCGAATCGCCGCCGCAACAGGCCCGGTGCGACGTCCGCAGCGATCAATGCTGCCTCGATGACCAGCGTGCCGGAGCCGCACATCGGATCGAAGAAGGCGCCGCCCCGCGCCGCGATCTCCGGCCAGCCCGTGCGCAGCAACAGTGCCGCCGCGAGGTTTTCCTTGAGCGGTGCTTCGACGCCCGCCTGACGGTACCCGCGCCGGTGCAGCGGCTCGCCGCTCAAGTCGATGCCGACCGTGACGCGCTCGCGTGCGAACCGCAGGCTGACGCGCAGGTCGGGCGTCGCGAGATCGACAGAAGGCCGCGCCCCCGCGCTTTCGCGCATGCGGTCGACGATCGCATCTTTCGCCTTGAGCGCCGCAAACTGCGTGTGCCGCAGCCAGCGAGGCGGCTCGCCGACGACGTCGACGGCAAACGTGCCGTCCGGCCCGACGTGCGACTCCCACGGCAGGCCGAGCAGGCCCCGGTACATCGCCTCGGGCTCCGCGGCGTCGAGTTCGTCCAGGGTCAGCACGACCCGACTTGCCGTGCGCGAATGCAGACAGGCGAGGTACGCGTCGCGCAGCTCGCCGTCGAAGGCGACGCCGGCCGGGTGCTCGCGCTCGACGGCGATGCCGAGTGCGCGCAGTTCACCGCCCAGCAGGTCGCTGACGTTGCGCGGGCAGGCCGCGAAGAACCTCACGGCCGGCCCACCGGCCTGGAGAGCAGGAGCAGATCGCGTGGCCTCACGTCCTTCAGCGCGCGTCCGATGATCCGATAACCGTCCGCGTCAAAGGCCACCGCTGCCGCGGTGCGCACCAGTTCGGCGATCTCCTTGTCGTCGCGCGCCGTACCAAGGTACCGCCAGCGATCGAGAACGTGCACCTGCGTGCCACCCGCGTCGGGCGCCGGCTCGCGGATACCGATCGGCCCGGCGAACGGCCACGCCCTGAGGCGCAGTGACGCGAGGGTGAGCTGCAGGCGCGCGTCGTGCACCGTACGCGGCTCCATGCCCACGCAGGCGCCGCGGCACGTGTTCACGTGGAAGCCGAAGCAACTGCCCTCGCCCGGCTCGAGCCCGAGCGTCTTGAGACACAGCCCGGCCTCGCGCGCCTTGCCTTCGATCGCACGCCAGGCGTCCTTTGCGCTGCAGAACGGGCCGAAGACGGCTTCGTCGCCGTTCAGATCCGCTTCGTCGAGCGGCACGACCTCCGGCATCAACCCGGCACCCGCCGGCACCAGGCGCACGACGCAGTCCTCCCCGCCGCGGCGCAGTCGCCGGTTCGTCGCAGGACCCAGTTCCCTGACCAGCCGCGATTCGAGCAGCAGCGCACCCAGTTCGCCCCCGGTCTCGATCCACTCGACCCGGTGCGTCCGCTGCGCGAGCTTCGACTCGCGGCCCGACCGGTGCCTGCCCGCGAAATGCGCGAACACGCCGCTGCGGATGTTGCGACCCTTGCCGACGTAGAGCAGCGCGCCCCCCTCGTCCCGGAAAAGGTACACGCCGGCACCTTCAGGCAGGTCGTCCGCCAGATCGGGGGGCAGGTGCGCCGGCAATCGAGCCTCCCGCACGGCGTGGGTCACGGCCGCGTGCACGGCCTCCGCGCCACGCTCACGCTCGATCGCCGCGAGCAGCGCCGGCAGGACCCGGGCATCGCCGAGCGCGCGGTGACGGGCCACGCAGGCGAGACCGAACCGGTCGATCAGCGCGTCGAGATTGTGGCGCGGGTGCTCGGCGTACATGGCGCGGGACAGGCGAACCGTGCAGAGCACGGGTGCCGAGAAGCGCAGGCCCAGGCGGCGGAACTCGGTGCGCAGGAAACCGTAGTCGAACCGGGCATTGTGTGCGACGAACAGCCTGCCTTCGAGACGTCGCTGCACTTCCGCAGCGACGTCCTCGAACCGTGGCGCGCCGGCCACCATCGAGTCGTCGATGCCGGTGAATGCCGCGATCGCCGGCGGGATGCGCGTGCCCGGACGCACCAGCGTGCTCCATTCGTCGACGACGGCGCCGTCTTCGAGCAGGACGATGCCGACCTCGATGACGCGGTGCTGCGCGGCCAGACCGCCGGTGGTTTCGAGGTCGACGCAGGCGACACGACCCCGCAGCGACTCGGCGTGCAGTGTCGGCGGCTCGGGAAGATCCACCATTCCGCTCAGGCGTCACCACGCCCGTCGAGCGTGAAAATCGGCCCGTACAGCTCCGGACGACGGTCACGAAAAACGCCCCACGCGTGCCGCTGCCGACGCAGCTGCCCGAGATCGAAGGTGGCCGTGAGCACCGCTTCGGACACGCGGTCGGCCTCGGCGATCTTTGCGCCGGTGCCGTCGGTGATGAACGACGAGCCGTAGAACGTCATCTCGCACTGCTGGCCGCGCTCGACGCCGATGCGGTTCGATGCGACGAGCGGCATGACGTTCGCGGCCGCGTGCCCCTGCTGGCAGCGCTGCCAGTGGTCGCGAGAGTCGATCGACGCGTCGTGCGGCTCCGAACCGATGGCGGTCGGGTAGAGCAGCAGGTCGGCTCCCATGAGCGCCATGCAACGCGCCGACTCGGGAAACCACTGGTCCCAGCAGATGCCGACGCCGAGGTTGCCGTAGCGGGTCTTCCAGACGCGGAAGCCGGTGTCGCCCGGTGAGAAATAGAACTTCTCGTGGTAACCGGGCCCTTCCGGAATGTGGGACTTGCGATAGACGCCGAGCACGCTGCCGTCGGCATCGACCATGACCAGCGAGTTGTAATAGGCATTGTTCGCGCACTCGAACACGCTGACCGGCAGCGCAACCTGCAGCTCGGTCGCGAGCGCCTGGAACCGGCGTACCAGCGCGTCGTCGGGCAGCGGGTGCGCCGTTTCGAAGTGGCTCGCGAGATGGTCCTTGCAGAAATACGGCCCCTCGAACAGTTCCTGCAGCAGCACCACGTTCGCGCCGCGCGCGGCCGCCTCGCGCACCAGCGCCTCGGCCTTGTCCAGGTTCTCGGCGCGGTTCGACGAGCAGGCAAACTGGGTGGCGGCGACGGTGACCTTCATCGCGGTCTCCTGCGGGAATCGGCGGCTGGAACGGGAAGTCTAGCGAACGGCCGGGGCCCCACCAACGGAAATAGCGGCCATGTCCTCTATTTCCCGAGCAGGCCGAGCACGTGCCGGGCAATCATGCTTTCCTCGTCGGTGGGCACGACGTATGCCGCGACGCGGCTGTGCGGGGTCGTGATGCACGGACCGTGACGGAGGTTCGCCTGCGTATCGAGCTCGATGCCCAGCCACGAGGCCGCCGCACCGATACGGGCGCGGATTTCCGGCTGGTTCTCGCCGATGCCCGCCGTGAAGACGACGGCGTCGAGCCCGCCGAGAGCGGCGGCGAGTGAGCCGAGTTCGCGCCCCGCCCGGTAGACGAACACCTCGAGGGCGAGCTGCGCGTGCGGCTCGCGGCTCGCGAGCAGGTCGCGCACGTCGCTGGAGACACCGGACATTCCGAGCAGCCCCGACTCGTGGTAGATCAGGTGCTCGATCTCGCGCGGGCCGAGCTTCAGCTCGTCCATCAGGAACAGCAGCACGCCCGGATCGAGCGCACCACAGCGCGTGCCCATCGGCAGTCCGTCGAGGGCGGTGAATCCCATCGTCGTCGCCACGCTGCGACCGCCCAGCATCGCGCACATGCTCGAACCATTGCCGAGATGGAACACGACCGTGCGGCCCGACGCGGCGCGGGCATCGAGCGACGGCAGCCGCGACGCGATGTACTCGTACGATAGCCCGTGGAAGCCGTAGCGGCGCACGCCGGCCTCCGCCAGGCGCGGCGGCAGCGCGAAGCGCTGTGCCACCTCGGGCACCGTTCGATGAAAGGCCGTGTCGAAACAGGCCACCTCGGGGATGCCGGGCAGCCGCCGCAACATGACCCGGATCGCGGCCAGGTTGTGCGGCTGATGGAGCGGCGCGAGCGGCACGTATCGCTCCAGCTTGGCGAGCACCGCGGCGTCGACGGCGACCGGCGCCATGTACTCGAGACCGCCGTGCACGACGCGGTGCCCGACGCCGACGATGCGGGCATCGCCCAGGTGCCGGTGCAGGTCGTCGAGCAGCTGATCGAGCGCCTCCGCGTGCGGCACGGCCCCTTGCGCCAGCGCGGCATCGACCAGCACCTGCCCTGCCCGGCGCATCGACAGCCGTGCCGCAGTGGCGAGTCCCGACACCTGTCCGCAGAGGTCACGCGTCGGCACCCCGGTGTCCAGCCGGAATACGCAGAACTTGATGCTCGACGATCCGGCATTGAGCACCAGGATCGCCTGCGCTCCGTCCGCGGCCGTCATGCGGGCTTCGAGGCGATCGCCGCGCGGCGCGCGTGCACGACGAGCTTGGCCACTGCCGCCGATCCGATCCGCATGCGCACGTTGTCCGCGCGGCTCGTCAGGATCACCGGCACGCGCGCCCCGAGCACGATTCCCGCGCTGTCGGCCCCCGCGAAGTAGAGCAACTGCTTGGCGAGCATGTTGCCCGCTTCGATGTCCGGCACGAGCAGGATGTCGGCGGTGCCCGCGACGGGCGAACGGATGCGTTTGGTGCGCGCGGCAAGCTCGCTGATCGCATTGTCGAACGCGAGGGGGCCGTCGAGGATGGCGCCGCGGATCTGGTCTCGATCGGCCATCTTGCAGAGCGCGGCGGCGTCGAGCGTCGACTGCAGATCGGGGTTGACCGTCTCGACGGCCGAGAGGATGGCGACCTTGGGAGTTTCGACCCCGAGACTCCGCGCGAGATCGATCGCATTCTGCGCGATGTCCGCCTTTTCCTTCAGCGTGGGCTCGATGTTGATGGCCGCGTCGGTCACGAACAGCATGCGCTCGTAGGCCGGCACATCCATGACGAACACGTGGCTAACCCGGCGCTCCGTACGCAGGCCCCGCTGCGACGAGACGACCTCGGACATCAGCTCGTCGGTGTGCAGGCTGCCCTTCATGAGCGTCTCGACTTCGCCGGCGCGCGCCAGCTCGACAGCGACGGCCGCTGAAGCGTGACTGTGCTCGGTGTCGATGAGGCGGTACAAGTCGATCTCCAGGCCGAGCTTGCCGGCCAGCGAGCGGATGCGCGCGAGCGGCCCGACGATGACGGGTGTGATCAGTTCGCGCCTCGCGGCCTCGACGACGCCCATGAGCGACGGGCCGTCGCAGGGATGCGCGACAGCGCAGGTGACGGGCGCGAGCGGCTCGCAGCGCTTGAGCAGGCGGGCGAAGACGTCGTTGCGGCGTACGATGAACTCCGGCCGTTCCAGGTCGGCGTAGGTCGCCTTTTTCGAAGGTGCCGCGACGACGACCGTGCCGCGCAGCACTTCGGCGCCAGCCGCCTCGACGTGACAGTCGAACACGACTTGCCGCTGCTCGACACGCTTCTCGCGCGCGGTCACCGTGGCCCGGACGAGGTCGCCCACGCGCAGCCGGCCGGTGAATTCCAGCTGTTGCGAGACGATGCGGGTGCCGGGGCCCGGCAGGCGCCGCTCGAGCATCCCCGAGATGATCGCTTCGGCCGCGACGGCGTCGACGCAGAGGTGATTCGGGTCGAAGTCCTCGCCTTCCTCCACGTGGAACGGTGCGACGTCGCCGGAGACGAGCAGCAGTGCCTCGGCCTCCGACTGGCTCAACGCGCGCTCGGCGCTCGCCGAGGCACCGATCTCGATTTCATCGAAGGTGACGTTGCTGTAGCCGGTCATTGCGAGAGGTCCACCCAGGTCGTCTTGAGTTCCGTGTACTTGTCGAAGGCGTGCAGCGACTTGTCGCGCCCGGTGCCCGACTGCTTGAAGCCGCCGAACGGCACGGTGATGTCGTCCGCGTCGTAGCAGTTGACGTAGACCATGCCGGCGCGCAGCGCCCGCGCGATGCGGTGCGCCTTGGTGACGTCGCGCGTCCAGACGGCGGCCGCCAGGCCGTAGTCGACGCCGTTGCCGACGCAGACGGCCTCTTCGGCGTCCCGCACCGCGATGGTCGAGAGCACGGGCCCGAAGATTTCCTCGCGCGCGATTTTCATCTCCTGCCGCACGCCAGCGAACACCGTCGGCTCGACATAGAACCCGCCGGTGTCCTCACGCACGCGACGGCCGCCGGCGAGCACGGACGCGCCCTCGTTGCGGCCCGCGTCGATGTAGCCGAGCACGGCGTTCATCTGCACGTCGTCGACGATCGCGCCGAGACGCGTCGCAGGGTCGAGCGGGTCGCCCGGCGCGAAGTCGCGGCTCGCCGCGACGACCTTCTCCAGCACGCGGTCGCGGATCGATTCCTCGACGACCAGACGTGATGCCGCAGAACACATCTCACCCTGGTTGAAGAAGATGGCCACCGCCGCGGTAGCCGCCGCCCGATCGACGTCGGGACAGTCGGCCAGGATGATGTTCGGCGACTTGCCGCCGCACTCCAGCCAGACGCGCTTCATGTTCGACTGGCCCGAATACTGCAGCATGAGCTTGCCCGTGCGCGTCGAGCCGGTGAAGCCGATGCAGTCCACGTCCATGTGCCGCGCGAGCGCCTGCCCGGCCGTGTGGCCGAAGCCCGGCAGGACGTTGAAGACGCCGTCGGGGATGCCGGCTTCGCTCGCGAGCGCGGCGAGGCGGATCGCCGTCAGC
>Ga0268298_10000700_pt1 | contig 42622 bp, 35 predicted proteins | sample WWTPWeurt_MetaG_FD_194462 | JGI IMG/M metagenome (GOLD analysis project Ga0268298, IMG submission 194462) | Activated sludge microbial communities from WWTP in Nijmegen, Gelderland, Netherland - WWTP Weurt | ecosystem: Engineered > WWTP > Aerobic digester > Activated sludge | place...
AAGGATACTTCATCGGCAGCGGCACCGTTGAGAGTGCTGGCAAACAAATCGCCGGTCTCCGTCTCAAGCGTGCTGGTGCTCGTTGGACTGAACCCGGCGCTGTCGCTACTGCCAAAGCCAGGGCCGCCTGGCTTAGTCACCAGTGGGATGATTTGGCTGCCCGCCGGGCTATTTTGCCCTCGGCCTCCTAACAACCTTTGAGTGCTCCCGTAAATTTCAAAGAAATAAAACGCTCTCGGGTATAATCAACCCAATGACACCTTTTTTTACAACAACCGGCGATGATGGATATACTGGTTTGCTGGGTGAAGGCAGAGTCGCAAAATATAGCATGCGAATTGAGGCAGTGGGAGACATCGATGAAGCAACTGCAGCAATTGGACTTGCCAGAGCGACTGCCAAAACAGAAGAAACCAAACAACTGCTCCTGCAAGCTCAGCGAGATCTCTACGCGCTGATGGCAGAAGTGTCTGCAACCACAGAAAATGCTGCTCGTTTTCGCAAAATTGATCAGGCCAAGGTTGCCTGGCTGGAGACGCAGACAAATCAGATCGCCGACCGGGTACAGGTTCCGAATGAATTTATCATTCCAGGGGATTCTCACGCCGGTGCAGCCCTCTCGCTGGCCCGAACAATTATCCGCAGGGCCGAACGCCGGGTGGCGCAAATTATTCACCTCGGTGAAGTAGAAAACACCAATCTATTAATCTACCTCAATCGCTTGTCCTCTTTATGCTTTGTGCTTGAACTTTTTGAAAATCAAGCCACAGGGCTTTCCAGTCCAACTTTAGCAAAAGACAATTAGTGGCAACAAAAAGCGGCGTGGAATTCGCCGCTTTTTGTTGTTTAGTTTATGCCTACTTCACTAATAAAGAGTCAACTTTAGCTTTAATTTCTTCATAACTGGGAATAAATCCTGGATTCTGAGCAACGCCATTAATATACACAGACGGTGTCCCAGAAACCCCTCGATTTTTCCCTTCTGTATAATCTTTATCGATCTCCGAGCGGTATTTGTTGGCGTCAAAGCAACTTTGCCAGGCGGTCATATCCAGGTTGATCGATTCTGCCATCGCTTTTAACCGTCGAGGGCTGAAAGCCCCTGCGTTTTCACTGTTCCAATTCGCAAAGAGCGTATTGTGCATTTCCCAGAATTTCCCCTGTTCATCGGCGCACATCGCGGCATTTGCGGACTGATGCGATTCCTGAGTGGCAGTACCTTGATCCAGGAAGGGGAACATCTTTACATGATAATACACCTGCCCTGAATCAATCAAATCTTTCATATCCGTAAAGATCTGAGCCTCTGTGCTGTTTGTAAAATCACGGCAGGCAGGACATTGAAAGTCGATATAAACATCAATCTGCACCGGAGCATTGGGATCTCCAAATGCGGTTCCTAACCTGGTGGTGGGAAAAACTGGGTTTTCGGCCGCCTTGATATCAGTCACGGGTTGATTATTTTGATAGGCCTGATAAATCACACTCGTAACAATGATTAAAGCGAGAACACCTACTCCCGCAAGAATGGCAATCAAGGCGTTTCTACGCTGGACTGAATTTTGCTGCTGCCGCCGAGATTTTAATTGACTTCGACTGATTTTTGACATAACGAAAATATCTCCTGATTGATCATAATACATTCCGCTTTGGAGCATTCCTTGAATAGCAGGTAAGCACTCCCAGGAATCTCTTAACGCGAATTAAGCTAAAAGTTGTTGCATTTTGCCACGACAGATGATGTTTGTCTAGAGAAACGTTAAATTCTCTCATCCACATCACCTCATCTGTCGAAATTCGACTTCCATAAGACCGATTTACGAAAATGGTTCTCCGATTTCGAAACGACAGAATGAATCGCCTTTTGCAATACAATGGGTTTCTCGCACATCATAATCCAGACCAGTTGCCCACTTAACCGCCTCGCCCACCGATCCGATATACAAATAGCAAACCGGTTGTGTGCTGTGCCGTCCCATACAAATTGCGCAAGTTTTTTCCACAAATGCGATCTTGCCTTCTTTATCCTCAACCCATGCGTCAACCTGTGGATTTGTTTTCTTCAAAGCGCTTACCACGTTGTTGAGTACAAACAAAATCCTTTGGCGTTGCGGCAAAAGTTTTAATGCGACTCCAGCCATGCCCATCAGACTGGACTGTTCACGCACAGCATATTGAAACGATGCTTTTCCAATCCTTCGCAGCATCCCGCGTGCTCCACGCCCATAAAAAGCCTCAATTGCCTCATTCAATTTGGCATATTCGGTTGCCTTCACACCCGGCTTCAAGTCTTCTGGGGGGAGATTGCCAATAAACCGCTGTAAACCAGACGTCCGCAAAACAGTATTTAAGCCATTTTCGCCCATGACTTCCTGAGCAGCGACCAATGCCTGGCGAACCAAAGCATTAACAATTACAGCATCATTTTCTGCCATATATAAACCTTTCAATGGAGGCTCGCCCAGCCTGATAGCAATCCCTAATTCTCGAATTTATAAACTGGATAAGTCTCCCCGGAAAATTGAAATCCCAGGCGGGTATATAATTTCAAAGAAACTGCATTATCTTGTTGCGTATTCACACTGATTCGATAGACGTCCCGACTGATAAACTGGTTCAGCATATCCACTACCAAGGCTGCCCCGATCCTTTTTCCTTGTTCCTCAGGCAAAACTGCCAAACGCGCCAGATGACCGCCTAAATGGCCGGATGTGCTGATCTGGTAACCAACAATTCTGCCATTCGTATCTTGGGCAACCGAAGATACTGCTGATTGATGGTAAGCAGCCGTAAGCATCTGAAGTTCGTTCGCCCAGATAGGCTTAAAAGCAGTATTGTCCACATCAACAACCTGTTCGAGATCGTCAAACACCATTGGCCGGATTCGTACTGGGGAATTAACCTCCGGCAAATGTTTGTGCCCTTTTTGCCAGGTAAGAAACACAACTTTGGTAGCTTCTTGAAATCCAGCGGAAAGCAAGATTTCCGAAAACCAGTTATGCAGAGGCAAAGCGGCGATGACAGGTTTCGGGATTTTTTGAAAATCCTTTATCGCCTCCCCCCACAGCGCCTGCCAAACATGCTGTACATTCCACTCAGAATCAACCCCAAAGAGTCGAATCCAGGCAATTCCAGGAGGTGCGACCGGACTGGAAAGCACACCAACCACGCGCTGCCCGTGAGTTGCGACCCAGAATGGTGGAATTTTCATCCAATCCAAGGGCGCTAACCAATCCAGGTGGCGGTGCACATACGACTCAAAATGGATGAAATTTACGAGCTGATGATAATCATCATTCTCCACCGGGCGCACTTGCAAGCGCGTACTGACCGTTTGCATAAAGTTTACTGCAAATGCAGCAGCACCTTTGCCTGAGACCACAATTCCTCAAGTCGGTAAAAAGTGCGCTTTTGGGGGGAGAATAAATGAACAATCACATCACCAAAGTCAGCTAAAACCCAGCCGTCCCCAGAGTTGCCCTCAAGACGCGCCTTGATTTTATATTCTTGACCGACTTTTTCGGCAACCGCCTCCTGAAGTGCCTTCAACATGCGGTCACTTGTACCAGAACATATGACAAAATAATCTGCAAAAATGGCCTGCTCACGAATATCTAAAAGTAAGATATTTTCGCCTTTCATTTCCTCAAGAGCATTTACAATGCTGCGGGCAAGATCTAAACTATTCAGGTTACACCTCTTTCAAATTAAAAATTTATTTTGACTGATTTCCCAGACCAAAAGTTGCTAAATTTGTATAAATAGGACCGGATGGAGTTAATTCACTGCGCATCAAATGGAACTGATTGACATGCATAACACCCAGAACACCTACTTTTTCTGATTTTACCACTTCACCGATCTGATTCAGGTCAGTTTGAAGAGTATTTTGATTTACCCGCCCAATTGTCAAATGAGGATTATACTTTTGCCGCTCCACGTCTAAACCCGCTCCCTCTATTGCTGCCCTGATTTGGGTTTGCAGTTCGGGCAGAACCCCATTTTCCCCTATCCCAATTTCATTTATCCCAAGCCAAATCACCCGTGGCTTTTGGAAGTCAGGAAAAACACCCGCCCCTGTGACCTGCAAGTCAAAAGACCTAAATTCACTGGCGACCTGCCCCAGATTTTTTTTGATCTTTGGCAAATCAGTCTGAAGAACATCGCCCAAAAACAAGAGAGTCAGATGGATATGCGCAACACGCACAGATTTGATCGTAAAACCATGCAGACGAGCGAACATCCGATCAGCAACGCTTCTTATCGCCTGTTTTATCTCTTTCGGTAATTCAATCGCAACAAATGCGCGCACATAACTCATCCGCTTCAGGAATTCTCCGATGAATATCAGCCACCACTAACCGCGCATAGATTTTCGATACGGCGCTGGTTTGCCCGTAAACATCTGACTCAAAGCATCGGCCACATCGTCCGAAAAAACCAAATCTTCGTGTTCCATAAAGTATTTAATATCTTCCAAATCATTCGCCAAATCGGCCATTTGCTTTTTAAATTCGCTCAACTTTTCAGGAGTCGGTTCGTCTTTTAAAGCTTTCCCAGCGAGATGAGCATCCTCTACAGCCGCCATGGCTTTCACTATTTGTGATGTAATCAGATCCCAATCTGTCATTTTAAGCTCCTTTTGCCTGTGAATAAAAGTAAAGATTGCAAACACAACTACGGTGCAGGCCTATACTTATGCGGCATTCAGATCCGTTCTATCCTTACAATAGCACAACCCGGGCAAGAAAGCAAGTAAAAGGCGGTCTGCGAATTTCACAGCAAGTCAGCCACCAACAACTCTGCCAATAAGTGAAATGTACTCAAACGGATTTTTAACGATTTTCAGGCTTGTTCCGCTGATAATCTTCGGGGGTGTCAATATCAACCAGAATGCCTGGGTGATTACTCACAACATATTCAATTTCCTGAACATGTTTGCTTATGAAATCCCGCATCGTCAAAGGATTCGCCATTGACAAAATTTCCTGCCACAAAGATTGATCCACCAGCCAGGGATGGCCGCGTCGCATCTGAAAAGACGGCACAATGATGGGATTTTTCCCCAGCCGCCACGCTTCTACAACCGAATTAACCACTCCAAGCGGTATTCCAGGCATATCGCCTAGAGCCACTAGAACAGCTCTTTTACACGTCTCCGGCTGCGCATCGAGAAGGTAGCGGATGCCAGACTGAATACTTCCGAGCATATCGGCGTGTTCGGCTCCGACGTTAGGTGTGTACCGGACTTTGGCCGGAAACGGCCGATCAAATGCGACCGGAAGGATACTGCCGGTAATAATCAGAATGTCTGTTATCCCTGCCTGATCCAGAGTTTTTACCACCTGCCCCAGGACGGTTGTATCTCCCCAGGGCAAATTTATCTTTGGCTGCCCCATTCGTCTGGAGAAACCTGCCGCTAAAATAATTGCAGAAACACAAATCTTTTCCACTTACGCCCAAAAATTTTTACGCAGCTCAGGTTTAGACAAAATGGCTTCCAGCACACCACCGGCAACCGCTAATGCTTTGTCAGAAACAAGCGTACACAAATCCGGGTCGCAGCGAGGGTCTACATCACCGATTTTCACCCCGGCCTCAACGTAAGTGCCGTCAGGTAATATACCTCGCACAACCCCTCTGAATAATGCAAACAATGAAGAATCGTCAACCTGAGCCAAAAGTTGATCTGGCTCGACAATCTCACCTATCTTTGCGAACACCTTCAGCCTTCCGCCAATTGGGGCACGCAGCACGCGTGTATGTGATTGCATCAAAACATCTTCTGGCTTTCCTGTATCCTCTAACGGCGAAGAATTCCAATAAACCCGCCCCAACCAGGGCCCGCGGGCAGTTTCAACCGCGGCATGGCAGTTAACACCAGGAGTAAAACCCGGCCCAAGGCCAATCAACAGATTTACCCGGGCAGGAGGCAGCGGAACAGCTATTTTTAACAGCCTGGCATCTACAACCACAGTTGGGTGAACTGAAGCGATTGCAGCAGCTTCTGGGTCAACAACCACAGGAATCTGCCCTTTTGCCCAAATATTCATCATCCGCAGTGCATCACCAGGGTCCAAAACCCGTTTCGCCGTTAATCCTTCTACGCTCGCTTCGCCAGTCAAAACAGCCTCCGAAAAGGCTACCAGACGGCGAACAGCCATCGGGTGTGGCAATTCGGTTATTAAAACCTTTAAACCAGCTCGATACAGCCGCAGCACAACACCGCTCGCCAGATCACCGCCGCCTCGCACCAAAACAATCATAGATTTAACCTGTATTTCGCAAACCAGCAGCAATTCCGTTAATTGTAATCACCATACTCTCCCGCAGTTCCTGTGCTTCCGAACTCGTTGGATCATTGAGCTGTCGCAGGCGGCGCAGAATTTCAATCTGAATAAAATTTAACGGGTCAACATAAGGATTTCGTAAATTAATAGATCGCTGAATCAATGGATCACTGTCAACCAATTCCTGATGACCTGTCACTTCAAGCAGTATCAAATGTGTCAATTCATATTCAGTCGAAATTTCAGAAAATATCTGGCGATTGGTTTCATTGTCTGGAGCCAGTTGAGCATATAATCGGGCAATCGAGAGATCAGCTTTCAGTAATGAGGAAGCAGCGTTATCCAGCAGTGCCGTAAAAAACGGCCATCCATTGTACATTTCCCGTAACTCAGTCAGCGCTGCAGAATTTCCTTGAATACTCAACGCTCTCAAGCCGGTGCCCAGCCCAAACCAGCCCGGTAAATTGAAACGGCTCTGCATCCAGGAAAAAACCCAGGGGATTGCCCTGATTTTATCCACCCCATCGCTGGCAGAACGCGCGGCCGGCCGGGATCCAATCCTCAAGCGTTTAATTTCATCCAGTGGAGTGGCAAATCGCCAAAAATCGAGAAATCCAGGGGTTTCAAACACCAGTTTACGATAAGCCTGTTTTGATGCGGTCGCCATCTTGGCCATTGCCTTACGCCAATTGAGCAAGACAGTCTCTTTTTCTGTTAAGCTGGTATGGGCAGATAAAGCCGAACTCATTAAAACAGCACTGGCGATTTGCTCCAGATGTCGGTGTGCCAGAATGGGGTTAAAGTAGCGGGAAGTAATAATTTCACCCTGTTCAGTAACCCGAAATCTACCCTGAACCGTACCCAAAGGCTGCGCCCGAATGGCTCGATTCGCTGGGCCGCCACCGCGCGCCACCGTTCCCCCTCGTCCATGAAACAGAGTCAGTCTGATCTCATTCTGCTTGCAGACTTCTGCAATCTTTTCCTGGGCCTGGTACAACGCCCAGTTAGCCGCCAGGTACCCCCCATCCTTATTGCTGTCCGAATATCCTATCATCACCATTTGTTCGTTACAACAAGATGAAAGATGCTCGGCATATACAGGCATCTCAAAAAGATCTTTTAGAATTACCGGAGCTGAAGTTAAATCTGCCAGTGTCTCAAACAACGGCACAATTTGCAGACAATCAGCACAGCCCATCCAACGCGCAAGCAGCAAAACCCCAAGCAGATCACTGGCATCCCGGGTCATCGAAATGATGAAAGGTCCCAATAAATCCGGACCATAGATCTGCCTGGCCCGGGCAATTAGTTGAAACAAAGCAACTGTTTCTGAAGTTTGGCGTGATATTCCGGGATGCTCAGCCAAGGCTGGAGCTGGGTCTTCTATTAATTTCTGAAGCAGATGGCATCGTTCTGAAGCGGTCATCTGTTCATAATTTAACACCACACCCAATCCACGCAGCAATTCTCCCAATGCACTGCGCAATTGGCCAGAATCCTCACGAATATCAAGACGAGTTGAAGTCAACCCAAAGATCTGAAGCTGCTGTCGCAGCCTTTGTAACTCACCTTTACTTAAACTTTCTGGAATGGACTGAGCGATCATATCCAGTGGCCGGGTAAAATCCTCTAGATGAGCCCGAGCAGTATGGGGAGACGCAGAAAGAAGGCGGGAAGTCATATCGTCACGCGATGCCTGAGCCAGATCATCCGCCAGAAGCGACAATGCAATCCGGTACGGTTCATCGGCGTATCGGGTTTCAAGATAAGCAACATGGTCGGGTAGTGGTCTGCGTTGGCGAAACCAGTCCTGCAAACCTGGACTCGGCGGCACCCTGCTTGCACTAAAACTGAGCTTGCGGGCCAAATCCTGCAAATTGCGTCTGTGGGTTTCAACCGCCAAGCCTCGATGAAGACGGAGCGTTTCGGCGGTTATGGGTGTTGTTACATTTGGATTGCCATCGCGATCACCGCCAATCCAGGAAGCCAGGCGCAGCCAGGTACGTGAAAAACGAATTTCCGGATAATACACTTCCAGGGCGCGATTGAGATCCTGGTAGATTTGCGGAATAACATCCCAGAAATAAGCCTCAACAAAATACAAACCAGACCGCACTTCATCTGTGACATCAGGCTGTGCAGTTCGGGCTCTGCTCGTCAACCAGAAAGAGATAATTTCTGTGTGCAGCTTTCGCTTCAACTCCGCCATTTCGCCTGGAAGAAGTGTTTTTTCGCTCAAGTCACGCAAACAGGCCGCAAGCCTTTCATGCTTGCTGAGCAGCGTACGGCGTTTAGCCTCAGTTGGATGAGCAGTTAACACCAGCTCGATGGAAAGATTATCCAGCAGAATTTCCAGTTCGGAACTGGATACCCCCTGGGCAAATAGGTCGCCAATTGTCGCCATCAGCGAATCCGGCAGAGGTGCCGAATCTTTCTGATGTGCCTGCTGGCGTAATAAGTCAACCCTTTCGTTTTCTTCGGCCAGATTAACCAGATCAAAATACAATGCAAACGCAGCCGCAACTGCCCGTGCCTGGTCAGAAGTGAGGCTGGCTACAGTGTTAGCCAGTGCAATACCAGCAAAAACGGCTTCGTCCGCAGGGGCACCTGAACCAGGAGAGTTCTCCGAAGCTGTTCTGCGCCGCTTCGCTTCCAGGCGAATCCGCTCCTCAATTTCAAAAACCAACGGTGACTCAAGCTCGGATAGTACCTCCCCAAGTAAATCACCTAAAAAATGAATTGTGGTTGATACATCCATTTCAGTTGTTCAATTTACCTAAACCAGCCAGGATCCGCTCCGGGACAAGAGGAAAGTCAAAAAACCAGACACCGGTCGCATCATGCACAGCCGATATAATCGCCGGCGCTAAAGGTAAATAAGGCATTTCAGCCATCCCACGCGCCCCAAAAGGCCCGATCGGATCAGGGTATTCGAGGATTACCGACTTCACCCGATCAGGGACATCGAGAACAGTAGGAATTAAATAGGTAGAGAGCTGGCGGGTAAGCGTGAAACCTCCATTTTGAACAAAGTTCTCCAAAATCACATAACCTGCGGCCTGCACAACTGCACCTTCAATTTGGCCTTGAACTTGAATAGGGTTGACTGCTTTACCAACATCATCCGTTGAGACAACATTGACCAAATGGACAACGCCTGATTCTGTATCGACTTCGACCTCTACCGCCTGGGCAACATAGCCATAAGCAAAATTGGGTTCCGACTTCCCAGTCTCAGGATCAAGTGGCGTTGTACGCGGCGGGCGATATTGAAAAATTCCAATTGCTGGACGCTCTTCTTTGAGCCAAAGTTCAAGCGCTTTTTCCGCAGCTCCTCGAATTGAATTCCCAGCCATAAAAGTCATTCGAGAAGCAGAAACCGACCCAGAATTTTTGCTGGTGGCAGTGTCAGACATCTCAAGCCAAATTTTCTCAAGTGGCACACCGACAGCATCCGCTGCCATTTGGGCAATCGCAGTGTGAGTTCCCTGTCCAACTTCCGCCGCAGCGTGCCGAACAACAACCCTTTCAATCTCAGTATCCCCATGTAGTTCAATTATCGCCCAGCAGTTTTCAGGCGCCCCAAAAGAGAAACCGACATTCTTAAACGCACAGGCAAAGCCAAAACCGCGTTTTAAATGCGGCGGACTGGCTGGTTTTACAGGTCTGGACCAGGCTTCCTTCCCTGTCCTAGGGTTATTAAACGGGATCCAGCCGCCTTCCAGCGCACAATTCTCAACAACTTTATCCAGCGACACACCTTTTGGCAATGGCGTCCCCACTGAAAGCAGAGAACCTTCTTTGAGCAAGTTTATTCGGCGAAACTCGACAGGATCTATCCCAAGCGCTTCCGCCAATCGTGTCATTTGAACCTCTGCCTCAAATGCACCTTGTGGGCCTCCGAATCCTCGAAATGCTCCGTTGGGAATATTATTTGTGTATACAGAATAAGAATCGACTTTTACATTCGGGATTTCATAGGGCCCAGTGCACATCAAAGTGGCGTTGCCTTGAACCTTCGTTGAAGTATAAGCATAAGCGCCGCCATCAGCTACCAGCTCTACTTCTGCAGCCACTAGCTTTCCTTCTTTTGTAGCCCCCCACCTGGCCTTCATGAAATAAGGATGCCTTTTATGATGCCCAATGATCGATTCTTCCCGGCTCCAGATGATTTTTACCGGGCGGGTCAGTCCCCGCTCATGCAGTATCCAGGCAGCCAGCCCCAAAACAATTTGGACAGACATATCTTCCCGCCCGCCAAAGGCCCCGCCAATGGCTGGATAAATTACACGAATCCGGTCAAGCGGTAAATTAAGTGAGTGAGCAATCTGTTCTTGATCTTCATGCGTCCACTGCCCGCCAACGATGACAGTCACACGCCCCTCTTCGTCGATATAGCCTAAACCAGCTTCGGGCTGCAAATATGCATGTTCTTGGGCCGGGGTATGATATTCGCCTTCGATAATCACGTCTGCTTTGGCAAATCCATCCTCAACATCACCTTTTCGAATTCGGTAACGCCCCATAACATTCGAATCTCGATCCGGGTGCAGTAAGAATGCATCAACTTCTTTCGCCAGATAAGGATCAGTAACCACAGGTAAATCTTGATAATCAACCTGAATTAAATCTCGGCCCGCAGCGGCAATTTCTTCACTTTCTGCAATGACCAGCGCCACCTGGTCTCCAATAAACCGGACACGGTCTGCATATGGCTTTGCAGATCCTGGGCCACAAAGAACAGGCTGATCAGAGATAATCAAACCATATTCATTCATGGGCACATCCTTGGCAGTCAGAACCATTAACACGCCAGCGAGAGCCTCCGCCTGGCTTGTATCGATTCTTTTGACAATCGCATGTGGCCGGTTAGCAAATAAAACCTTCATATATGCCTGACCAGGCAAATTAATATCACCAGGATACAAAGCCTGGCCAGTTACCTTACCCAGTGCATCTAAGCGTTGGACAGATTGACCTACGATTGTCATACATTTCTCCTGATACTCACTAAGATAATACCCACCCATTATAACAAATGTCTGGCGGCCTCTCACCGACCTTAGATTGGCTCTTTTAATACTACCCGCCTGTTTAAATTTGCGATAAACTCAAGGCATGCCAGGCTTCAGCCCATCAATTTTACGAACCAAAATAATTCCACCGCGACGCGGATTCCGGACTCTGGTGAGACCGCGTGTAAGCAGCAACCTGCTCCAGGCGCTGGAATACCGGCTCACGATCTTGCAGGCTGGCCCTGGGTACGGCAAAAGCACTGCCCTTGCCCAACTGACAAACGAAAATATTCCCATAATTTGGTATCAGGTCACAGAAGAAGATAACGACCCGCTAACTTTTCTTTCACACCTTCACAACGCCGCAGCATATGCGCTGCCAGACCTCTCCAGGGTAGATGGTTTTGCAGCGAATGATTTCTTTTCAGCAGGCAGCACATTCTCTCTACCTGTGGCATGGCGCAGTATAGTCGACCAGTTTATCAATATCTTCAGCGATTATTTTGACCTACCTGGTAAAGGTGCGAACCAGCATGCTCTACTGGTAATTGATGATGCCCACCTGGTTACCGATACGGGTGAAGTTCCGTTGATCCTGGACCGCTTGATTGGATGTGCTCCGACTTCACTCCACACCCTGCTGGCAGGGAGACCCACCATTAGCCTGCCAACACTCTCACGCTGGCGCTCACAAGGTGAAGCACTCCTCATTGACCAAACCGTGCTCATCTTTACACCTGCGGAAATTAGCTCGCTTTTTGCAGCCCACTATAACGTAGAGTTAACACAGGAAGAGGTTGATTCACTAAGCGCATACACTGAAGGCTGGGCAATTGCCTTACAACTCATCTGGCAGAGTATCCGCAATCAAACCGCCCAAATAGCTGAATTTTCCATCCGGCCTGACCAGTTATTCCCAATTGATCGAAAAACAACCTCACTCGAAATGCTCTTTGAAATGCTGGCGCGCGAAGTTTTTTCCTGCCAGCCCACCGATGTCCAGGATTTCCTATTAGTTACTTCAATGCTGCGAGATTTGCAGCCCGAAGCCTGCGACGCAATTCGGGGAGCTGCCGACTCAGCCGTCATGCTTGCATTCTTGAAACGTCAGGACCTTTTTATCAGCGAAACTTCTGGCAGGGTCTTGCGATATCATCACATTTTTCATTCATTTTTGCGCCAACTGACCCCCGAATCGCAACGAACCCAATGGCACCTTTCAGCAGCAGCATTCTTTTCTGCCCAAAACGACCCTGAATCCAGCATGTACCACCTGCTAGAAGCTCAGTCATGGGATGATTCCGCCTCGCTTTTAGACACATATGCCTATGTCCTGCTTGCCTCAGGGCGCTTAGACACCCTTTCAGCCTATATCCTGGCTCTGCCGCCAGAAATTCTCATTTCACACCCACAACTCACTTTTACCCTTGGCGAAATTGCCAGGCTTCACAGTCGTTTTGATGAGGCCCTGGGATGGTATAAACAGGCTGAAACGATCTGGCGAACACATCGACAAACTGTAGGTGTAGCTCGTGCTCTTCGTGGTCAGGCTCGTGTTTATCTGGATACCGTGGACCCCACACAAGCCGAAAAAGTTTTAGAAGAAGCAATCTACCTCAGCGACGGATTTGAAGACCGCGATTCTCAGGTAAGGCTTTTTGAGTTATTGGCAGAAAACAAACTCAATGCCGGCCAAATTGCCGAGGCGGAACGTCTGCGACAGCGGACTGACGAAATGCGTCTTCAGGGGCCGACCTCATCCCAACTCTGGTTTCGGGTCTTGCTGCGTACAGGCAGATTAAATGAGGCGCGCCGGGAATTGGAGACCAGGGCACAGGAGGAAAAACTTCAACCGGTTCAAACCCCACGCGCTCACCGTGAAACAATTTTGATCCTATCTTTAATTTATGCTTTGATGGGCTTGAACGAGGAAGCCTTACAAACAGCAGAAGAAGGAACTCAGCGCGGCGAAGAATTGAAATCTCCTTTCATCAGCGCTGTAGGCTATATGCGCCAGGGACATGCCAAAGTGCTTCTTTCAGATCACCAATCTGAAATTGGTGATGTAAACGCAATCCTGAACTCAGCCAAAGCATCCTTTCAAAAATGTATCGAAATTAGCCGCAGCTTAAATGTATCTCGCCTTTTGGTAGAAGCCAATTGGGGCCTTTGCCGGCTGGCAGGATTTCAAGGCGACCTGGTTAACGCCCAAAATTACGCCCAAATCGCAATCGAAATCGCTGCTCAAGCCGGCGATGAGTGGATTGCTTCGCTGACTCGACTGACTCTTGGCGCCAGCTTTACGCTTGCAGCCCGATACGAAGCGGCTGAGGCCTGGTTGAACCAGGCTTTAAGTGGATTTCAAGAATGTTCAGATCCGTTCGGGCAAACTGCTGCCCGCCTATGGCTGTCTTATGGATGGCTAAAACAAAAAGGAGCAGACCCTGCTTTTCATAATCGTCTTATTCGCTTTGATGGCACCTCACCTCTGATCGAATTATTACAATCCTGTCAGACCTTGGGTTACGATTTCCTATTCCTGCGACCATCTCTGGTTGGCGCCCCAAATGAACGGATATTCACACCACTATTGTTATTCGCCCGGGATCAAATTCAATCGGCGGACAAAAAAATTCGCACTTATGTTGATTTCCTGCTGGACAAGCTCGGATTAACAGGCATTGAGTTGCATCCAGGATATTTACTGCGCGTCCAAACTTTAGGTGGATTTCAAGTTTGGTTGGGGCCTGATGCTATCCCGGCAAATGGCTGGCGGCGTGAAAAAGCGAAACTGCTGCTCCAGTTACTGATCACTCACCGGCGCTTGCCACTAGACCGTGATCAGATATGTGAATACTTATGGCCCGAAGCTGATCCAGCGGCAGCTCAACGCAATTTTAAGATTACCCTGAACACACTCTTCCAGGTTTTAGAACCAAACCGTGACCCAGGCAGTGAATCAGCCTTCATCTTGCGGGAGGGGACTTCCTACCTGCTTCGCCCTAATGCGGATATCCGCATCGACTCTGAGGATTTCGCCCAGGCTGCCAGGCAGTGGATTCTGCAAACCCAGAAAATTGACCTCCTGAACGCCAGCGCCAGACAAGATTGGTTGGCTGGCGGTCGAACGGTAATCACACTATACCAGGGTGAATATCTACCCGACACACTTTACACCTCCTGGGCTGCCGAGGAACGAGAACGACTTGCAACACTATTCATGGAGACAGCAGATCGGCTCGCAGAATTCGCTATGCTCCACGGTGAAAATCAATTCGCTATTGATCTTTGTCAGCGAATTTTGGTTCAGGACAACTGCTGGGAACGGGCTTACCGTCATCTAATGGTAGCCTATGCTCAAATGAGCGACCATGGTCAGGTGGGCCGGATTTATCAACGCTGCATCCAAACACTGCGTACCGAACTTGATGTTAATCCTGCTCCTGAAACACAAATATTGTTTGAGAAGTTGACTCGTTAGAAATTACCAATCTCATTTTGTAACTGCCTGGTTACCAGGGGGAGGTAAACTATATTTTATGGATAACCCGCCTCCACCATCCATCTCCTCATTTATCATTCGGTTTGTTGTCAATGATCCGGTAATTTCCGGAGATAGAGTTCAGCCGCCTCAACAAAACAATTACTATGGCTCAATCCGCCATATTCAAACCGATCAAGAAATGAATTTTTCCCGCTGGGATGAAGCGGTTAAATTCATAGAACGCTTCGTTCACCTCGATACCAATTCGAACCCTGTCGAAGATCCACCCACAAAATTCTAAAAGGTCAATTATGCAATCTTATCCTCAAATACTTGCAACTGGAAGTTATGTGCCTGAACGGATCGTAACCAACGCTGAAGTTGATGCACTTATGGGTGAATCAACCAGCGATTGGCTTGTTGCCAATGTTGGTATTCGTGAACGCCGCTGGATGGCAAAAGACCAAACCACCTCAGACCTGATCACGCTGGCTTCCCAAAAAGCTTTGGAGCGAGCTGGAATAAAGGCGCCAGACATTAATCTGATCATTGTCTCGACGGATACGCCCGATTATCTTTCTCCCTCAACTTCGATTGTTGTACAGTACAAATTGGGTGCAGTAAATGCGGGCTGCTATGATATTAATTCAGCCTGTGCCGGTTGGGTAACTGCGCTCGACCAGGGCGCCCGTTATTTGCTGACAGAACCATCAATCCAGTATGTTCTGGTGGCTGGCGGCTACGGAATGAGCCGGTTCCTGGACTTCAAAGATAAAAAAACTGCTAATCTTTTTGCAGATGGTGCAGGCGCTGTAATTTTAGGCCGAGGCGAACAGCCCGGTTTTTTGAGCAGCAATTTGCTGGCCGTGGGCGCATTCCATGATGCCCTTGGCATTTACAGCGGCGGAGCTTTTCGCCCGTCCACACCCGAAAACCTGGCCCAATTTGGCAGCCCCAAAGTTGAATTCGTCAAGAAATTCCCAAAAACATTCAACACAGAATATTGGCCAAAACTCATGAAAGGCGCCCTGGATAAAGCCGGTCTGGGATTTGATGACATTAGCCAATATTATTTCACGCAGTTAAACGTCAGGACCATTGAGTTTATGATGGAATTGCTCAAACAGCCGATTCACAAAACCCATTGGATTATGGATAAATGGGGCTATACCGGTTCACCCTGCGTGATTATGGCTCTGGATGATGCAATCGACCAGGGAAAAGGACCCAAAATCGGCGATGCGATTTTATTCTGTGCATCCGGTGGAGGGATCACAATGGCATCCTCAATCTGGAAATGGACAGCGAAGTAATATGTACATCGGCGATTACCTGGCTCGGCGTGAATTGTATTCGCCCAATAAACTTGCCTTTATTGACGCTGGAAAAAATCCAGAATGGCAGTTAACCTACCAGCAGGCGAACCAGCGTGCCAACCGGTTTGCAAACTGGCTTCAGTCCAAAGGCATCGGCAAAGGAGATCGGGTTGCAATTCTCGCCAAGGACGGCTATGAACATCTCGATACTTTTTTCGCCTGCTCGAAACTTGGCGCAATTCATACAGCTCTCAACTGGCGGCTATCATGGCGGGAATTATTAGAGATCTTCCAATTTGTTCAGCCGAAGATCCTGATTTTCTCCGAAGATTTTCAGGCCAACGTGGAACAACTGGTTGCAGAATATCCAGTCGAGCTTGCTCACCTGGACGGGACAGGAATTAATAAACCGGCCTTTCAATCTTCACATTTTGAAACCAACCTTCAATCCATGCCGGATAATCCGGTCACCTGCGAAAATTTGGAATCGGAAGACATCGCTGCATTAATATTCACAGGTGGAACTACCGGCATGCCCAAGGCCGCCCAGGTCTCACATCGAATGATCGCCTGGAACACACTTAACACTGTAATTCACGATGTCACCCATAATGACATCTTTTTAAATGTATTCCCTATGTTTCATACGGGAGGGCTGTTTGTTTACACCCTTCCACAGGTCATCTTTGGCGGAACCACCATCTTGATTCGCCAATTCGATCCCGTGCAGGTATTAACGCTATTGGAGCGTGAAAAAGTAACCATTTTTGGCGCAGTCCCTACGATGTATCAGCTGCTAACCACAGCCCCAAATTGGGCTTCAGCAAACCTTTCTTCACTCCGATTCTGCACATCCGGCGGAGCGCCGCTGCCGGTGCCACTGGTAAAAAAGTATACAGCCGAAAAAGGTGTACGTTTCAAGCAGGGCTTCGGGATGACAGAATTCGGGCCAGGCATTTTTGCGCTAGCCCCAGAAGATGCAATCCGAAAAGCAGGATCAATCGGCCGGCCCAACTTTTTTGTGGATGCACGCATTGTGGATGAAGCCAATCAGTTCCTTGGCCCAGACCAGGAAGGCGAACTGGTTCTTAAAGGGCCATCTTACAGCTCTGGATATTTTGCCAATCCGGCTGCTTCTCAGGAAGCTGTGGACGAGCGCGGTTTCTTCCACACTGGTGACATCGCCAGATTTGATCCTGAAGGCTATTTCTTCATCGTTGACCGTAAAAAAGATATGTTTATCAGCGGCGGAGAAAATGTCTACCCGGCAGAGGTCGAAAAGGTATTGTACCAGCATCCCGCTGTTCACATGTGTGCAGTAATCGGTTTGGCTGACTCCAAGTGGGGTGAAGTTGGCAAAGCCTGCGTTGTTTTAAAACCCAATGTCGAGATAACCCAGGCAGATCTCTTAATTTTTATGCAAGAACGACTGGCGAAATTCAAAGTCCCCAAAAGCGTAGTTTTCCTTGCTGGACTACCTATTTCAGCCGCTGGTAAAATACTGAAGCGAGAACTTCGCCAAATGTTTACCCAATCTTCAAACCAATAAAGGAGAGCACATGTCAACCGTTCCTACATTACCAGGTATCCAATCCAAAATGGTGGCAACACCCAGGCTTCAAATACACGCCTTGTTCAGTGGTCCCGAAAGCGGCATCCCCGTATTGTTTATCCATGGAAACGCCTCTTCTTCCTCTTTCTGGGAAGAAATCATGCTCAAGCTGCCGGCTGGATTCCGCGGCATTGCGCCAGACTTGCGAGGTTATGGTGACACCGAAGATAAATTAGTTGACGCAACGCGTGGGATGGGCGATTGGGTCGACGACTTATACGGCCTTCTCGACACCCTGAAAATTAACAAAGTCCACGCGATCGGCCACTCGATGGGCGGCACGATTATTTTTGGCCTTATTGCAGCTTCGGCAGAACGGATTTTAAGTGGCACAGTAGTTGATCCTGGCTCACCCTACGGTTTCGGTGGAAGCAAAGGTATTGAAGGTACACCCTGTTACCCGGATTTCGCTGGCTCAGGTGGTGGAATTGTCAATCCAGAATTTCCTAAATTGATCTCAGCCGCCGACAGATCTTCAGACAATCCACAGGCCTCCCCGCGGGTTGTGATGAACAGCTTCTACTGGAAACCCCCATTCAAGCCATCCCGCGAAGAGGATTTGCTCTCCTCATTGTTGACAGAAAAAATTGGAACAGACAAATATCCGGGCGATTTTGTTATGTCCGCCAACTGGCCCAACGTAGGTCCAGGAAACTGGGGCCCAATTAATGCCCTTTCACCCAAATATGTCGGCGACAGTGTCCAGCGATTTATAAACGCCTCACCGAAACCGCCAATTTTGTGGGTGCGCGGCGATTCGGATCTGATTGTTTCCGACAATTCGTTTTTCGATTTTGGGACACTGGGAAAAATGGGCTTTGTACCTGGTTGGCCCGGTGATGATATCTATCCGCCCCAGCCCATGGTCGCTCAAACCCGCCATATTCTGGATCAATTCAAAGCAAATGGTGGAACCTACGAAGAAGTTGTAATTTCTGAGGCCGGCCATTCACCCTTCGTCGAGAAGCCAGATGAATTTATGCAAACTTTCACAAAAATCTTAAAGTAATCAGAACCCCGGTGAAGTTTGTCCTGGAAATAATTACCAGGACAAACTTCACCAAATCAGATTCCACAAAGGATGTCGTATGCCAAAACAAGATGCTCTCCCCCGTCCGGTATCCATCGTTGGTGCCGGAATGTCGAAGTTCGGCTCATTTCCAGAAAAGAACAGCCGCGACCTTTTCGTTGAAGCGTTCAAAGATCTCCGCATTACAGTTGATAAGGGATTTGACCCCGCTCAAATTGAAGCTTTTTATGTTGGAAATTTTTCCAGCGATCTCTTTGAACACCAGGGGCATATTGCCCCGTTGATCGCCGATGCAGTTGGGATAACGCCTTGTCCGGCAACCCGGGTTGAAGATGCCTGCGCCAGCGGGGGTGTCGCCTTACGGCAGGGAATCATGGCAGTTGCTTCAGGGATGTACGATGTTGTTTTGGTTGGCGGGGTTGAGAAGATGACCAATCTACCCACATCAGAAGTCACAGATACTTTGGGCACAGCTGCCGATGTCCCTTTTGAAATTTCAGCAGGCTTCACTTTTCCCGGTTTCTATGCGGCCATGGCTACAGCCTATATGGCCCGCTATGGCATGACCCCAGATCACTTAAAACATGTTGCAATTAAAAACCACGACAATGGCGCGCTGAACCCAAATGCACAATTTGGGGTGACAATCCAAAAGTGGATGGAAGGCCGAATTGCTGCCGCCCTAAAAAAGGGCAAACCCGCCCCAAAGTGGAACAGTATCTGGGATTTCTTGAATGATGATGGCGGCAATCCAATGGTCGCCTGGCCGTTGAGACTGTTCGATTGTTCGCCAGTTACCGATGGCGCATCGGCTGTGCTGCTCGTGGCTGGCGAGCTGGCAAACTCGTTTTCAGACCACCCAATCAATGTTAGAGGCTCTGCACAAGCCTCCGATTCGGCATTATACGGCAGAGCGGATTTGACCAGTGTGCCAGCCGCTCGGATTGCATCCCAAAAAGCCTACAGCATGGCGGGTGTTTCAGCTAAAGACATTCGAATTGCTGAAGTTCATGACTGCTTCACCATTGCCGAAGTAATCGCAAGCGAAGATATCGGCTTCTTCAACCCGGGCGACGGTTATAAAGCAGCAGAGGACGGTGTCACTGCCCGCACAGGATCCAAGCCAATCAATACATCAGGTGGATTAAAATCAAAAGGCCATCCAGTAGGCGCTTCAGGCGTTGCCCAGGTGGTGGAAGTGGTCAAGCAAATGCGCGGCCAGGCTGGAGAACGTCAGGTTGCAGGAGATATTCCGCTGGCGCTGACCCACAATGTAGGCGCTACTGGTTCAACCTGCGTTGTCCATATCTACGAGCGCACGAATTAGGAGGCTTTCATGACAACAACCAACCTCGCTCACCCATTTTCAGCTTCAGGTTTCGAAGCCTTTTTAACCGAACATAAGCTTGCAGCCGTGCACTGCACCAACTGTCAAAAAATATACCTCCCACCCCGTGCTATTTGCCCAAACTGTCATTCCGAATCACTGGAATGGTCAGAAGTCAGCGGTCACGGAAAGCTGGCAGGGTTCACGGTGATTTACGTAGCGCCAAGTTCGATGATCGCCCAGGGCTTCGGACGTGACAAACCTTATATTGCAGGTATTGTTGAACTTGTGGAAGGTCCGAAAGTCAGCGCCCGAATCACCGGTTTCGATCCACTTCAGCCTGAAACAATTCATATTGGCAGCCCTGTTCAGGTTGATTTTATCGAATACAACCAGGGTGATACTGTAAAAGTCAGCCTGGCATTCAAAGCCGTGTAACTCTGAGGTAACTGGGCTTTGTTATCCTAAAGATACTCGCAATCCACCCTGGGCGCCTGAACGCCCAATAAATTGCTTAATGGAGAAAAGATCATGCGCATGAACGAAAAAGTTGTCCTCGTCACGGGCGGTGCGGCAGGAATTGGCAAAGCCACAGCCCTGCGGTTTATTGAAGAAGGTGCAAAAGTAATCATTTGCGATGTAAACGAGACCGTAGGTCAGGAGACCGCCAGTTTACTGGGCGCAAATGCTGCTTTCTACAAAGTAAATGTTACCAGTCGTGCCGATGTCCAGCAGTGGGTCGATCAGATTGTTGAAAAATATGGCCGGATCGATGTCCTCATAAACAACGCTGGTGTTCTGCGGGACGGCCAGCTCATCAAGGTAAAAGATGGCCAACTAGTTGGCCAGATGTCGGAAGCTGATTTTGATCTGGTGATTTCTGTAAACCTGAAAGGGGTCTTCAACTGCACGCAGGCAGTTGCCCCGGTAATGGCCCGACAAAAAAGCGGTGTTATCCTAAATGCAACCTCAATCGTTGGGCTGGATGGTAATTTTGGCCAGACAAACTATGTCGCTACCAAGTCTGGTGTAATTGGTATGACAAAGGTTTGGGCGCGTGAATTAGGCAAATTCGGCATCCGTGTCAATGCGGTTGCACCTGGCTTTACAGCGACTGAAATGGTGACTGCAATGCCCGAGAAAATCCTTGAAGGCATGCGAGCTCGCACCCCACTCGGGCGCATGGGCGAGCCGCGTGACATCGCCAACGCCTACCTTTTCCTTGCCTCAGACGAAGCCTCGTTCATCACTGGTGAAACACTCCGGGTTGATGGCGGCATCGTTGTAGGTACCTGATCCTCATGAGTTGAGCGGCTGGATTTATCAATCCAGCCGCTCAACCACCAATTATCCAAATGCACGCCGCAGATTTGCTCAGTAAACGGGCCGAGCTTACTCCTGACCGAGAAGCTTTGGTGGATATTATCCAAAATAAGCGTTACTCATACGCTGAGATTAACGCGCGCGCAAATCAGACAGCCAATTTTCTTAAAGAGACTTACCATATTCGCAAAGGCGATCGGGTTTCGATCCTTGCTCAAAACTCCATTGCTTTTGTCGATCTTTTATTTGGGCTTGCTAAAATCGGCGCAATCTTCGCCCCCCTCAATTGGCGGTTAACCAGTCGCGAACTAAGTTACATTATTAACGACTGCAAACCAAAAGTTCTAATTTGCGAGGCAAAATTTACCGGCTTATTATCGGAAATGCTGCCAGAAATCCAGGTTGAATATCTGATCAGTCTGGAAAATGCCTTCATCCCAGGCGCTCCTGCCTATGAAGACCTTATTCTTGCCGCATCTGCCGAAGAACCTGCCAGGCCTGATTTACACTCTGATGATCCGTATTGCATACTCTACACTTCAGGCACGACCGGAAGGCCAAAGGGCGCTGTTCTCCCTCATCGCCAGATCTTATGGAATGCCATCAATACAGTCATTTCATGGGGTCTGAGTGAAACCGATGTTTCACCAATCCTGACTCCCATGTTTCACTCTGGTGGGTTGTTTGTTTTTTTGGTGCCTCTCTTCTATGCAGGTGGGCGGATCATTCTGGCGCGCAACTTCGACCCAGACGAGTCATTAAAATTGATCGCTTCGGAACGCTGCACGGTTATTTTGGGTGTGCCTACCCTTTTTCAGATTTGGATGAACAGTCCGGTTTTCGACCAGGTGGATTTTAGTCATGTCCACTTCTTTATCAGCGGCGGGGCACCATGCCCCCCATCATTAATCGAAGCCTGGAGTAAAAAGAAGCAGGTTTCAATGCGGCAGGGTTATGGATTGACTGAGGTAGGTGTGAATTGCTTTGCCATGACCGATGCCGATGCGCTGCAAAAAACCGGATCGGTTGGCAAGCCCATCTATCACAGCCAGATCAGACTGGTTGATGCAAATAACCAGGACGTCAAACCCGGTGAAACCGGTGAATTGATTATCGCCGGCCCACACGTGTGTACAGGTTATTGGAATAACCCCGAAGCCACAGCTTCTTCCCTGGTTGACGGTTGGTTTCATACCGGTGATATGGCAAGACGAGATTCTGAAGGCTATTATTACATCGCTGGACGCTACAAAGACATGATAATTAGCGGCGGAGAAAATATCTACGCCGCAGAAGTTGAAGCCATTTTCCGCGAACACGAAGCGGTTCAAGATGCAGCATTAATTGGAGAACCGGATGCCAAATGGGGCGAGATTGGCTTGATCATCGTCTCACCAAAAAAATATCCGGCGGCTGCAAACCTGGCTGAAGAACTGATAAGCCACTGCCAGAATCGTCTGGCAAAATACAAGATCCCCAAGCGGATTATCTTTGTGGAAGTATTACCATATTCACCGTATGGCAAGGTTATCAAAGCTGAGCTGCGCGCCGCGTTTATAACAGCCCGGTAGCAATCAAAACCCGAATTTCCATATGAAAGGATAAAAAATGCCTACCCTCTATGCCAATGGAATAGATATATACTACGAAACTCATGGAACCGGTCAGCCGCTGGTTTTGATCGCAGGTCTCGGATATCCTGCCTGGGAATGGCATCGAATGGTTCCACATCTGGCTGAGTTTTTTCAGGTAATCACCCTGGATAACCGTGGAGTGGGTAAATCGAGCAAGCCTGCTGGGCCTTACTCGGCTTCACTTCTGGCTGCAGACACCATCGCATTATTGGACCAACTGGGAATCCAGCAAGCTGTGATCGTTGGACACTCGATGGGCGGTTTTATCGCTCAAGAGATTGCTGTCACATATCCGCAGCGAGTTTCAAATCTGGTCTTGTGCTCCACGAATTTTGGTGGACCACACCATATCCCTATAACGCCAGAGGCCTGGGGTGTGCTGTCTGATGTAACCAGCGACCCAGTCACCAGATTTAAGAACGGCCTGGTTGTCAGCACAGCGCCCTCATTTGTTGAAAAGAATCCAGAAATTATTCAGCAATGGCTGGAATGGCGGATCCAAAATCCTGTTGACCTGGTTGGTTATCAGGCTCAAATGGCAATTGGTCTGGGTCTGCTGGCAGAAGCGGCCTCCTTTGAACACAAACTGCCCGCGATAAAAGTTCCGACCCTGATTGTATTTGGCGAGCACGACAAAGTAGTACCTGCCGCAAATGCAAGTCTGCTTGCAAGGCAGATTCCAAACAGCAGAGTGGCAATTCTACCTTCTGCTGGTCATTTTTTTCCCATCGAAACGCCAGAAGAAGCTGCGCGGATCTTTGTCGAATTTATCCATCAGGAGGCTGCCCGTTAAATTTGCCTGACCAGCATGGAGTATCATTTCAATCAAAACAAAAATAATTCCCAGGAGGAGTTACCCAATGAAACTGTTTCGTACTTTGACTGTATTAATTGTCGCCCTGTCTATGATTCTGACCGCCTGCGCTCCCGCAGCGACAGAAGCCCCAACCGCTGCACCCGCGACCGAAGCTCCGGCTCCCACCGATGCCCCAGCCCCTACCGAGGCAATTGCACCAACCGCTGAGCCAACCGCCGAACCGACCGCTGCGCCAACCGAAGTTCCCGCCCCCGTTGGTCTCACTTGCGCCGAACCAATCAAAGTTGGTTTGATCACTGACGCCTCTGGTCCCCTGGCAATCTACGGTGCCCACATTTTGCGCTCTTTCATGCTGGGCATGGAATTTGCAACAGGCGTTGAAGGTTCTGCTGGTCCGAAATTCGATCTCAAGGAAGCCCAGGAAAACACTTTCAAATTCGAAAACTGCGAAATCGTGGTTTACGTCCGGGACGATGCATCGAATCCTCAGAACACAGCAACCGTCGCACGCGAATTGATTGATGTCCAGAAAGTTAACTTCCTGGTGGGTACTGTCTCCTCCGGTGCTACTGCTACTCTGCAGGGAATTGCACTTGAAAGCAAGATCCCGTTGATCGTTGCTCCCGCAGCAGCGAACGACATCACCGGTAAAGACTTCAACGAATTCACTTTCCGTGTCAGCCGCAATAACTATCAGGACGCCATCAACGAATGCAAGGCCCTGACAAAACAATACACCAAGTTCATCCAGATCGCCCCAGACTATGCCTTTGGGCGTGGCTCAGCTGAAGCTTTCCGCGATGCCTGCGCCCTGGATGGCGGCACCTTCGTTGCAGATGACATTTTCGCCCCAACCACCACCACCGACTTCACCCCCTATATGGAGCAAATTGCCCAATCTGACGCCGAAGCTTATATCGTCACCTGGGCAGGCGCTGGGTTCGTTGCACTCGTGAAAGCAGCCAAGGATCAGGGCGTCACCGAAACCAAATCCCTGGGCGCTACATTCATCGACAACGCTTTGATGCCCACCTTCTTCGCAAATGCTGTTGGCACCACCGCCGGTATTCTCTACCACTATTCTGCCCCAAAGAATGCCGCCAATGATTTCCTGACCGCTCAGGACAAGGCCCGCTATGGCTTGATGCCCGACCTCTTTGATGCCGATGGTATGAATGCAGCCATCATGGTTGTTGAAGCAGTCAAGAAAACCTCTGGCGATGTGAATGGTGAAGTTCTCGTCAAAGCAATGGAAGGTATGTCCTTCGAAGGCCCCAAGGGTCTCGTCGAAATTCGACCAGAAGACCATGTGGCAATTCAGGATATGTACATCCTCAAACTCGCCAATGTAACCGACACCAGTGCCGCATATTATGAATATGTCGACACGACCCGCCCGGTTCCCCCGTGCTTGCTCCCCGAAAACCTCAAAGACCGCTGTGGCACTCTGCCCTATGGTAATTTGAGCGGCAAATAACCAACTAACCTCGGATGTAAGCGAGCGAGTTTCTCGCTCGCTTACATCCTTTATGTGCGCTTTGAAGGCGAGATCATGAACTCGGAGATAATTTTAGAAACAAAAAGTTTACGCAAAGAGTTTGGCGGGCTCGTCGCCGTTGATGATGTCAGCTTAAAGGTGCGCAAACTTTCTTTACATGCCATTATTGGGCCAAATGGAGCTGGAAAAACAACTTTTTTCAACCTCCTGAGCCGAAATCTTGATCCAACCCAGGGTCAAATCTTCTACAAAGGGCAGAATATTACCCATCAGCCCGTTCACCGGACCATACATTCAGGTATTGGGCGGTCATTTCAAATCACCAATATTTTCCCAAACCTCAGTGTTTTGGAGAATATCCGTCTTTCATCTCAAGCCCTGGGCAGTGACAACTTCAAGTTTTGGCAGCATACAGACCGTTTCAAAAAATATACTGACCGCGCCTGGGAAGTAATTGAAAGAGTCGGTCTGAAAACTCGGGCATATAGCCTCGCCCGCACTCTGCCGCATGGAGACCAGCGCAAGTTAGAGTTGGGGATGATCCTGGCCCCTGACCCAGAAGTTCTCTTGCTGGACGAACCCACTGCTGGCATGGCCTCCGAACAAGTTCCTGAACTTATTGCCCTCATCCAATCGATCCAGAAAGAGCATGGCAAAACTGTTATGCTGGTGGAACACAATATGAATGTTGTTATGAGTGTATCCGATATCATCACGGTGATGCATCAGGGCAAAGTTCTGGCAGAAGGTACGCCCGCTGAAATCACTGCCAACAAACAAGTCCAAACCGCCTATCTGGGTGGACTTTACGATTTGCATAATTGAGATCCTGTATGGCATCCATTCTTGAAATTAAAAATATTCATACTTTCATCGGGCAGTATCACATTCTCCAAAATGTGAATGTACAGGTCTCGCAGGGCTCGATTACCGCTTTGCTTGGCCGAAATGGCGCAGGAAAAACCACCACCCTCAAAAGCATTCTGGGGCTGACCCCACCCCGGCAGGGTGAAATTTACTTTGAAGGCAAACCAATCCACGGCATGCGATCCTTTGAGATCGCCGCCCTTGGCATCGGCTTCGTCCCTGAACACAGAGCGATCTTTCGAGACCTGAGCGTCGAAGAAAATCTGCGGATTGCCGAGCGCAAAAAAGGTGAATATTTACGCAAGCAGGAACTCATCTTCTCGCTTTTTCCCGATCTAAAACGCTTGATCACCCTTTCAGGCACCAACCTTTCTGGTGGTCAACAGCAAATGCTCGCCATTGCTCGGGCCATGATACCCGACAACCGTCTTCTACTGATTGACGAGCCCAGCGAAGGACTGGCGCCAGTTGTCATAGAACAACTCATCAACGCAATCCGCCTGCTTTCCGAAACCTGTTCTGTAGTCCTGGTTGAACAAAATTTTCTCGTCGCCAGTCAATTGGCCGAAAATTACACCATCATCGAAGAAGGTAAAAGCGTAAAAGAGGGCAAAATGGCTGATCTCGTCAATGATAAACCCACCATTCAACATTACCTTGGTGCAGCCTGAAGGACCAGACGATGATTTTCATACGGAAAAACTTATATTTATTGATAACGCTGATTGTCTTTGCTGGCTTTCTTCTCGCAGCCAAGAGCGGTATGGCCACCAAAGACTTTTTCATTACCTTACTGCGTGGGTTTTCAACCGGATCAATCACCTTCCTTGTGGCTGCGGGATTTTCATTAATCTTTGGCCTGTTGGATGTCCTTAACCTGGCCCACGGAACGTTGTTCATGATTGGCGCTTATATCGGCTGGACAATGTATGTCCGCCCCGACACCATCGTTGACCTCCTGACTCCGCTTTTTCTTTTGCTCAGTGGTTTTGCTTTACCCGATATCTGGAACGGATTAAAAAGCAAAATTTTTCAAACCAAACAAATCCACAAATTGATCCCCTGGCTGGGACTGATCCTTGCCGGCCTATTGCTGGCCTATATCCTTCCGCGTTACCCAATTTCGACCTGGGATATCGCAGACTATGCGCAAAGTCCGGTTACGTATTCATTTAATGCCGACCAGGGAACGCGTCTTATTCCACCAGCGGCTGAATTTATAAATATTCATCCACTGGTTGCGATCCTCGGTTTGATCGCAGGTGGATCGCTGGCATCGTTCAGTTTAGGTCTGTTTTCAAACTCACAAATCAAAACCCCTAAAATTTCCTGGCGGTCCTTCGCTCCGTTTGCCGCTTTAATCCTGCTCGGAGTTGGCCTTTTAGTTGTAAATGAACCACTGAGCGCCTTCCTGTCAGGATTGAATTCAAATTGGCTTTTCTTGCTGGCGATCGTAGCTGCGATGACCAGTGGAGCGGGACTGGGATCGCTGATTGAATCTGCGATGATCCGCCCGCTATACAGCCGGCCGATTTATCAATTGATGCTCACGCTCGGGTTAAGTGCCATTGGGATTGAAATCGTCAGATCCATCTGGGGCAGACCAGAATTTACAATCCCAACCCCTGCCTTTTTTAATGGAAGCGGCGAAGGCTGCCCCGCAACAAGCCTGACTGCCTGGTGGGAAAACCACTGCACAACGATTTTGCTTTTTGGCGGCCGAGTTAGGGTCTATAACGAAATCTTCATTCCGCTCGTTGGCATTTTGGTTTTGGTTGCCGTCTGGATTATTCTCAAACGATCTCGCCTGGGGATGGTCATCCGGGCTGGAGTACAGGACCGTGAAATGGTTGAGGCATTAGGAATTAATGTCCGCCAGGTTTTCACGATGGTTTTTGCATTGGGTGTCAGTCTGGCAGCACTCGGAGGCATCCTGGCAGCCCCAGCAATGGGTCTCTCAAATGCCATGGGCGAGAGTCTGCTCCTCAATGCCCTGATCGCTCTGGCTATTGGCGGATTAACCAGTTATCCTGGAGCGGCTTTAGGCTCTTTGCTTGTCGGCTTAATCCAACAATTTATGATTAAGTACGGAGCGATTGGAATTCCAATCCCTTTTACCGAAATTATCTTTAAGCCCACCCCGCCCATTGTGCCTGCTTCTACGGTTTTACTGATGGTCATTATCCTCCTGATTCTGCCGAATGGTTTATTAGGGAAAAAGGAGTAGCAAAATGGAACAAACAAAATTGAAGGAACTCTTCAAACAGAATGCTGGAGTTCTGCTTACCCTGGTTTTTTTCCTCAGCCTTCCGTTCATCGTCGGCCTGGCCAATGGTGATTCCCCTGTTGCAGTTTGGGCTAACCAGGGAGGCGAATCCAAATTTATCCAGGGGCTGATCATTGAAATTTTCATACTGGCACTGTATGCTCTGAGTTATGACCTGATCTTTGGCATAACTGGACTTCTCTCTTTTGGCCATGCTATGTTTTATGCTGTCGGCGCTTACACAACGGGCATCATGTTAAAGTTCCTCCACGCCAATTTGCTGGTAACTTTTTTTATGATTTTGTTCGTGGCAATTCTACAGGCGCTTCTATTTGGAATCGTACTTCCCAGGGTGAAAGGAATTACCTTTGCTCTGGTTACACTGGGCATTGCTTCTGTTTTCCATATTCTCATTATGTCACGAGAACTGGGTGATTTCACAGGCGCCGATGTGGGCTTGCAGGGTGTAATCACACCAGCCTTTATCAGCCCAGCCAATGAACGCCTGCGCTTTTACTATTTCGCGATGATCGTACTTGTTCTGTTCTTTATGCTCTACAAACGCTTTGTCAACTCCCCCACCGGCAGAGTGTGCAGTGCAATTCGTGAAAACGAAGGCCGAGCCAAAATGCTCGGGTACAATACATACCTCTTCAAGTTGGCAGCTCTACTGCTCTCATCCATCACAGCTGCGGTAGCAGGTATGATCCATACACTGTATCAGCCCGTGGTAACTCCAAACCTGGCAGATATGGGTTTTACTGTTACAGCATTGCTGGTTACCCTGATTGGGGGGGTAGGAACATTGAATGGCGCTCTGATCGGTGCAGCAGTTTTTCGTTTGCTCGATTTTGGTCTCCAGCGTTACATTGGCGAAAGCGCCAGCTTTATCAACGGCGCAATTTACATTGCCATCGTGATCTTCCTGCCGTATGGTATCGTTGGAACCTGGCGGTTAAAATCAAACCAGATCCGGCAAGGATGGAACCATCTACTGGGTTTCATCAAGCGGTGAGAAACGGGGTAATGGTCAAATATCTGAATAACTGATCATTACCCCAAAACTTTCCTAGAATAATTTCGTCCGCTCACCAAACCGCTTCAACAAATAAGCATCGATTCCAATGCTCCGTCCAGCTTTCGACAGGAATGTGACAGCCAGAATTGTGATTGGCATAAAATACGCCCAAGGCCAATCATGTCCGAAGGTCGCCAAAAATGTGTTGATCAAAAAGAATATTCCTACCAGGCTGAAAAATGGTGTCAGGAAACCAAACAGCAAAGCCAGTCCTAAAATCAATTCAGTAATCAACTGAAATGGGGCAAAGAAACTTCGAATGGGCAGGATTACATTCATGATGAAAGCCGCATAAAAACCTAGCGGATTTTCAGATTGCGCAAAATCAACGGTAAAAAACTTCACCAAACCATCGGGTGTGTAAATGCCTTCACGTATGTTATTCAGCCAGGTGGAGACAAACATGATTCCAATCATGATCCTCAGACAGGCTATCCAGAATAAGGGGTCCTTTTTCATCCAATCCTCCATCGCAATGATATAATTTGTAAATCACTTTAAAGATTTATTGTCTTCCATTTTTTTATGAACAATGCAAACTTCATTATAGATCAAAATCCGATCCTGAATGGGAAACTGTGGATTTATACCAATTACCACTGTAACTTAAGCTGCCCATACTGCCTGGCTCAGTCCACGCCAACTGTTGATCCGCGTTCCATTTCCATTGAGACCATTTTCAAGATCATTGACCAGGCTCCAACGGCAGGGTTTAGCCACATCTACTTCACGGGGGGCGAGCCGTTTTTGCGACCAGACATTTTCCAGATCCTCGACTACTCGGCCAAACGTCTTCCAACAACTGTACTGACCAACGCCATGCTCTTACAAGGCAAGCGGCTCAAAAAATTGATTGAAATTCGCCAACCCAATCTTTACATTCAGGTAAGCCTGGATGGCGCTTCATCAGCACAGCACGACCCAAACCGGGGTAGCGGGAGTTGGAAGAAAACAGTCCAGGGGATCCTGGCACTAATTGCTGCGGAATTTAAGGTTTCCATTTCCACGACGCTGACGGATGCAAATCGCGACCGCATCGAAGAAATATGCTCCTTTCATCGGTCAATGGGCATACCTGAGGATCGTCATATCATCAGAGCCCTGGCAAAGCGCGGATTTTCTCAAGATGGCATCGAAGTCAATCAAGAAAATTTGCCAGCAGAAATTACGATTAGCCAGGACGGAGCCTTTTGGCACCCGATGACTACTGAAAACGATATGCTGCTCAGTCAAGACATATTTCCTCTCGAAACGCTCTTGAAACTGGTTCACCAAAAACAATCCCAGTCTGCAGGCATTCCAACCGAGCCTGCCCTATGTTTTACCTGAGGATAACCTTCACCCCTTCCGTGAGAAGGATAGTCGTATTTTTTGACGGTAAGGCCAGCTTGCCCAAATCAATAAAATATAAAAGGGTATGTACTCGACGACTTGAATAAGAATATATTCACTTACCGAAGGGAATCTATAGTGGGAAAGATACGTCAGGTTGACAGTAATCGAGAAATAAATCCAGGCTGGTATAAATTTACTGGCTGAGGGTCCTCGTTCTTTTTTTGAATAAAAAAAGGGCAAAAAAGCATGTACAAGTACCAGATACCAGGGATAAACTGTTTGGGCAACCAGGAGATAGACCCAAAATGGCAGGATCGAAACCCGAAGCACCCAGAGCCACTCCTGCTCCTTTGGGCGGATCTCCAGATTTTCTCCAGCCTGTTTACCCACCATCCAGGCTGACGCAAGGCTGGCAGTTCCCAGCATAACTCCAGAAATGAGCCTGAGCAGTCCTCGCCCCAGTTCGGTAGTTTGGATTGATTCTTCAGGATTATACCCATACAAAACCAACTCAATCCAATGCATGAATCCCCCATTGTTATGCCACTGCTGCAAATATACCCGCAGTGAACCAAATAAACCCGTTCCAGTTGCTGGATTCGACAACCCCCAACCCGGAGACCACGCAAAAAGTACACATATTCCAGCAGTGCATAGCACAAAAAATAACAACCGCCGCCACCCCCACCGGCGGACTAGAGCAAATACAAAAATGCCTGGTATTCCTTTCGTCAAAGCTGCCAAAGACAGAACAAAGGCCGAAACCGTCAGTTGGATTGAATAACGTACAGGTTTCTGAACAGATCCCGGTGTCGACAATCCAAGGTCAAGGGCCAGGAGTGACAAAAAAACGAGCATGGATTCAACAAGGTGGGCTCCATGAGCGAATTCAACCACAATCAATGGATTCCAGAAATAGATTAATCCGGCCCGCTGGGGTAACCCACATTTCTTTAACAACCGCAGGATCACCCAGCCAGACAAAAGATCAAAGCCGATTGCCCCAACTTTAAAGGCCAGCACACTCCCTGATCCTATCCGCTCTATGACAAAAAACATGATCTGCGCTGCAGGTAAATAGGGTGATGCCAACCAGGGGTGATTGACCAAATCTCGTGCGGGAATTGAATAAGCATCCAGCACAGACGCCGATACCGGGTAGGCATAAGCGCTGATTCCTTCTGCCCATAAATGCCCCTCCCAAATATAACGATATACATCATCAGAAAGTGAAGGCGCAGTCGGCAGCAGAATCAGTCGAAAAATTATGGCTGTCAACAATAGAACGGCTAACGGCAAAGGATTTTGTTCTAGATCCTGTATTGCCCATACATATACGCAGCCAACAAGCACATACAGTCCTACATAATACACTGCCCTTTCGCCAACAAAATCTGGCAGAAGTGCCATCAGTACATACCCAAGCGTCATCAGGCAGATTGCCACAATTGACCTTAAAGCAGATATAGTTTTCACATTTCGGGTACGAATCACGTCAGATGAAGATTATCAAGCACAGCTCGGGTAAAATGCAGCCGGCTTTCCGGCATTGTCTTGATTTCCTCCTTTAAACGCTCCAAATCTTGGGCGGTATCGATATCATACCAGGCCGGAAGAACTGCAGTGCGAAGTTTAAGCTTGTTACAAACAGCCAACGTCTGGAAAAAGACCCGGCTGGTACTCCAGGATATATCCGAGAAGAGCTCCGGATAAAGTTGTTTCATCCCAATCATGTAATAACCCCCATCCTGCCCAGGTCCCAAGACGAGGTCAGAATCGTTCAACAGCTCAAAACCACGCAAAATGAAACCCGGTGGCAAAGAAGGTCCATCCGAGTTAATCACCGCCGCCTGGCTGTAACCTGCTTCAAACAATGCTTGCAGGGTTTTTGAAAGGCAGACCCCCAGATTTTCACCTTCAACTGCGATCAGCCTGGTACCGCCAGGGGTAATCGACTCAAAAAAAGAGCGCGATTCTGGGGGAGTGATCGCCAAAACCAGGTCGAAATGAGACAGGCTCGAAACCAAACTGATTGTGTCTTCGAGGAGAGCCTGATAAACAACGGCAGCCTCCTTTGGAAGGAGTGGTGGGCAAAGCCGCGTTTTGGTTTTCCCTTCTTCGGGCTGTTTCGCCATGATGGCAATCGCAGCTTGTGGATTAAAGGTCATAAAGCAGACCTCGAATAATACAAGATCGTTCGGATGATATAAAAAGTTGCCAGCACTGTCCCGCGAAGTGTCCCACTGATTTTGGAATTTCCTCCAAGACGCGGGTGATATGGCACAGGAATTTCAATAATCCTCCAGTTCAGGCGGACTGCCTTAGTAATCATTTCAGTAGGCCAACCGTAAGTAAATTCGCGCATCTTAAGTTCATTAAATTTCGAACGCCGGATGGCCCGGAATGGACTCAAATCGGTTACTCTCGATCCATAAAGCAAGAAGATTAGTTTTGCAGAAAGCCAGTTTCCAAAAAACTGGTGCCACGGCATAGCACCCTTATCGATTTTTCCGGCTAACCTGGATCCCAAAACCAGATCTGCCCGTTCGTCGAGTATCGGTGCAACGATTTCTGGCAAAAGACCAGGGTCATCGCCTCCATCTCCATCCATAAAAACAATAATTTCGCCTTTTGCTTTAGCCACCCCGCTGGCACAAGCCCGGCCATAACCTTTTCTTGACTCCTCGACCACTGTCGCCCCAAATTGGAGCGCCAGGCTGACCGTTTCATCCGAAGATCCACCATCGACGACCAGAATCTCGAGGCCAGCCAGTTTTGGAATTTTTGACAGCACTTTCGGGATACTTTCAGCCTCATTAAGAGTTGGGATCACCAAACTGATTTTTACAGGCGCATTGTCTACGAAAGCAGAGAACGTTTCGCCCATAGCTCTGTCTTACCGTTATGGCCGTGCAACAACCATCGTATAATAACCATGGATATCACCCTTATCATAGAATGCATACCCAATCCCGATGCGCGAAACATTCTCATATAAAATATTTGAGCGGTGCGTGGGACTGTTCATCCACCAAACAAAAGCTCCCTCGGCATCGCCGCCAAAATCAGGATTTCCGGCATAAATATTTTCACGCGCACTGTTATAGTTCGCAAAACCCTGTGCCTTAACCCGATCATACCAGAGCGAACCATCCGAGCCATTATGACTGATAAGCGCATTACAAGCCATATCAATGCTGTGGGATTGGGCAGCCTGGGCTAACTGATTATCGAACTCCAAAGGCTGGAGACCCTGTTCTAGCCTTGCCCCATTAACCAACGCCAAAATCAGGTTGATATAATCCGCATTTGGACTGATGTTGCAGGCAGAGGCAGTTGAGGAGCCTGATCCTGAGCCACCGGAACCGGTTGATCCAGAACCAGGTGAAACACTAACCGATGGGTAATCAACCTTGATCTCCACCCAAAGTGTTCCAGTATTCGGCACACCAACTCCAAACGATTTGCCTTCAGAGTTCACAAACAGCCAGTTCCCAATGTGTGTACCACCCCGATTTGGAGCATTAAGTTTTATAGAAAGATTGGCATATTCTTTCGGGTTAATTGTTTGAATTGGAGATGAGATTCCATTCATCGCTTCCCCACCGGCATACACCAATTGATAACCTTCCCATACACAGGTGCCAGCATTTTGAATTCGCCAGGTTTTCTTAAATTCATCACCAGCCTTGAATAATGTGCCGTCTGGAATCGTCACATCCTCTACAAATGCTGCAACATCAGTGCAGTTTCGCTCAGGCTTTGGCTCGGTTACTAATACCTGTGTGGGCTCAGGGGTTGTTTCAACAGCCGCCGTTGGCGGCGCATCAAGAACAATTGCGGTCGGTGTGGGCAGTGGCTCATTCGTTTGTTCAACGGTTGGGGTTTTGGTTTGAACCAGTTCAACAGCCAGAGTGGGTGTCGGATCTTGGTTTTCTGCTACCGTTTTTACAGGCGTTATCGTTTCAGAAACCAGTAAACTAGTTGCGATCGGATTGATCTGTGGCGGTACAGTGTTCGTATTCCCGGCACAACCGGCAAGCAGAAACAGAAAAAGTGAGAGTATTCCGCCGAACCAAATACCTGTTTTAAATGCGAATCGGATAAACGTATCGTTTTTTGCTTTCATGACAATAAAACACCAGGTGAATACTCGATTACTAAGATTCATATAATCTAATTTTTCTAATTATATCTTTAATTTCATAGTTCTTTATAAGGATTTGTCACACCTTTCTTAAACTCGGGATGAGGTGTTTGTTGCCGGCTGTAAACACCTCTAAAGCAACCTCCATTTTAGTATGCACCAGGGTTTTCGGACTTTACGAAACCTGAAGGGCCTGTTTGGCTCTCTGGGAATTGCAGTAAGAGTAACCTGATATCGGAGGGAATGCGGCAAAGCCACTTTACTACCGGGAAATCAAATTACCCAATTTTTTGGGTCATTTGATTTCTCAACGATGAATTAATCATAAATGGGAAATTATTCTCATAGAAAAACCCTGACAATTAACGTATAATTTATATTAATAATTCTTAGGATTTTTTGCAGCCATACGGCAAAGTTCTCCCATCATGATCCGTGTTTTTGTTGAGAGGCAGCTATGTTAAAGCTAAATTTTTTTGGCTCGGGATACGCAACATACAACGATCTACCCCTCCCCGGTTTTCCTCGACAACAGGCTTACCAGATTCTTTGTTACCTCTTGCTAAGTCCTCGACGCCCCCATCTTCGCGAATCGCTCAGTAATCTTTTTTGGAGCGAGCACCCATCACCCACAGCAAAAAAATACCTGCGCAATTCCCTTTGGAGATTGCGACAATCATTCGAAGGCGTCCAGGCAAAACCAGATGACTATTTAATGATCGAAGAAGATTACGTCGCATTTAATTCAACCAATCCATACTGGCTCGATATTGAAATTTTTGAAAACACCATTCTACGTTACCAAACAATTCCAGTTGCGAACCTTACCCCAGAGATGGTAACAGAACTAGAAAAGTCAGTTGCGTTGTACACAGGCGATTTACTTGAAGGCATTTTTGAGGATTGGTGCCTTGTAGAAAGAGAAAGATTAAGTGTTTTACATTTAAAATCGCTAACCAGGCTGATGGCATTTTATGATTATTGCAGACAACCAGAAAAAGCTCTGGCAATTGGCGAAAAGATTCTTCAACATGACAACACACGCGAGACGATCCATTTGCAGATGATGAAGCTCTACTCCGAAATAAATGATCGTGATGCCGCTCTACGACAATACAGACGGTGTAAGCAGATTCTGAACGATGAATTATCATTGCAGCCGATGAAGGAAACCACAAACTTCTTTAACAAAATCATCCGAGATCAGTATTCTGAAGCACACCTTGGCGGAATCAACTTGAGGACAGAGCCATCTTCTACAGATTCAAGTAAAACGGAAAACTCCCCGCTCCTGGTCGAATATGCGTTGAAAAAGTTACACCAACTTCAAGGTGTACTCGAAGACACTACGGCTGAAATCCACCGTTTAGAAAATATCTTAAACCAGGTGCAGGTCCATACGAAAAACCCATAACCGGCAGAAGGCTTACAACCTGCTGAACGATCATTTTAAAGAACAAATATTTTCTTGTATAATTCTGATATTGTTGAGTGCAATTATCCATCTAAGACAGTAAAAAGACGATCAAAAGACGAACGATGGATAAAATAGAATTCACAGACGGATATTCACAGCCAGTTCCAGATAGAATGCTACGATTCGCTATGGTGGAGTAAACGTGGACGACAACACCCATTCATTCATCGTTAGAGTATGGCAGGAAAAATCGGATGAAAATTCGCTTGAGGCAGTTACAGATCCACAATTGGCTCAAAAAAACTGGCGTGGATGGATCGAAGCAGTTGGAAGTGGTCACCGTCTATATTTTCAGGATCTCCAAAGCGCTCTTCGTTTTATTCAAGAAAGCGCCGGCATCGCAAAACCCACAAAACATTCGTGGTTGAGAAAAATAATCCGACGGCTGCAGCATGACTGAATTGATTTCTTCCATGAAGTTACCCTCCGAATCTGCGGGATTTCCTGGCAGTTCAAATGCGCAAGAATCACCAGGCGAAAATCTCGATCTGCTGTATTTACAGGCCCACCTGACACGAATTGATGTTTTACTGGCTCTCCAGGTTGAGCGCTGGCAAATCGCCGGTCAGGATCCGTTCGATTCCTTTCGCGGGTTGTACGTTTCCGATTCTGAAGCGCATGCCCTGACCACTCGCCCACTGGGACATTCCTGGGGAACCATGGTAGATCTACCCCAAGAAAGAATGAATTATTTCGGTCAGGCATACGAAAGTGCCGCCGATGGGGTAAATAAAATTTTGGCCAGATTTGCTCAACAGCAAATCATGCCCCGCCTTGACTATCTCTCTACTGTCTTTGGACTCGACCAGCTCGATCTTGATATATTTTTAACCTGCCTGGCGCCAAGCCTGGATTTACGTTACGAGCGAATTTTGGGCTATTTACAGGATGATGTCAGCAAAAAAAGACCTTCCGTAAATCTTGTTATTGACCTGCTCAGTCAGCCAGGATCGGCTCATATGCAAATGCTGGCCCGCTTTGGAAATGAAAGCAGGTTGTTTAAATTTCACTTATTAGAAAAGTACCCCCCAAGCGATTCGCTAATCGCTCAGTCACTGCGGGTTGAAGAAACAATTTTGAATTGGCTTCTTGGACATTACCAACCCCATCCCGAGCTCAGTCAGTCTACGGAGCTGGTGTTACCGCACCTTAATCGAACAGACGAATTATTAGCTCAAAACACTTTGAACGAGCAAATCCTTGCCCATATCAAACAGCTAAGTTCGTCCAGCTTTCCTCCAATCATTTCACTTTTCGGCGCTGACAGTGTCAGTCAGCAGTCTGCAGCTCGGATACTCGCTGCGAGATTAAGTAGAACCCTGGTTAGCGTAGATTTGGATGTGGCAATCCAAAATGGAGTAGCGCCAACCAGAGCCGTTTGGTTGGCTTTACGCGATGCCCGCCTGACAGGTTCAATCCCTTTACTCTATCATTGGGAAGCATGTCTGCCATCCGAGGGCGTACATGAACCGTCACCTGAATTACTGACAGAATTAATCAATTATCCAGATCTGGTAATTATTAGCGGGAGAAATTCATGGCGGATAGCAGAAGTAGACCGCCAACGACGTCTGTTCTGGTTGGAATTTCCGACCCCAAATTTCCAACACAGACTCGACATTTGGCGGCATTTCCTGGATTATGATTCGTCCAGAGAGGAAATTGATTCGGCTGCACAGATGCTTGCCGGGCAATTCAAACTCAATCCAAGTCAAATTCGTGATGCTGTATCTGCTGCCCGCGATCATGCAACCCAGGAAGGAATTCCTCTGGAGCCCAAAGTTCTCTTTTCCACGGCGAGAGCATACTCCAATCCAAACCTGGCCAGCCTGGCACGCAAGATTATCCCTCGTTTCGACTGGCAGGATATCATTCTGCCTGACGACCAAGTTGCTCAGTTGACAGAAATAATTACAACGGTGCGCGGTCGCCCCATTGTTCTTGAAGATTGGGGAGTAGGCCAGAAGTTAACTTCCAGTCAGGGGGTGACCATTCTTTTTGCAGGACCTCCGGGAACTGGCAAAACAATGGCGGCTGAGGTACTGGCAAAGGAACTGGGGCTAGATCTTTATAAAATTGATTTATCAACCGTGGTCAGCAAATACATTGGTGAAACAGAAAAAAATCTGGAGAAAATTTTTCACGAAGCGGCCAGCAGTAATGCGATTCTATTTTTTGACGAAGCGGATGCAATCTTTGGAAAGCGATCTGAAGTCAAAGACGCCCATGATCGGTATGCTAATATAGAAATCAGTTACCTGCTCCAAAGAATGGAAGGCTATGATGGGGTCACAATTTTAGCAACAAATCTGCGCGCCAATTTGGATGAAGCCTTTACCCGTCGTTTGCAGTTCGCAATAGATTTCCCCTTCCCTGAGGAAGTCGATCGGCTAAAAATATGGAAGGCACTCTTTCCGCCAGATGTGCCCAGAATGGATAACCTTGATTTTCAGTTTTTATCCAGACGATTTAAACTCGCAGGTGGAAACATTCGAAATATCATTGTGAATGCGGCCTTTCAGGCGGCTGCCGATGGTGGAGTCGTAAAAATGGAGCATTTGCTGCATGGAACTCGCCGTGAAATGCAAAAAATGGGTCGCCTGGTGGAAGAATAACGATGCCAGACAAGAATCTCACCAACCTCAATGCCAGCCGGCAAAAAACTCCAGCCGATTCTGGTCGCACCGACCTGGCTTCACCACAACCTGAAGAAGCAGGCGATCATATGACCGTCCTGAAGGGACTTTTGAATGGTCCTTCGGGTGCTATCGGATCTGGAAATCTCGAAAATCAGGCTGCAATGCTGGGTAATCCACAGCTTCTCGGCGGCCAGCAACAGGGCATTGGAAGCCAGATCGGAAAAATCCAGGGCAATCAACACTTAAACCGGGTTATTGGAAGTGTCCCGGGCATACTCCAGCGCACGCTTGATCCGGAACAGATTCAGTCGACAATCAATCCGGCCCAAAATTCTGGTTCGAATACACCTGGCTCAAGCCAGGCCGGGGCAGGAAATGAGGAATCTCAACCTGCTCGAATGATGGATCAAATGTCGCAAGGCATTGAGAACTCTGCCGGCGGTCAGGCTGCCTCGAATCCCGCACTTGCTGCAGCGGAAGTAGTGGAAAATACTGAACCAGAAACCGAACCGGAAAAGCCCAACCTGACCGAGCAAAATTCAATCGCAATCACACCCTCCTCGGAGAGCCATAAAGCGCAAGATAACCTCCAGGATGTGGCATTAGGTGCTCGCGAAGCGGCCGATAAAAGCCAGGAAATTGCCCAAACTGCACCTGAAGGCGCTGCTAAAGATAAGACAAATCACTCACCAGCGGGTGAACAAATGGCGTCAAATCAGACTGCAACCCACCCGGAAGAACTACAGGCAGAGCGAGGTCTTGATCGAGCGCAAAATGCGCAAAGTGAAGTCAATCAAAAAAGCCCAGAGACAAGTCCAGAGTCACCACAGGCAGCCCGGAATTCTGCCGCAGCAGAAACATTTAAAACGGCTGAACGAGCGGGACTAAGCCCTGCAGAGTCTGGTATCCAGGGTCAAACAAATGCCGGAGCAGGCGCGCTGGCCGGTGCAGCCGCCGGCGGTGTTGGAGCAGGAATTGCCGGAGGTTTGGTTGGCGGCGCTGCAGGTGGAGCCGCCGGAGCAGGCGCTCTGGCCGGTGCAGCCACCGGCGGTGTTGGAGCAGGAATTGCCGGAGGTTTGGCGGGCGGTGCTGCAGGTGGAGCTGCCGGAGCAGGCGCACTGGCCGGTGCAGCCGCCGGCGGTGTTGGAGCAGGAATTGCCGGAGGTTTGGCGGGCGGTGCTGCAAGTGGAGCTGCCGGAGCAGGCGCGCTGGCCGGTGCAGCCACCGGCGGTGTTGGAGCAGGAATTGCCGGAGGTTTGGCAGGCGGTGCTGCAGGTGGAGCTGCCGGAGCAGGCGCGCTGGCCGGTGCAGCCGCCGGCGGTGTTGGAGCAGGAATTGCCGGAGGTTTGGCAGGCGGTGCTGCAGGTGGAGCTGCCGGAGCAGGAGCGCTGGCCGGTGCAGCCGCCGGCGGTGTTGGAGCAGGAATCGCCGGAGGATTGGCGGGCGGCGCTGTGGGTGGAGCAGCCGGAGCTGCCAGAGCCGGCTCCACTGGAGCTGGAGCAAACCCAGGCGGCCCCGCGGCTGGTTCTGCCAGCGGCCCATCCGGCGGCGGAACGGCTGGTGCAAGAGCTGGAGGCGGTGGTAATTCAGCCGGTGGAGCCGGAGGTGGAGGCGGAGCCCGTTCAGGAGGCGGAGGTGGCGGAGGCGGTGGTGGTGCTGCCGGAGGCGCCGCGGCTGGAAATCAACCTGGTTCAGCCGGTGGTGCTCGCTCCAATGAGCCCGGCGGGGGGGCTCCAGGTGCTGCAGCCCCAGCAGCAGCGGATGCTGGTGGATTGTCGGGAATGGCGACAGGAGATCTGGCGTCTGTTGATTCGGAACTGGCAGAACATGAAAGATGGGCTCAATCCTCGTCACGGGTTGGCGAAGCTGGGTCAGAACAAAGAGCAGCTTTTATCGCCGACCAGGCTGGCAGCGGGCTGCTGCACGGGTTTGCCGAAGGCGCTGAAATGGGGTTTGCAGTTGGCCTTGTCGCTGAAGGCTTGAATTTCTTACCCATACCCGGTCTGGGAGCTGTTCTCGCAGGCGGTATGTCAGCGTATGCTCTTGCGACGAGAGATTGGAACCATACCGGCCAAACGATCGCTAATTTTGGACAGGGTGCAGATATTTATGAAACCCTCGCCAACAGTATCGCATCTGTATCAGAAATTATTGACATTGCCACAAACGTCATGAATATCATAGCCGGCGTATTAGGAATAATTTCCGCCGCTATGTGGATTATTACCGTCCTTACAGTTGGAATTGCCACGCCACTGGCAGCAACATTATCCTCCATAGCCATGGCGATTGTTACTGTTTCAGGGATATTGGGTCTAATTAATTCCCTGGTCCTTCAGCCTTGTGTAATGCTCTTCAGGGCGATGCATACATTTACCAGTCAGGCTGACCCAAGAGCGGTGGAAGCATCTGGGGCAGGAATTGCTACTGCCGCAGGAATGGCTGGCGGTGCTTTGGGTGGTTTGGCAGGCGCAGCAGCAGCAGGCGCCCTGGCAGGCGGTCGTGAAGAAGGCGGTCCGCCAAGACGGCCGCCACCCGAAGAACCCACTCCACGCCCGCCTGCTGCAGGCGAAGGCCCAACTGTTCGATTTAATGAACCTGCAGCACCCGGACCGCGTCCAGGTATTGCAGGCGAGCCGCCCGTCAGCCCGACGGCCCGTACACTGCCTGGCGAAACCCCAGTCAGCCCAACCGCGCCAACGCTGCCAGGCGAAGTTCCAGTCAGCCCAACAGCCCGCACACTGCCCGGTGAAACCCCAGTCAGCCCAACAGCGCCAACGCTGCCAGGCGAAGTTCCGGTCAGCCCAACGGCCCGCACACTTCCCGGAGAAACCCCGGTCAGCCCAACGGCTCGGACACTGCCAGGAGAAACCCCAGTCAGCCCGACGGCCCGCACACTTCCCGGAGAAACCCCAGTCAGTCCAACAGCCCGCACACTCCCCGGAGAAGCGCCTGTCAGCCCGACGGCTCGGACACTGCCAGGCGAAACCCCAGTCAGCCCGACGGCCCGCACACTGCCCGGAGAAACCCCAGTCAGTCCAACAGCACCAACCCAGCCCGGTCTCACGCCTGGAGTCCCCCCCGAGCCCTTGCCGGGTTCACGCAATCCCGTCCAGCAAATGCCCGCAGTCGATCCGGCCCAGGTTTATCCTGGTGCTCCGCCTCCACCTGGGTGGGGTACTTCACCTGTCGGTTCGCCTATGCATGAGCCATTACCAGGTTCGCGTAACCCTGTTCAACAAATGCCCGCTGTAGACCCAGCCCAAGTTTATCCTGGAGCGCCCCCTCCACCTGGATGGGGTACATCGCCTGTTGGTTCGCCAACTGGCCGGACAGGAACTCCTGCCGTGCCCGGTGAGATGCCAGTCAATCCATACGGCCCAACCCAGGCAATGCCTGCCGTGCCCGGTGAGATGCCAGTCAATCCATACGGTCCAACCCAGGCAATGCCTGCAGTGCCCGGCGAA